>WNGM01002051.1_pt1 | contig 19695 bp, 19 predicted proteins | sample 5400571 | NCBI WGS metagenome assembly WNGM01 (sample SAMN13153378, study PRJNA577476) | soil metagenome | isolation source: 100 cm soil or saprolite under Garry oak tree replicate 2 | place: USA:California | collected 2016-06-15 | reverse complement strand
AATTGTCTCATTCTACACAAGAACCAGATAAGCGACTCGCACAGTATTCATTGCTGGAAGCGCTGCTCGCGCGCCGCTCCCGCCGCTTCGGACGCGGGATGCGTTTGAACGGTGGACCGCTGGCCTACGAAAGTGTGCACAAGCCAGAACCATTGAGCCTGGCAGAGGAGGCAGCACTGGCCTTTGCCGCCTGCGGCGTTACCGGCTATACGATGGCCGAACTGCCCTATGACACAGGCAATGTTGCTGAGGCCGGGGACGGCAATATCATCGTGAACTTTGTTGGCCGGACTGCCTTCAGTGCGGACGCTGCGCACGTGGTAACCGTCTTTGTCATCAACGATGATGGCGTATGGCTGCTCAAGCGACCCCAGGAGTACCCGCGCCTGGATGTGCCCGCGCTGGTGCAGGCGGCACGCGAGCAGCGATGGGTGGAATTGTACGAGAAGAGCCGTGTACGCATCGCTGACCAGCGGCTGGATGTGCCTCGTGAAGCCCCCTTTATGCCCTCCTTCAATAAGTGGTCGGCAAACGTCCGTGGCACCACCTATTTCCTCCCCGTTGCCGAACTCAGTGGCCTCTTTATCAATGTCCTGCTGGCGGCCTTGAGTGACGAGGTGGCGTCCTACGTCGTGGATGAGCGCAATAACTTCCAACCGGCGGGCCTCGCCAAATTCGCCCGTTCGAAAGGAGGCTACCTGCACGACAATTTTGTGGAAGGCCGCACGGCGACGGTGGGCTACCTCGAGACCTGGATGTATGAGTTTGCTGCCGTCGAGCAGGGAGCCATTCTCCAAAATCTGGCTCTCGTGACGGCAGCCCTGGGACTGGGTGGGTTCCCACACCTGGCGTCTCATCCGTTTGGCTGGTTTCAGGCGCTCGGCTTTCGCATGACGGACATCCCGTTCTCGCGCACCATTGGAGCTGGACCCGTAATGAAGGGTCTGCTGCGGGCGCTTAAGAAGGATATTCCCGTGCCGACCGCTGTTGGGCTGGAACGGGATGGCAATGTGCTCATCAAGCCGTTCTGCCCGCCGTACTATCGCAATATGGAGGAGGCGGTACTGGCGTTTGTGGACTATAAATATGCTCAGGGCCAGGGCACGCTGCGCGACGGCGGAGCGGCTAGCAATTGGAAGGATGGCGCGGCGGTCCAGGCAGGCATTCCACGATACTCCGACCAGACCATCGCTGCGACGATCGCCTGCTGCGATTACATCTACTCACGCTATGGCCGTATACCAGGGACGAACGGCCCATTGCGCACCCTCATGGCCTACCAGGCCCATCACCTGGATGCCGATTTCTACAGAAAGTTTTACCGTCCTGAAGTCGTGGGTGAAATCGAGCCTTGAGCCTCGGGCAACCATTACGCATTTCTCGCCATTCTACTAAATTGGCGCAACACCCAGCCCACGCAGCACCATCTCGAGAGCAATAACGGCCATAACGGGGAGGAAAATCAGGTGCAGCGCTTTGTTGCTCAAGCGAGTCATCAGACGGGTTCCCAGAAATGCTCCCAGGAGAACTCCTAGCGCCACAGGAGCAGCTACAAGTGGAGGAACATCCCCACGCGAAAAGTAAATGCCCGCGCTGGCAGCCGCCGTTACGCCAATCATGAAATTGCTGGTCGTGGTGGAGACCTTCATTGGGAGTCGCATCACTGTATCGAGCGCCAGTACCTTGAACGTGCCACTGCCGATGCCTAGCAGTCCCGAGATAATTCCGGCTACATACATCATCGCCAGACCAGGTGGTGTGCGCGTCACCTGGTAGGTAACATCACGTTCCAGGTGTTGATCCGGGTACGTGCTGGAGAGGCGCAACCAATTGGCCAGGCGATCATTCTTCACCCCCTGGGGCAATTCTTCGCTGATCTTGAATACCTGGGGAAGAGCAGAGAGCAGCAAGATCACGCCGAAGAGGACAAAGAGCAGGTTGGGAGCGAGCAGCCCTGCCAGGAACGCGCCTGTAATCGCCCCGGTCGTGGTTGCGATCTCGAGAAACATGCCTATACGTAAATTGGTCAAGTGGTCTCGCACGTATGCCGCAGCAGCGCCACTGGAGGTGGCAATAACGGAGATGACACTCGCCCCGATGGCAAAGTAAATGGGCAGTCCGAAAGCCAGGGTGAGCAAGGGCACAATGAGCACGCCTCCACCCAGCCCTATGAGCGAGCCGATCACTCCTGCCACGACCGATCCCGCGAAAATGAGCAGGACTATCACCAGGGAAAAGTGGAGGTGTTGCAGGTTGCTGCGGCTTGCGTTCGTCCCGATACTACCAGGCAGGAAATTGCTGAGCAGGAGAATAGCCAGCACGAACATGGTGATCACCACGAAGCGACGATCACCTTCTAACGCGAAAGCCACAATAGATACCACGACACGCATAATAGGAGTAGCAATCAGGAGCAGAAGTCCCACGGCGATGATGGCTTGAGGGTGCAGTACAAGCAATCCTGCCCAGACCTGGCTCAACGTTTGGGGAAAGGTGAGGAACCTGTGAACAGAAAGTCCCCCTGGACGCAGTGGCAGCAGGATAAAACCGATCAAAATGATACTGGCGCTGAGAATGACTCCACCTTGCAATATCCATCCGATGATCTTTGCGGTAAACTCCTTTTTATCAGAAGTCGTTTTCTGAGGCTGCCCGGATAAGTCTTTTAGCGATGGCACCTCTTGTTTTGCATCTGTAACGAGTGAGTGGTGAGAAGTATGTTGCCTCATGGTTCATGTCTATCGGTACTTTGAAAAAACTGTCTTGTTGAGAGCGCCTTCGCTCAATCTCTCGTAATTGTAGTCCAATTTTTGTTATTCTTACAAGACATAGTTATTATGAAATATATAACTTGAAAGAATGACCGAGAGAAGCAGGACGGTCTTCAGAGAAAGCCCAGACTGGAATGACGACCATCTCTCTCTTTGCCACGTTTCGATCGTGTTGGAAGACGCGTGGCAGGTCAATGCGCTGTGGGAGTCCTGCGTGGCAAGATGAGCAAGATCGAAGAAGTTTTTTTCGGGTCCGCATGCTATACTTCTCAAGAGGCACCGAGCGTTTCGCTCGGTGACCAGACGACCAGAGCCCCATCCCTGATGCGCGAAGTGTGGAGCGTCACACACGTCACCAGTTCTGACTTCCGGCTCGAGAAGTCACGCACATAACGCGAGGAGGTGTTGAACCAATGAGAAAAATTATCGTCCTCTCTTTCATCACGCTTGACGGCGTCATGCAAGCTCCCGGCGGGCCAGAGGAGGACCCGATTGGCGGCTTCACGTCTGGCGGGTGGACTGTTCCTTACTTTGACGACTTCCTGGGCCAGACCATGACCGAGCAAATGAGCAGGCCTTTTGACTTACTGCTTGGCAGGAAGACCTATGAGATTTTCGCGGCGTACTGGCCGCACCACAACGACGAAGGGGCCGGACTTAATAAAGCCACAAAGTATGTTGCCTCGCATGCGCCGAACGAGCTGTGGTTGAAAATATTCCCGATCACGCTGGGCATGGGCAAGCGCTTGTTTGCCGAAGGCACCACTGCGGCAGCCTTTACCTTGCGCGAAGCGATAACGTCGCCGCGCGGCGTCATCGTCGCCTCGTACGACCGTGCAGGAGAAGTACAAACAGGATCGTTTGCCTAATCGTTCACGATGAAGCAAAAACACCAGTGAAGCTTTCGCGGGCTCGCGCCCAGACGCATCCTTCACTTCGGGTGTCATTCTCATGGCCATCTTCCCTTGAAGCGTGCAGATTGGGTCGAAGCCAATCCCGTTCTCTACCTTCTCAAGGACACACTGACGCAAGCAAAGATATGCTGCTAGCCGCGAAAGATCGTCGGATCAAGCAACTAGAGGAAGAAAACCGCCGCCTCCAAAAGGAGTTAAAGGTAGCGTTAGGAAAACAATATGAGCAGCTTTAACAGCCCTTGCTCTGTTTTCAACAAAAAACAAAATGACCCCCTATACCGAGCCGCCAATCAAAAAAGGAGACCATCTTGATCCTCGTTCAGCGAAGAGATTTCATGCTTTGAGATGATCGATCATCTCCAGCGAGGTTCTTCATCTGAACGATGCAGGGTTTGCTTACAGGGTAGCGCAACGTGGGCTGTCTTCCATCAGGTGACAAAACGCTTGCACTGTGGTAAGGTGCAGAGGGAGGATACTCCTCCATTAGGCGATCTTCTACACGTGGGGATGGTCTGAACGTCTTTTCGTTGAAACAAGAGGAGAAGATCATGAAAGCAGTCCGCATTCACGGCTACGGCGGCCCAGAGGTGATCAGCTATGAGGACGCGGCGCGTCCGACCATCACCGCCGACGAGGTGCTCGTCGCGGTCCATGCCACGTCGATTAACCCGGTCGATCTCGCCACTCGCGCCGGCCATTTCCAGAACAAAATCCCCGTCACGTTCCCCTGGACGCTGGGGCTCGACCTCTCCGGCGTTGTCACCGAGGTTGGCCCGAACGTGACAGGCTTCGCCATTGGGGATGCCGTCTTTGGGTATTCCAACATGATGCGGCAAGGGGCCGATGCGGAGTATGCCGTCATCAGTGCCTCCGAGATCGCACACAAGCCGCAGTCGCTCGACTTCGTCGCAGCCGCAGCCATCCCAGTGACTGGACTCACCGCCTGGCAGGCGCTCGCTACTTCCGGTCTCCAAGCGGGCCAGACGGTTCTGATCCACGGCGCAGGCGGGGGTGTCGGGTCCCTGGCAGTGCAGTTCGCGAAGGCTCAGGGCGCGCGGGTGATTGCGACGGCTGCGGGCGACAAGCTGGACCTGGTGCGCTCGCTTGGGGCGGAGTCGGTGATCGATTACACCGCGACTCGCTTCGAGGAGGTGGTCCGTAACGTCGATGTCGTACTGGCCCTCGTCGGGGGGTGAGGTCATCGAGCGCTCGTGGGGCGTCCTCAAGCCAGGCGGCATCCTGGTCACCACGGCGGCAGAGATCGATCCAGAGGCAGCCGCGGCCCGGGGCGTGCGTGGAACCGGGATGTTGACCCAACCCAACGGCGCGCAGTTGGCCGAGATCGCTGCCTTCTTCGACACGGGCGCGGTCAAGCCGGTAGTCTCCGCCGTTTTGCCTCTAGCGGAAGCGGCGCAGGCGCACGCGTTGGCTGGCAGTGGTCACGGGCGCGGCAAGATTGTCCTGCGGGTTATCGCCTGACCTCCACTTCCCACTTCCATTTCCACTGTATCCTACGGAAGAGTACTGGTTGAGCGCCGCCACTCAAGAAGAGCAAGAGCACCATTGGATGTTCTTAAGATAATATCTGATAAATGACATGTCCTTTTGAGAGATATCGAAACCGAAAAGGAATTGGCCTCTATTGAGGGTTTGCGGCGTATGCAGGAGAATATGCATCACCATTAACCGTATCATAACCGTTTCTTGCAGAGGTATTAGCTGGGCTATTGGAATAAATTAGGATGATATCGAGTTGTTATTGACAGAAGATACATTGATCAGGATAAAAAAGATATAAAGAAGAGAGAGGCAATCTATGTCCCAGTTTGATACTGCTACGCTTGCCAGCGGATGCTTCTGGTGTACAGAGGCGGTTTTCGATAGGCTCAAAGGTGTAACGTCAGTTGTATCGGGGTACGCGGCATCCCGCGTAGAAAACCCTTCGTACGAAGAAGTATGTTCAGGGAGAACTGGCGCCGCGGAAGCAATTCAGATCACGTATGACCCATCCGTTATCTCCTACGAGAAATTGCTGGACATTTTCTGGCATTTGCATGATCCGACAACGCTGAACCGTCAAGGAAATGATATTGGAACTCAGTATCGCTCCGCAATTTTCTATAATAATGATGAGCAAAAACGTATTGCCCTTGCATCGAAAGAAGCGATAGATAAATCGGGTACTTATAAAAAGCCTGTTGTGACGGAAATTGCTCCTTTCACCAACTTCTATCCCGCTGAAGACTATCACCAGGATTATTATGACAGTAATCGCTCGCAGCCCTATTGTCTCTTTGTGATCGATCCAAAGGTACAGAAGTTACTGAAAGAGTACCGGGATGAATTGAAAGTGGCAAACTGATCGACAACACCCTGCTACAGTGCCCACACTTTCACATCATTAAATGCCACCTGCTCTGTAGCTTTCGAATCGGTCAAATAAGATGCAAACACAGCGATGGTGCCGCTACTGAAATGACTCTCACTCACCTTGTTGCCGCCTGAGGACTCTGCTAGCGAATGAGACAAAAAGCAACGCAGCGTCATCGTTCCAGCGCAGGGCGACCACAAGGGATCGCCCCTACTATGGACGATTCGGCTTGACAAGCGGCTGCGTAGCATAGTAGGGGAACTCGATCTGGGAGACAAGTATATCCCTTGTGATCGCCTTGCAGCATGCATGATCCAGCATTGCACCCTATCTTTCATTTGCCAGCAGAGTCCGAAGGCTGTGAGTTATGAGAGGTTGTCAGTTTTACCCTCTTGACAAACTAATATCTTTAGTTTATGATATATGTGTATTAGTCAATAAGCTAAGTAAATTAGTAGAGAGGATATATCAAACCATGAAAGTGACAGCTTCTAGCAACAACCTTTTTCAATTGAACCGCCTGGGCTTCGTCAACTGCTACCTGGTACGCGAGGATGATGGTTTCACGTTGATCGATACCACCATCGGCGGCCAGGCGCAAACGATCATGCAGGAGGCGCGCAAGCTGGGTCTTCCGATTGTACGTATTGTGCTGACCCACGCACACATCGATCATGTGGGCTCACTGGACGCTCTGCACGAAGCTCTGCCGAATGCTCAGGTGGCGATCAGCGAGCGAGACGCGCGTTTTCTGTCCGGTGATAAGAGTCTGGACCCCACTGAGCCCCAGGTCCCCCTGCGCGGCGGCTATCCCGTCTGCACAACGAAGCCGGAGCTTCTGCTGCATGAAGGGGACCACATCGGCTCCTTCGAAGTGATTTCCACGCCAGGGCACACGCCTGGCCATCTCGCTTTTCTCGATACCAGGGACCGCGCAGTGATCGCAGGCGATGCCTTCCAGACGCTGGGCGGAGTGGCCGTTTCGGGGACGTTCAAAATACTCTTCCCCTTGCCGGCATTGGCTACCTGGCATAAAGGACTGGCCTTGCAGAGTGCGCGCAAACTGCTGGCGCTTCAGCCCTCCGTACTGACCGTGGGACATGGCCGCATGCTAGAGGATCCCCAGGCGGCCATGCAACGGGCTATTCGTGTCATGGAACAGTCCCTGGCCAAAGAGGAAGGGAAACAAGCGCATGTCGCATAGAGTGGGGCTGGATCAGGCGAGCGTCGTGGAGGGCGCGGTCAAGCTGGTAGACGAGGAAGGGATCGAGCAACTCACGCTTGGCCGCCTGGCCGAGCGTTTAGGCGTCCGCACCCCCTCCTTGTACAATCACGTAGCGGGACTGCCGGGTCTCAAACATGAGCTGATGCTCTACTGCTTGCACGACTTGCTTGACCGCATCCTGCACGCGACCGTCGGGAAGTCACGCGCAGAGGCCATTGTCGCGCTCGCCGATGCCTACCGGGCCTACGCCAGGGAAGCGCCCGGGCGCTATGCCCTCACGCTGCAAGCACCCGATCCTGGTGATCAGGAGGTGCAGGTCATCGCGCAAGAGATTGTGGATGTGCTCCGGGCCGTTCTCGCGCCTTATAGACTCAGCGAGGAAGAGGCTATTCACGCCATTCGCGGCCTGCGCAGCATTGTGCACGGCTTTATCTCGCTGGAAGTGGCGGGCGGCTTCGGTATGCCGGTAGACCTGGACGCAAGTTTCCACTGGCTGATCAACCTGTTTATTACGGGTTTGAGCCCCATATGCGCGAACGTAAAATATGATGACGATTGATCGGCCCGGAAGCTGGGCGGCGAAGACCGTCAAGATGAATCGGCCCCGGAAGCAGGGCGAGGACAAGCCATCGCCCCTACTATGCTTACGGGTGCGTCGGCTGGCGAAGACCGTCTATAAGATTGCTTGTTAAAGCCTAAAGTTCGTGCTTTGGGGTATTGCTTGCACGGGACTATTTCCCCTGGTTGTACTCGTAGAAACCCTGGCCGGTCTTGCGACCCAAGCGCTTCTCCTTGATCATCTCCTCCAGGAAGGCAGGTGGCTTATCCGCTGGATCACCGCTCTCTTTGTAGCGCGTCAATATGACGTTATACATAATATCGACGCCGCTAAAATCGGCCAGTTCAAATGGTCCCATCGGGTGATTCAGGCCCAGCTTGAGGGCTTTGTCGATATCCTGGTACGAGGCGATGCCTTCTGTGTACAGGTGGAGCGCTGCCTCCGTTAACGCATGGAGGACATAGTTGACAATAAATCCAGGAATCTCCTTGCGCAGCAATACCGGTTCTTTCCCTATCCGTCGTGCCAGTTCCATAGTGGTCTCGGCGGACTCCTCACTACTCTCGGGGCCTTTGACCACTTCCACCAGCCGCATATGCGTGGCGGGGTGGAAAAAGTGCATGTTGACGGCCCTGTCTTTGCGATCGATAACCGCTGCAATTTTGCTGATCACGATCGAGGAAGAGTTCGAGGCCAGAATCGTGTGCGGTGGGCAAAGTTTATCGAGACGACTGAAGAGGTCTTGCTTGACCTCCAGGTTTTCAAAGACGGCTTCGATCACGAAGTCTGCCTGACCGGCAGCATCTTCCAGGGTCTTGACCGGTGATGCAACGCGGACAGCGTGATTGTTGCTATATTATATCCTCGATCTCCCAACATAATGCTGCTGCTACTCTACCACATCATTCTCTTTTTAGCCGCCAATCCCACGCTACCCCCAGCATGTGGTGGTACAATACATAGGCTTATTACCTTCATCGGATGCAGGGAGGCTGCGTGGCACATGGTGCAAGCAGGTAAAGGAAGCGTGTGGAATGTGATCGCGATGGGGACTGCGATAACTATCGTTGCCAGGACATCACTTGTACTCCGGCTCGTAGCATCCTCCTTCTCCTCTCCCCTTGCGGATACGCTCAGCTTGTGGTTCGTTCCTACTTGACATATACTAAAGGTAGGGCAAATCAGTGGACAGAATGTCCTGCCTGTACATTTATTAGACAATGTATTGAGGAGGTGTCTAACACCAAACGCTTTCATGCTAGTCTGGGCTCTCTGCCGCCTACTGAGTTTGCAGAGACCTGTAGCTCAACCAATCCCTCCTCTGACACTGGTCTGGTCGGAGGAGTTCACTCCAGGTCTTCCTGATCCTGGGGAGCACTCGGGGCACCGCTGCAACGGCTGGCCGGGTGGACCACAAAGGAGGGACTTGAAATGCATTACGCCACGTCTCCCTATAGTCGCTTGTGGCTAATGCAAGGAGGCATGCTATGCCAACACCAAGAGACACTGGTCAATCGCTTCACTTTCTCCTTGCGGGAGTCCTCATCGGCATGCTCGGTGGGATCCTGATGGCCTTGTTTACTATGCTCGCCACCGCCACCTACCTGCAAATGGGCTTCTTCACGCCGCTGTACGCCATCGCAGCCCCGCTCATCGGGCAGCAATCGTTGATGAGCTCCTTGCAGCAAGGCAGCTTCTACCTGGCCCCCGGCCCGGCGCTCCTAGGACTGGTGGTCCACCTGCTGTGGGCGGCGTTGTGGGGCGTGATTTTTGTCCTGCTTGCACGTCGACTACATCTGACTGGCGGCGTGGCCATCGTCAGCGGCCTGGTCTACGGTGTGCTGGTCATGCTGGTCATGATCTTCATCGTGGTGCCCTTCGTGGGGGCTCCCAATCTCTTGCACCTGCTGGGCTCGTTCTCGTTTACCATCGCCAATGCGCTGTTCTATGGCCTGCCCCTGGGGCTGTGGCCGGTGGTGCAGCCGGAGCTCTTCACTGCCCACCCCGCCCAGCAAGCGGTCTAGGGATTCAGCCACTGTTTCGACAGGCCAAACGATTGGGTTGGCCGGCTACTGGTAACACCCGCAAGCGGGTGTGTTCTGGCTCCTGTGGCAGCGCAGCGATGGGTAACCAGTAGTCCTGGCCGACGCGGGCCACCTCCGGGCATCCAAGCAGCCTGGCTCTGCGGGCCTTGAGTCCGTGCTTATAATACTCTTCCTCTAGTATTGCGTCAACTTTCCTTTTTGTTCGGTCAGGGCTGATGTCCCATTACCCTTCGGTGCGCTTTCAAGTGACGCAGGTGGGGTTTCTATCGGCTGTTGTGCGACTTCGCTTGTGCTGTGAGTCGGTTTTGGCTCTACGTCAAATTCCGTGCTAAGCTGTGACATATGAGAAAGCCTATGCATACTAAGCCGCTCTCCCCCAGGATGCTCAGGGACGGATTGTTGGGGTGGGGAAGAATACCCGTCACATGAAGCTTAAATCCGTAAAAGAAATTGATACCAATTACTTTGTTGATTTATTACAACAAAGTATCGAGTTATCACAAGCAGGGACGTCAACTTAGTATTCATGAGTCGCGCGCGGGAGAAGCGCCTCAAGGGCTGGTTGAGTGCAAATAAGGTGGCCTTATGAGGGAGGACGAGATCCTTCGCTGCGCTCAGGATGACAAGGCGGGGCAGCAGATGACAAGGCAGGGCAGCCGAGAGATCCTTCGCTGCGCTCAGGATGACAAGGTAGGGCGGCGGATGACAAGGTGGGGCAGGATGACAAGCCAGGGTGGCTTTTGCGATGGTAAATTGCAGGAGCTTTTCGTTCTTCTACTTGATATTCGTAGATTAAGGAATAACGGGTGGTGTCCCTGGATATGTCGCCCGAACTCGATCGCTGCAGGGGCGGGGACGGCAGCGAATAGATGTACCTCGCACGTATGATCATAGGTGACGCGTAAGAATCACTTCTCAAGGCCCCCCTCTCCCCGTCTCTGGATGCATCCCAAACACTCTGGCCGACAGGTATACTTTCCCCATCGATAACCGTTTGATTATTCATTGTAGGGGTGCACTGGATAGCCTCTGCATGGAAGAGGAGAGACCTCCTTCTATGAGCCAAACGTTCGCTCGTCTTAGAGCCTTTCGTATCGCGTTTCTCATCACACTGGTTCTGTTAGTGATCCAGTATGTGTTAGGGATGATCTCGAATCTTGAGGTTCAGATTCCTGGCAACCTTCCTGGTGGAAATGACAATAAACCGACCGCCAGGGAATTATCCAATTTCTTGACGGCCTCTGTTCAGATGTTCCCGCCGGTCACTCATGTTGCAAGCTTCTTCGCCTGCTCCTCCTCGGCCAATATGTCTGTGATCTGCTTCACGAGCACATGTTTGGAGACCTTGCCGAATTTTGAGAGAGGGAAATCATCGACAACTTCCAGCCGCTCAGGAAGCTTGAACCTGGCGATGCCCTTGTCTAACAAAAAGTCTGTCAGGTCTTTGAGTGCCAGCGTTGCTCCTGGTTGGAGGATGATAAAGGCGCAGGTGCGTTCTCCAAGCACCGGATCAGGCATGGGAACACACGCCACGTTCAGCACGGCTGGATGTGAAAGAATCAAGTTTTCGATCTCCTCCGCACTGATCTTCTCGCCACCCCGATTGATGAGATCCTTCTTGCGCCCCTCAACGATGTAGTTGCCCGATGGATGAAGTCGCATCAAATCGCCAGAGCGGTAGAAGCCATCGGACGTGAAGGTCCGTGCGTTGTACTCAGGAACACGGAAGTAGCCGCGCAACGTGTAGGGGCCGCGCACCAGCAGTTCACCGATCTTGCCAGGGGGTACTTCGTTGTCATTCTCATCCAGAAGTTTGAGTTCGTCGTCTGGACAGATGGGTCGCCCCACCGTCTCCATACGTATCTCGTCAGGATCGTCAAGCCGTACAAAGCACAGCAGCCCCTCAGCCATGCCGAATACCTCCTGTACTTTGCACGAAGGGATCAATTCCTCCGCCCGTCGTTTCACTTCTGGCTGGAGCTTTTGTCCACCCGTATTGATCACATGGAGAGAAGAGAGGTCATACTCCTGTATGTGTGGATCGTTGATCCAACGAATAAGCACGGCTGGAACGAGTTCGAGATGCGTGATGCGTTCGCGCTCAATCAGTGGAAACACATCGGCTGGTCGAGTCGAATCGCCAATGACGAAACGTGCTCCGCGATACAGAAAGCCTTGAATACCTGGACACGCGAGTGGGAAGTTATGTGCCATCGGTAAAACGACCAGGAGCGAATCATCGGGTCTGATATCGTTGAACGCGACGGCAGCTTTTGTATTGTAAATGTAATCATTATGCGTGCGCGGAATAAGCTTTGGAATGCCTGTCGTGCCCCCGGAGAGTTGGAACAGAGCTGGCTCAGTCGGGTCAATCACCAGTTCGGTCAATCGCTCTGGCGCAAGTCCACTTTCTGTCTGCAAAAGGCTAGTAAGGGAAATGGCGCCTGGTAAAGATGCGGAACCGACGACGAAAATCCAACGTATAGAAGGATGTTCGCGGCGTATACGCCCGGCCAGTTCCGTGAAGGCAAAGTCGCCTATCTGGTCGGGAATAGCATACCCGACCGCTTGACTCAGCTCGACAAACTGGTGAATCTCGCTATAGCGATGAGACGACATCGCCATCAAAGGAATCGCTCCGACCTTCTGTAATGCGAAATAGAGGTACACAAACTCAGGACCGTTGGGCAACTGCATCACAAAGCGATCCAGCGGTTGCACCCCAAGTTTGAGCAAGTGCAGTGCCAAACGGTCCACTTTTTGGGCGAGCTGGCGATAGGTGACGCGTTCATCACCAGAGAGAAACGCGGCACGTTCTGAGTACTGGGCAACGATCTCATCGAAAAAATGTCCCATAGTAGAATCTTCCCAGTAGCCCTTCTCGCGGTAGCGAGCTGCGAACTCAGGAGGAAATGGCACAACCCCCTCAAGCGTGGTCATACTGATGCCTCCTTTGTCGCCTGAATGTTGGGGACCTCATTTCGTTCAGATGAGCCGGAGGCCAGGGATGGTTGTCCCGTTTCTGAACGTGTATCAAGTAGACCGAGATACTTTGCGGTCAGTTCAGCCACCAGGAAATGGTCTTCGACCGTGTGACCATGCCTCATGATGGGGTACATGATGGGATACACACCCAGGTCCATCATCCAACGAAGCTTCTTCGCGCGTTGCTCTGGTGAACCCATCACCGCGAATTTCTCCACAATTTCATCTGTCACGAGGTGACTAGCGGCTGCATAATTCCGCGTCTGCCAAACGGCCTGAATCTCTTTGGCTTCTTTTCCATAGCCAGAGACTTCGGCAATGGGATGATAATGGGGTGAAGCAAAGTAGAAGGCGAGACCCCGGCGCATAGCTTCCACGCTTGCCTCATCTTCGCCCGCGATCATGGTCAAACTGAAGATTTTGACACTTTTGGGATCGCGCCCAACAGACTCGGCCTCTTTTTTGATGATGGCATAGTACATTTCATAGGACTCTTCGGTAAGCCAGTTGGTGATCAAACCGTCGGCGATGCGTGCCGCTAAGCCCACCATCTTTGGTCCCAACGCAGAGAGATAGAGAGGCATGGGTTCGGGCAGTGGTCCCTCGCGCAAGTGGAAGTTCCTGGGGTTAAACCATTGCCCCTCATACGAGAACCGCTCACTGGTCAGGTAACCTCGTACAATGTCAATCACTTCTTTGGCGCGTACGAGAGGACGTTCCATTTTGATGCCGTGTCCCTGCTCCATAAAGCCAATCCCCCCACTTCCAAGACCATAATGCTTAAAGCGCCCATTGCTCATGCGATAGATTGTACTCGCACCCATGGCGAGCAACATCGGCGTGCGCGAGTAGAAATTCACAATACTTGTCCCTAGATTGATGCGTTCCGTCTCACGTGCAAGCACGCCCAGGATAGAAAATGCTTCTTTCCCCGATTCCTCGGTGAGCCAGAAGCCCTCATATCCAAGAGACTCAGCAGCCCTGGCAAAGCGCACAATCTCATCTACAGACAGATCACCAGTGTGGAGCATCACTCCAATATCTCCCAGCATTGCATTCTCCTTGCGGTTTGTGACCGAATAGAATGGTGTGACGATCACTCTGTTCTTCTCTGAACAGGGGGGTCAAGAATACATTATGGTAGGCCTAGAATACGTTGCGCATTCTTATAAAACACTTTTTCCATGATGGCATCTGAATAGCCCAGAGACTCCCAGCCTGCAATCGCACGTCGATGTGCGAGACTCGGATAGTCACTCCCAAACATGATTTTATCTTGAAGACGATGACTGATATCGTGCTTGAGGGATGCAGGAAAGTATTCTGGCCCCCAGCCTGACAACTCCCAATAAACGTTGCCCTTATGGAGCGCAATCATAATCATTTGATCAGTCCACGGCCACGCGGGATGTGAGGCAATGATCTTCAGGTCAGGAAAGTCCGCCGCGAGGTCATCGAGCGCGGGGAATGGATTTGCTTGCTTCAGATGCCTTCCCATGCCGCCGGGTAGTCCGGCACCCATGCCTGTTGTCCCTGTGTCTACCATGATCGGAACCCGTAGTTCGACCATTTTCTCCCAAAGGGGATAGAACTGGCGATCCCCTACAGAAAAGTCGCCCATAATCGGATGAAAATGAAAGCCAATGACGCCCAACTCTTTCACCGCCCGCTCCGCCTCACGAATCGCGATCTCTCCCTTCCAGGGGTCAACAGACCCCCACGCCTGAAGTATCGTGTCTGGATAGTCGTCACGGAATTTTGCCACATAGTCATTTGAGCAAGGTGGAAGGCCGCTGACTGTCTCTGTATCAAAGGCGACAAGCAAGACCTGAACCCCTGCATTGCGCAGCTCTTGAATCACCTCGTCTTCGCTCTTCGGTTCCCAGGGACGATGCCAATACTCACGGAGCGCATCGGCATAGGGCTGAATCGCTTGAAACCATGCCTTTGTGTTTGGATGGCAATGCAGATCAATTCTTCTCATGCCGTTTCACGTTCCCTTTCGTTTCTTCCTTCCATCTCGCAATGCAAAGACTTGACGAAACGATCAATATCTTGTAAAATATACTTTAACATAGAAACTTTTGGTTGTCAATATTACGAAATTAAAAATTTGTTGTTTATAAGTATTTACTAAAGTGAAAGGAAATATGGGAACACACTACAAAGGAACTCGTGATGAGATACGTGCCATCGATGCCTATATCAAATTGCAGAGGTCAGCTGAGTCGTCGTCGGCACGAGCAACACAGCATCTCACCTCCGCTGGTTTGACCTTTAGTCAATACGGAGTGCTTGATATTCTCTATCATATTGGCCCACTTCCTCTTGGGCAGATTGCGGAGAAAATTCTTAAAAGCGAGGGCAATATGACAACAGTTGTCGATAAGCTCGAACGGCGAGGATTGGTGAAGCGTGAGCGTAATGAAAGAGACCGCCGCGTCGTCACGTTATCGCTGACAGAAGTGGGACGACAGGTCATCGAAGAGGTTCTTCCACAGCATATTCAAGCCATTATTGAGGAAATGAGCATCTTGACGCCAGATGAACAGGAGACACTGAGCCGTCTTTGTCGTAAGATCGGCAAGCAGGAACACTGCGCGGATGACCTGCAACCCCCCATAGGAGAGTTGAAAGAGCAACAAGTAGGGTAAGAGCTATTCGCGTGTGAAGAATGTAGCAAGAACGAAGGGAGAGAGGAGTTTGCTGGGGCCCCTACACACTGTCCCCCAGACAGCGTTCCCCAGACCCCGGCAGGGAGGCTTCGCCCCCTGCACCTCTGATTTATGACTGGATGTCAGTAATGCTACCCCTTGACAATGATATATCTTTATGATACACTCTAAAAGTTATATATCTAGGAGATATAAATGGCGAAAGAAAATAAGAGCAAGTATGCGGTTATGGGTGTGCTGAGTATCTGCCCTAGCTCTGGCTATGACATCAGGAAATTCATGGAATGCAGCACCAGCAATTTCTGGAGCGAGAGCTACGGGCAGATTTACCCTATTCTGAAGCAATTAGTGGAAGAGGGATTGGCAGCTAGCCATGCTGAAAAGCAAGAGGGGAAGCCTGAGAAGTATATCTATACCCTGACCGAGCAAGGAAAAGAAGGACTGCGAGACTGGCTCTCAGAGTCGGTTGAGTCTGCGGTAGAGCGCAATGAGTTGCTGCTCAAGCTCTTCTTTGGTGCGCATATCCCGCTTGAGAAGAACAAGGAGCATGTCCACGCCTTTCAGGAGCTTCAGTCGCGCCTGCTCGAAAAATACGTAGATATCGAGCGCGAGTTGTCGGCTGCAGCTCAAGATGATGAGACCCTCTCGTATCGGTTACTGACGGTGCGCTATGGCATTCATCGCTGTCGCGCCATGCTGACCTGGTGTGATGAAACGTTGGTCACCTTGCACCATCTGGCGGAATGAGAGAGAACGGCACCGCAAGAAGGGCAAGTTTCTGTTTCAGTGAAAAGGAGTATTGCAAATGGCAAAGGTCATTCCCGGACGTTTTACGGCGCAGACTGACGAAGCGTTTGTTGTTTTCATTATTGGCATGCGTGTGAATAAATTCTTTGCCTTCCGCAGATGGATTCCCATTGCGATGGCGATGGGACCGATGTTGCGTACCCTCTTCAAGCATCCTGAAAAGGGTATGTTAGGTGCACAGACCATTTTCTATTGGCGTGGCATTGCTCTTGTCCAGTACTGGCGCTCCTTTGAAGATCTGGAGAAATTTGCCAGGGACAAAGGCGATCCACACCTGGAAGCCTGGCGTCGTTTCAATAAAAACATTGGCAGCGATGGCAGTGTTGGTATCTGGCACGAAACCTTTCTTGTCGAGGCAGGGAAGTACGAGGCACTTTACGGGAACATGCCCATCTTTGGTCTGGCAGCCTCAACCAATCACGTTCCCGCCATCGGACGTCGTGAAACCGCACGCCGTCGTCTCGGTGGACAGAACGAACCGGCAATTGCCTCGCCAGTGCTGCCTGCTGAATCAGAGTAGGACACCGACTCTTCTGAGAGGGATCGGTGATGTCTTTTTCCAGGTAGGGCACTATGCCTACTCAAAAAACTATCTGGACTGACTACTAGAGCCATTGCGTTTGATAGATGCATCTCGTGGGATGAGCCATTTTATGTGACAGAATAACAAGTCAGTCCAACAAAGGAAGCGAGGACGGAGGGATAGGAGGCAGGGTCATACAAAAGCGACTGCCCTCCCCTTTGCGACCTGAACTCTCGACCCAGATGCGCCCTCCCATGGCTTCGACTAAGCGCTTGCAGATGTAGAGTCCCAAGCCTGTTCCACGTGTTGGTCCGCCCAAGTCACGCTTGAGACGCACAAACTTCTCAAAGAGCAGAGGAAGCTCCTCGGGGGGAATCCCAGGACCTGCATCTTGCACACTGAGACACACTGGAGAAAAAGGAGCTGGTTGCTCGGTCTTAATGGTGATTATCGTCTGTGTGGGCACATACTTAAAGACATTGCTGAGCAGATTCTGCAGCACGTGATAGAGGGACTGCGGATCCGCCCACACCAGAACCTGCTCGGCCACCTCCAGACGGATCGTATAGGCCTGCATATCCCGGGGATCAAGATGCGCCAACACCTCCTGCACGACGCAGCGCACAGGAACACCCTCACAGCGAGCGGGGGGGAACGCTCCGGTGACCCTGATGGCATCCAACACCCCATTGACCAGACTGACGAGTTCTTCATAGTTCGCGAGGGCCCGGGTCAGCAGTTGGGTCCGCTCCACCGGGTTCAGTTTGTCAAAGTACTGCTTGAGCAACTCGAGGAAGCTACCCAACGCCATGAGTGGAGTACGCAACTCATGACCCACATGCAGCAGAAATTGCTCCTGGAGCTCATTGGCCTGGCGCTGGCGCTCATAGGCAAGCATGATGTGGTAATTTGCTTGTAAGGCCAGCAAGCGCTCTTGCTCCGCAGCAAGAGCCTGCTGACGAGCCACATGCACGAGGTCAACCGCTGTCCGTAACCAGCAGATCGTCAGACCAAGCAGGAGTGCGATTCCAAACCCAAGAACCGCCCTCTCCACCAAAGCCTGACCAGACCATCTGTCCTCCCACAGATAGTGATAAATCAGCCACATGGCGAGCGCAGTCGAGAACATACTGATGAGCAGGCCTCGATAACGAAAGAGCCAGCAGAGACAGATGATGGACACAATCATGCTGGCTGCATTGTGCACTAGAGGAAAGAAGAACCAGAGTCCAGGGATTGCCAACCCATAAGAGAGGATCACGATAAGTAGACGTTTGCCTCGGGAGAGGTTCAGCAAAGAGAGCGGAAACAAGTGTATCTTCCACAGAAAGGTCCTTACATGATCAGGTTGCTTCATCCGTATTCCACCTCTCACAAAACATGATCGTTCTGCCAAGGGTAAAGTGCTTTTTAAGCAGTAATGAGTGCCATTTGAGTGTCAAGGCCAGTATAGTAGAGAAATATGCCGATGTCTACTGTACTAAAGTTAACCATTTTATGTGGCAAAAAATGATGCCGCTCCTGGAGCGAAATATTCAGGGTAACGCAAACGGGGACGTGACGCCTGTAAGACTCGTTTGCCAATGCGCAGTAGTAAGGGAGAGCCGTGTCATGCTGAGCGCAGCGAAGCATCTCCTGGCCCATGGAGAGAGACCCTTCCCCTTCGTTCCTCAGGGCTTCGGCTCACGCGCTCAGGGTGACAATCGAGTCCGGGTAGTGTGCTGGAGGGTGGTGAGTGGAAGGGGAAAGTTTGAGTCGGAATGGTCCCCAGTAGCAAGAGTAGCGAGAGTAGCGGGAGTAGTGGGAGTAGCGGGGATTGCAGGTGAGCTGAGCGAGGTTTGCAGCAGGATGGACCCCAGTTGCAAGAGTAGCGGGAGTAGTGGGGATAGCAGTATTGTTTTCAGGAAATGGTGTTCCGGTCAACGGATGATGGTCATGAGAGGTGTAACTGATGTTGTTTTTGGTGGTGATCTGTTCTACGGAGGGCTGGTCAGGTGGGTTGTTAAGGGTCATGGATTGAATTGTCCTTTCGGTGGGTGGAGTTCGTTTAACAGCGGCGCAGGGGAGAAGCGTACGGGGGAGAAGCGCGCAGGGTAGGGACAAGCCCTACCCCTACTATGGACGGTGAGGTGGTATTTGTGTTTTTGGTGGGAGGTGGGGTGGTGTGTTTTCATTGGTTCGTTCGATCGGAAAGAGGGGTTGAAGGTGCTCTACTATTTTTAAGTATACCAGGGGGGACAAATGCTGGGTGACACCTCGCTAGCACCCGCTGCTCGTTCAAGAATCAGTTACCTCATGTGCTCGCAGCAGTTACGGCACACTTAAATAAAACACCCAGGGGCCTTCGTAAAATCGAAGGTGACTGGCCTGTGGACTGCTGTTGGTGGTGGTGGTGGCAGTGTTCCCAGTAGGGGCAGACTTTCGATGCGAATAGTGTTGACCTGTACATGACCTCTTTCAGAAGCATGGAGCTATCCAGACCCATCCAATCTCGTTCATTCAATCAGGGGAGGAGTATATTCGATCTATTCACTCACGCAACGGTTTTTCTCGGGAGCGCATGGGCGAGGAAGTGGCAGACATCTTTGATTCTTTCCTTTACTCTTGCAGTTTTCAAACTAGAGGTGAGAGCACCGTTACGGAGATGCCCAAAGAACAATACGCGGGATATTGGTTTTTTTGTGGCAATCTCGGAAAACTCGTACCCGAAGACTTCGTGCAGCAGGAAGACGGCTCGCTCGAAGGGTTGGAGCTCCTCCAACAGGGCCAGGAACGCCAGCGAGATCGACTCTTCCCTCTCGACGCGCTCTGCTGGATCTT
>WNGM01001358.1_pt1 | contig 19700 bp, 15 predicted proteins | sample 5400571 | NCBI WGS metagenome assembly WNGM01 (sample SAMN13153378, study PRJNA577476) | soil metagenome | isolation source: 100 cm soil or saprolite under Garry oak tree replicate 2 | place: USA:California | collected 2016-06-15 | reverse complement strand
CAGCAGCCACTGGTCCTCTACCGGCCCAGCGGTCCACCTCCGGCTGAAAAGTCGAAACCCTGGAAACGTTCGCGCGCTACGCGCATTTCTATGCTGATGCGCCGCCGCCGCGAACGCTTGAAGCGCGCACAGTTCGGTGGGACGAAAATTGCATTTAGCCTGGCTATAGCCTTTTGTCTTTTGCTGGTGATAACCACTTCTTCGGGGGCTGCTTCAGCGTATGCCTATTACCAGAACCAACTGCCGCGCCTGCAGGGGCTGGCGAACAAGCAGATCAGCCAGACCTCTCGTATCTACGACCGTAACGGCGTCCTGCTCTATGATGTATATGACAATAACGGGGGAGGTCGTCGCACAGCCGTTGCGTATAAGTACATTCCACAGATCATGCGGGACGCGATGGTAGCCGCGGAGGATAAGACGTTTTGGGACAACCCCGGCATTGACCCGCAGGCTATTTTCCGTGCGGGCATTCAGTATGTGCAACACAACGACCAGGTGGTCAGCGGCGCAAGCACGCTGACACAGCAGTTGATTAAAAACCTCACCAATGAGAAGCAGATCACGCTAAGTCGCAAGTTGACAGAGGCCGCGCTTGCCATCGGCCTGACACAACAGTATCCTAAGTGGAAGATTCTGGAGATGTATTTCAACGTCTCGGCCTTTGGCGCACAGGATCTCGGTGTAGATGCCGCCGCTGAAGACTACTTCCACCTTGCGCCGCAATGTAACGCGCAGCACGTGTGTACTCCTGCCATAGCTTTTCTTGACATGAATGCACAGGGCAAGCACGATCCGCTCTTAGCGCTGGCACGTGCTGCGTTATTGGCAGGGATGCCACAAAATCCACCGGGCTATGATCCGACCCTCGGCCCCGACAACAGGGCACGAGCTTTAGTGCGCCAGGACTTTGTACTCAACCAGATGCTCTCGCTGGGTATCCAGGTACCTGGCCTGGGTACGATCACACAAAGCATGGTGCAGCAGGCAGAAGCTTTGACTGCCAAGATGACGTTCACACGTTATGTACGCAATATCCGCGCCCCGCATTTTGTTTACTGGATCATTCAACAACTAGAAGCCCAGATAGGGGCGGAGACACTGCTCAATGGCGGCTTCAATATATATACGACCATCGATGTCAACCTGGAAGCCTTTGTCGAGAATGCCGTACGTCGTCATCTTGATAAGCCGGAATATCAGCCGTTCATCGGCGATTATGGCCCTCTCAACAAGGTGCATAACGTCAACGACTCTGCAGTGGTTGTGATGAATGCTAAAACCGGTGAGGTACTGGCGATGGATGGCAGTACTGACTGGTATTCCCACAATCCCAGGGTTGGGGGAAATTTCAATGCAGCCACCGCGTATCGCCAAACCGGATCGTCCTTCAAGCCAATTATCTACGCGGCTGCCTTCCAGATGGGCTGGTATCCAGGCCTGGTGCTGCCGGATAAAAAGACCTATTTTCCTACCGGAGGGCCGCAAACTGATCCTCAACACAATGCCTACCACCCCACGGATTACGGCGGCGGGTATCACAACCTGAACGCCCCTATTCGTCTCGATATTGCAAATTCGTTCAACATTCCCGCGATAAAAGCGTTCGAGTATGCCGGCATGGATAACGTGGTGAACATGGCACGCCGCCTGGGCATTTCGGCGATAGATGAAGACGTGGCGATGTACAATGCGAAGCATGGTACCAACGCCGGCATCCCGCAGTTGTTCGGACCTGCCATGGCGCTTGGTACGGCCGGTGTACCACTGATCCAGATGGTGGGCGCTTACCAGGTGTTTGCCGACCAGGGAGTGCGCGTCCCGCCAAAGGGTATCCTGGATATCTGGGATAACTACGGCAATCACCTCTATCATTACGATCCAGCTCATCCCAACGGGGTTCAGGTTATCAGCCCGCAGATCGCCTACCTGATGACCTCTATCCTCTCAGATGAGCCGGCGCGGGCCCTTGAATTCTCGGGTGATCACGTGCTCTCGATGTATGACTGGCAGCAGGCTGATGGGAAGCAACACGTGGTGGCGGCCAAAACTGGCACGACGGATAATTTTGTAGATAACTGGACGCTTGGCTACACGCCAAATGTGGTGGTAGGCGTCTGGTCGGGCAATGCCGACAATTCCCAGTTCGTGGGGAATGTAGTCGGTATTACGGGTGCTGCTCCCATCTGGCATAGTGTCATCGAGCGGGTGAGCGGCGCGTGTAACGTAGATGGCGCGGGTATCCCCTGTGGCAAGTACCACTCTCCGTTTACCCCGGCAACGTTCGTTGTACCTCCTGGTGTGCACCAGCAGGCTGTCTCGGGACTCAATGGCCTCGAGGGGACTGGCATTATCGACTGGATGCTCGATGACGAGGTGCCCCAGCAGACCGGCATTGCCAACTGCGATACTACACAAACAGGCGGCACTCCAACGCCCGGAAATAGTCCTTGTCAAGCGCCGCCGCCGGGGCCTTGAACTCCAACGCCAACAATAGGACCCTGAGGCAGAATGTTTTTCATGTGGGCGCCCTGAAGATTCGGGTCGCCCAACTTTTTTATTCTCGATAGTGCTCCTTTTCCTCTTAAGGCAAGGTTCAATGGTGAAGAAGAGTCCTTGATAGTTTGTACAGTCACACCATGTCACCCTGAGCCCTTCGCTTCGCTCAAGGGTAAACTCCGCGAAGGGGCAGCGAGATGCTTCGCTGCCCCTTCGCTGCGCTCAGGGCTTCGGCTCACTCAGCATGACAGGGCTGGACCTTTCTGTTGAAGAGGAACGGTCACGTTCATTTGAACCATGCCTAAGCCTCGAATCTCCTGTCCTTAGAACGCACATCGATACTTATTTATGGTAAGATAATCTGTATGATGAAACGAAGTTACCCTGCCTGCACACCAGTCACGGGCGGTTCCGTGCTGCAAGCGGGTAACTCTCCTCGTAGCTGCATCATGCTCCCTACCTCAAAGAAGAGAAGGATGACTCTAATTCCAGGCTGAGTGTATGGCTGTACAAAATTCCCATCAATCGCACCCGCTCACCATAAGCGAGCAACTCACGCTCAGCAATTTATGGTTTGCGCTGAATTTCCAGTCTGCCGCCCTCCTGCCGATTGTAATCCCCACCCAGGTCTTGCTATTTGTCTCGCCCGGTGAAGTAGGGAGCGCCCAGCAGGCAGCCTTTCTGGGCTGGATCGCGACGTTGGGGGCGTTGCTATCGTTGATTGTGCCCCCCATAGTCGGCACCATTTCTGATAATACACGCAGCCCCTGGGGGCGGCGGAGACCATATATCCTGGCAGGCATGCTGTTTTTGCTGCTTGGTCCGCTCATACTGGCCCTGGCTGCCAATGCGATTATCTTTGTGCTGGGGCTTCTGGTCTTCCAGCTAGGTAACAATGGCATTACTGCCGCTTACCAGAGCCTGTTACCAGATCGTGTGCCGGAGGAGCAGCGCGGTGAGGCCTCCGGTTATATGGGATTGATGACTATTATTGGCAACGTGTGCAGCCTGGGGCTTGCGGCGTGGTTACTGGGCCAGGTCAGCCTCAATGTCACCGCGGGTGGCATTATCCGGCGTGGTGCTGCCTATTACTACACCTGGACCGCGATAGCATTGTTCGTGTGCGTCATGATCACCGTTATTGGTGTGCGCGAGGCTCCCCTCTCTGCCAGGAAAATTCAAGAGGTCCAGGCAGAGATGAGCAGCAAGGTTAGACGACGCCAGTGGCTGGTGAGTAACTGGCTGGAACCCTGGCGTGACTACAACTTCATCTGGGTCTTCCTCACGCGCTGTTTCGTTATGATGGGACTCAGCCTGTTTATGACATTTATCGAGTACTATTTTGCGAACGTGGCGCATATCACCAATTTTGTGCAGACCACGGCGGCGGTGGCGGTGCTGGCGCTGGTGGGAGCCATCTTCAGCGCCCTGACGCTCGGGATCTTCTCTGATCATGTCAGGCGTACACCTGTGGTTGCTGTCGCTACCGTCTGCATGGCGCTTGCTGCCATGGCATTCGTGGTTTTTCCTGCCGACCTGGCGCTCTGGCCCCTGGGAATACTATTCGGGCTGGGCTACGGAGCCTATACCAGCGTTGACTGGGCCCTGGCCATCGATGCGCTGCCATCGCTGGAAACGGTGGGCAAGGATTTAGGCCTGTGGAGCGCATCATCGACGCTGCCAGCCATCATAGCCCCCGTACTGGGCGGCCTGACCATCTTTATCGCCAATCTATTTGGGCAGACGGCCCTTGGGTATCGCCTGGTTTTCGCTCTTGCGACCCTGTTCTTGCTCATGGGCGCATACTTTATTCTCAGAGTGCGCGTGCAGAGGGACGTACGCATCGCACTAAAGGCACAGGCTCCTCAACGTACTGTGGGTGTCGGCTGGAGGCTGGCATTTCAGACTCGTGCGGGGCAGGCACGAGGCTTCCTGCGTTTCTGGCCGCTGTGGGAGCGGTTCACGCTTTACCTGTGGCGTGTAAAGCCAGTTCCTCGCGCTCCAAATGGCCTGCTACAGTTGCAGATCGCTCACTACCATGGACGGCCAATGAAGTTGCCCGACGGGACATACATTCGCTCAGGCGACCGTATAGGCGTACTCCATTTCAGCAACCAGGCGATCCTGAATGCAGCGACTCGCACGGGCCCATGGGGCCTGCTGCGGATGATTGCCCAGGACCTGCAGGCCCTGGCGGCCCGGGTGCAGGAAGCGGATTTTCCTGCCAACGTGTGCGCTATTTATGGCGTGACGCTGCTGAGCCGCGGCGCCCCGCGCCTGGGTTTCACTCTGCGCCAGCGTCCAAAGAACGTCCTTACCTGGATGGATCGCTTTTTTATGACTGGCCTGCTGGTGCTTTATCACGCGAGAGGGCTGGACAGACTCCTGCAGGGAACCACTTACGGTTCTTATCCCCAGGAGGTGTGGATGTCACGGGGCGAACTGCTCAAGCGCTATGGAGCGCCTTGATTATGGAGTTTAAAAAATTACGCTGGGGTTTGCCCCACCCCCCAGCGCGATAATGAGTTTTAATGAATTAATCCAGGTATCGGAACAGCCCCGAGGGCCGATAAATCGGCGGTGGCGGCGATAAATCGCGCCCTACGGTTTGTTGCCGGATTATTTCGTGAAAGTTCATAATCGCGCGGCTACACCCATTCGTATGCCGGATTAATTGTTTAAAGCTCACGATCCGGGCGCTTCGCCCCAGCCGCCGCCGCCAGGCGTAAGGACTGTCAACCGGTCGCCAGGGGATGCCTGGAAATGTACCTTGCTGGGCAGGAGTATTTCCTGGTCTCCGTGCTGCAGGCGGTTTTCACCGCGCGTGCCGGGTTCGCCGCCCTGGAGGCCGTAAGGTGTCGTGACACGCCGCTCTGTAAGCAGTGTGACTTCCGTGGGCACCTCGAAGGTGATCTCTCGCACCAGCCCGTCACCGCCTCGTGCCGCGCCTTTCCCGCCGGAGTGGTCACGTAGTCGATAGGCTGTGATGCGCATGGGGTAAGCATATTCGAAGGCCTCTATGGGAGTGTTGAGCGTATTACTCATGTGCGTGTGGACGCCCGAGAGCCCGTCGAGCCCGGGCCTGGCTCCCATGCCGCCTCCCATAGTCTCATAGTAAGCAAAAGGTTGCCCCGTGCGCGGGTCGATACCTCCGGCCGTGATATTGTTCATCGTGCCCTGGCTCGCTGCCGGAATAACCTCGGGCAGTGCCGAGGCTAACGCTCCAAGCACAACATCGGTAATGCGTTGCGACGTTTCTACATTGCCCTGGGCTACCGCCGCGTGTGGACGTGCATTCACTATGGTTCCTGCAGGCGCGATCACTGTAACCGGCGCGAATGTGCCGTGGTTCATCGGTGCGTCGCCTGGCATGAGACAACGAACGACATAGTAGGTAGCTGATTTGGCAACCGAAGCGACTGTATTCACATTGCCACGGGTTTGTGGCGCGCTTCCCGTGAAGTCGACGGTAAGCGTGTCGTCCTGTATTGTGACCCTGGCAGTAATTAGGACGGGTTCGTCGCTGGTCCCGTCGTTGTCAAGGTAATCGGTAAACTCGTAGCACCCATCTGGAATTGCTGCTATGGTCGCGCGGGTGATGCGCTCGGCGTAGGCGATCAGAGCGGCAATGTGTTCCTCTGTGGTCGGAATACTCCACCTATCGACCAGCTCTTGTATGCGCCGTATGGCGGTGCGGTTTGCCGCGATTTGCGCGGACAGGTCGCCCCGGCGCTCCTGCGGTGTGCGAACATTGCGTAGGATCAGGTCAAGCGCTGCTTGATTCAGCTGGCCAGCATCCCAGAGTTTAAGCGGGGGAATGATGATACCTTCCTGGTAAATTTCGGTCGCCATCGGCATTGAGCCGGGCGACATGCCCCCGACGTCAGAATGATGGGCGCGGTTGGCGGCAAAACCAACCAGGTATGGTACGCCCGCGCTTTGCACATAAATGGGCGCAATAATGGTGATGTCAGGGAGATGGCTCCCGCCTAAGAAAGGATCATTGAGCACAATGATATCGCCAGGAGAGAAGTGATCGAACATGTGGAGTGCAGACGCGACCGAGTCAGGCATCGAGCCGAGGTGGACCGGAATGTGAGCCGCCTGGGCCACGAGCCGTCCCTCGCGCTCGAAGAGCGCGCAGGAGAAGTCCCGCCTCTCCTTGATGTTTGGAGAATAGCTGCTGCGGGTCAACACTGCTCCCATTTCCTCGGCAATAGCGGTTAGCGCGCTCCTGAACAGTTCCAGGGTAACGGGATTAACGGATGTTTTATCACTCACCGGCCTGTTCCTCCTTGCCTGTATACCTGGCGATAATATGTCCAAACGCGTCGATCTCTGCCAGCCATCCGGGCGGTAGTACCGTCGTCGTATCGTACTGCGTCACGATGGCAGGCCCTTTGAACGTCATCCCCGGTAAGAGCGCTTCTCTCTTGTATACCGCTGTATCCTGCGCGGTTGTACCATTGGTCGTGAAGATAACCGGTTGCACCGCTGCCGGTGTTACAATCGCCTGTTTCTCTCCATCTCGTTGTGCTAAAACCGGGCGCGTGGGGCGGCTGCGCGCTTTGAGACGTACACTCACTACCTGCACATGCTCAAGTGGATTATGGTAGCCGAAGCGGCGCTCATGAGCTGCGTGAAAACTGGCGACTGCCCCGGTGACTTTATCAGTGTAAGGCACTACGATCTCGTAGGATTGCCCCAGGTAGCGCAGGTCGAGCAAGCGCTCAACGGCGACCTGCTCAGAGGAAAAGCCTTCCCTGGCAAGGTCTGCTCGTCCTTGCTGCTCCAACTCGCTGAAGACTGCATCTACTCTTGCCTGTGCCGCTTCGCTGGGTACCATAACGGTGCGAACGTAGTCTTTTATAATATCGGCGGCCAGCATACCAAGAGCCGAGAGCACTCCTGGCGAGCCCGGGATAAGGACCTGCGGGATTTGTAAGGCGGCCGCGAGTTCGCAGGCGTGAAGTGGACCGGCACCGCCAAAGGCAACCAGTATAAAATTGCGCGGATCGAAGCCTCGCTCAACAGAGATGACGCGCATGGCGGTTTCCATATTGGCGTTGACCACACGCACAATGCCCAATGCTGCTTCTTCTGGACTTGTACCCAGGCGTTCAGCAATACCCAGCACCGCTTCACGTGCTCGCGTGCTATCGAGCGACATTGTGCCTCCAAGGAATGCCTGCGGCAGCAGCCTGCCCAGGACAACGTTGGCATCGGTGACCGTGGGCTCAGTTCCTCCCCGGCTATAGGCGGCCGGACCAGGATCGGCGCCCGCCGACCCCGGTCCAACGCGCAACGCGCCACCTGTGTCGAACCAGGCGATGCTGCCGCCACCGGCTCCAACTGTATTGATATCGATCATGGGCAGTTTGACGGGATGGCCGCCGATTTTGCCATCAGTAGTCTGAGCAATCGTACCATCGACGAGGGCAACGTCGGTAGAGGTGCCCCCGATGTCCAGGGTGATGGCCTGCTTGAATCCCGAGGCACCGGCTACGAATGCCGCCCCGACGACCCCCGCAGCCGGGCCGGAGAGGAGGGTGCGGGCAGCCTCGCGCCGAGCGGTAGCGCTTGAAATTGAGCCGCCATTCGACTGCATGATGCGTAGGGAGGTATGCCTGGGCAGCGACTCTTCCAGCCGCAGGAGGTAACGTTCTATCAGCGGCCCGACATACGCATTGAGCACAACGGTGCTGGTGCGTTCGTATTCGCGGAACTCCGGCAGTACCTCTGATGAAGCTGAAACATAGAAACCAGCGGCTCGCGCGGCCCCGGCTACCCTGCGTTCGTGATCAGGATTGGTGAAGCTGAACAGGAGACAGACGGCGACTGCTTCCACGTTTGCTGCCTGCAATTGCTCAAGTGCGGCCTTCAGCGATATATCATCGAGCGGGATCAGCACCTCGCCCAGTTCATCGAGGCGCTCGATTACCTCGACTCGCAGCGGGCGAGGCACTAACGGCGGTTCTTTCTGGACGTTTAGAGCGTAGAGTTTCGGACGTGTTTGTCTGCCAATCTCAAGAACGTCGCGAAAACCGGCTGTCGTGATCAGTCCGGTGCGCACACCCTTGCGTTCGAGTACGGCATTGGTTGCGACGGTCGAGCCATGAACCAGCGCATCGAGGTTCCCGGATACGCCAAGATCGGTCAAACCTTGAAGTATGGCCCGTGCGGGGTCGCCAGGTGTGGAAAGGACTTTGTGAATCCTGATTTTGCCGTCCTGGAGGAGGACGAAATCGGTAAAGGTGCCTCCGGTATCAATCCCGACGAATAATTCTGTCATCTGTTCGCCTTTTTGTTGCAGCAAGCATGCACGAGCGGAGAAGCTACCTCCTAAGAATCTCGCTGCCAGCTCACTTCAGGAAAGCCCTGATGCGAAAACGAAGGTTCCGGGTATTTTCCTCCTATGTTATGGTAAGATACTAGAAAATGAATCTCATAGTCAATATGCCTGAACCGATGAGTATCGGGCAGGTGATATACAGATTACCTGTACTAACCATTGTTTCTTACAAAGGAGAAGACCCATGTCACCCAGCACAATCGAGCTGCCATTGTTTCCGTTGAATGTAGTGCTCTTTCCAGGCATGGTGTTACCTCTGCATATCTTTGAACCACGTTATCGCTTGATGATTGCCGAGTGCCAAAGGGAGGACAAGCTCTTCGGCGTAGTGCTGGCAAGGGCGGAAAGCGAGCACCTGCGGGAGGAACCATATCCTGTCGGCACCACAGCGGATATTCAAGAACTGGATGAGCTTGCGGATGGCCGCTACAATCTCATGGCCATGGGCGTGCACCGGTTTCGTATTCTCAGCCAGCATCGCGAAAAGCCCTATCTTTCCGGCCTGGTTGAGCAATATGAAGATGTTCCGGAGCCAGAGCAGCAGTTGACTACTACTGCCAGGCAGGCCCAGGACCTGTTCAACACCTTTCTGCAGATGCTGTTTCAAGCGGCGGGTAAGAAACCGTCGCCGGTCAATATACCGGCTCTCCCTGAAGAACTTTCCTACTTCATCGCTTATCTCATGGATATGGAGCTTGAGCAGAAGCAGCAGTTGCTCGAGTCTACTTCAACGCTGCAGCGCCTGCAGGAAGAGATCACCGTCTTGCGCCGGGAAGTGCCCTTTATGCGCCAGATGCTTACCAGCGGGAGCCATTTTGTCGACTATCCCGACCGTGGTATCTTAAATTAGATCTCTCGTAACTGCTCAGGATTCCTCACCACCTTCGGTGGTTCGCAAGAGGGTTTGTTCCTGCGGGCGGTGCAGCCGCCGGCTGCACCGCCCGCAGGAACAAAGACGCGAGCTGCCGTAGGCGGCGAGGAATCAGGTACCTGAGTAGTTACTGATTTTTTAAAGTTCATAATTAGAGGAGTAAATGCGGCGAGAAGAAATGGGTATCGGATCGGTAACGAACGATTATCAACAGCTTATCAGGGACAGTATCCTAAACAATGAGGATTTTATTAAGGCTACTTTTAGCGGTCAACCCCGGAATCGGGCTGTTGCATGGATGAAGGTGATTGTCCGGCCCGTGCTTGTACGAGGGCAGAAGCATATGCAGTTTTCGTATTTTGACGTGAAGAAGGACATCACTAAAAACTACCGGGGCGACGAAATTGCAGAAAAGCTTGCACAAATCCTGGCGCTTGAGTTTAAAAATGTGCATGTGCAAATGGCTCATAACACTATTGACATTACTATTACTAATAAGGGGAAGGCTCTCATTCACAACGCTACATCCGCGGTCCCGCCAATGGAAGCGAATCTATCTCATGATCGCCAGAAGAAAGTGTTATTGGCGGTCGATGCTGCTGCTCCTTTCCTGAAAGCGGTCGACATCATGACTCAAGACGGTAAGATCAGAGCGGATATGCAGAGTAAATTCCGGCAGATCAATGAGTTTTTAAAGCTTGTACAGCAAACTGGGGAATTGGAAAAATTCAACACATCTCCGCTCTATGTTGTAGATTGCGGCTGTGGCAACGCTTACCTTACGTTCGCTTTCTATTATTATCTCAACTGTGTGTTGAACATACAAATCCGTCTGACGGGTATTGACGTCAATGGCGAACTCTTAAGGGGGCACGCCGAGAAAAGTTCGAGTTTAGGCTGGTCCGGCCTCACCTTTCAGATGACCAGCATAATAGATTTTAAGCCAGTTACGGCGCCGGACATCGTGTTGGCTCTCCACGCGTGCGATACCGCCACCGATGAGGCGGTGGCCCAGGGTATAAGATGGCAAAGCAAACTGATTATCAGCGCACCGTGTTGCCAGCATCACCTCCAGGAACAACTCGATCACCAGCCCACTCCCCATCCATTCGAGCCGGTAGAGCGACATAACATCTTAAAGGAACGGCTGGGCGATATTCTGACCGACACCTTCCGTGCCTTGATCCTGCGCATCATGGGCTACCAGACGGACGTGGTGCAGTTTGTCTCAAGTGAGCACACAACAAAAAACTTAATGATCCGGGCGGTGAAATCTCTAAAGGTTGGAGACCCTAAGTTCGTGCAGGAATATAAGGATCTCAAAGATTTCTGGAAGGTCACTCCTTACCTCGAGCAGCTTTTAGGAGAAGATTTCACTAAACTTCTGCGATAGGCTGCTTGCCAGTTCTTACCCAATATATTCCTTAATTTGCTCAGGCAAAGGTTTGTTCATCGCCTTGAGGTAGACCGTGGCCTTCCCGAAGAAAATCAGCAGTGCCTGGAGATAGACATCGAGTTGAAGTTCAACTGGCAGCGAAAAGCCGCCGCGATCAACCGTCTTCGTCATGTCCTCGTCCGATAAGGCAGAAACCGTTGCTTTCATCTCTTCATCTAGTGTTTGAAACCATGCATTGAGCTGGGCGACGCTGCTCTCCAAACCCGCTTCCGTGTTGCGATATGACCAATCTTGCTTAAAGGTTTTCAACGACTGGGTATACGAATGTTCGATTTCACCCATCTCGCGGCATAAGGCGCCTAACGTCATATTCTGCCCACCAGGGCTAAAAGCAAGGTCAGCATCGCTCAGAATGTCTAGCAGCTGCGAGCGCATCCCATGTGTTCCCTCAATCCAGGGCCATTTCTCTTGCATATAGCGATTCATTGTATCCTCTCCCTTCTGTGAAGGGCGACCGCGAGGGTCGCCCAATAGGCATCAACCTGACGCAAAGCTCATCACCATTCCGTAGGGGAGGGGGCCTTTATGGCCGCCCGCGTAACCCTTGTTCGGTCGGTAGGCATCCGATCTTCACACAACCCAAGGGCGGGCGGCCATAAAGGCCCCCTCCCAACCCAGCACCACTCCCGCCCCTACGGAATGATGATAGCACATGATCTTTAGGGAGTATTGTAAAAACGCGACATTTAAGAAAATTTGTGCTATAAAATAGGCAATGAATCGCGTTGCCTATAGCATCCGGGATGACACATCCCTGAGACGAAGACTTTGCAAGGTGTGAATTAATAATAATGAAGTCAACCATTGGACAACCCAGGGGCATTTTGAACCTTAAAGCGGGTGAAAAGAAGTTTCAGCTTTCACGACATCTGCCTGCACAGGACCTGAGTTTCTTCGTAGAACGCTATTGGATCGTCAGTTGGGATCTCAGAGGACAAGAACCCTACGTGCAGGAGACGCTCCCTTACCCTTGCGTCAACCTGGTCTTTGAGAAAGATCAATCGAGAGTCTTTGGCGTGGAGACGGGAAAGTTCGCGCGCCTCCTCGAAAACAAAGGCCGAGTTTTTGGCATTAAATTCAAGCCCGGGGCTTTTTATCCCTTTGTGAAAGCGCCAGTTTCCCAATTAACGAATAGTTCCATCAGTTTCTGGGATGCCTTCGGAGTCGATTGCAAAGCACTGGAAGAAGCGATTCTCTCACGGGAGGACGAAGGAGAGATGGTAGCGCTTGCGGAAAATTTCCTACGCGAGAGACTTCCGGAGCGGGATAAGAATGTCAGGGTCATTAATGAGATCGTTGACTATATTATCGCTCATCGAGAGATCACCAAGGTTGATGACGTCGTGAGCCAACTCCATCTCAACAAAAGGACATTACAACGGCTCTTCAGGCAGTATGTCGGCGTCAGCCCCAAGTGGGTGATCAAACGCTACCGACTCCACGAAGTAGCTGAACGATTGGCCGGGGGCGAAGTGGTGGATTGGCCGGGGATGGTAGTGGAACTGGGATATTCCGATCAGGCGCACTTCATCAAAGACTTTAAAACCATCGTTGGAAGCACTCCGGCGGAATATGCTTTAAATCTTTACAACAGGGGATAATCATACAAAACAAAAACGGAGAGGCTCATGGTACAAGAAGATCCGACCAAAGATCGGACCACTATTTTAATTCTTGGCACTGTGCGAAGCGAGAAGCAGGATTTCTTCAGCAAATTAAATTCCTTCTCTTTGCTCATGGTGAAAGAGAAGGATGGGCGTACCATCCTCAATATTCCAGCGTGGCCTGTACTTGTTGCGCTTGCCGCTTTCTTCGTGGTGAGAGCCATACGCTCAAGACAGTCCTGAAGACTAGATAGCTCTTCAGAGCAAGCTGATAAAATCCCTATACTCCCTTGCCTGCGCTAAAAAGGTAGGATTATGAAATATGACAGATTACGCAAACTTCCGGCAACGATTAGATACAGTGCTACGCACGCTCGATGTGAAGCAGGTACGAGCTTTTCTTATAGCTGAAGGGCAATGGAGTCCGGGGCAGCCAATTGACGCAGAATTCGCCATGTGGATGATGATCGCTGGCAGCGCGACGCTGCGTGATCTGCATGGTCGCGCTCGTGAATGGTTGATCAGCCATGGGCATGAGGCTGATGCGGATGCCGTGTTACGGAAGGAAAAGAGGCAAGGGGCCAAACAAGGGAAGCAGGGGAAGAATCGGGGGAGGTAGAGTGCCAATTTATTGAGCACATCGATAATGCCACAATCCTGTATTCAAGTTATTCTTCTGTTATATCCGGCGGAGTACCACTCACCGCCGTTTGCAGCCAAACTGCCAATTGCTCTTTGCTCATCTGTCCAGTCGCAACCGCCATCATTGTGTCATAGTAATCAGACTCAGCCACAGTGGGCTCTAATCCATTCAGTTGAAGAAATGTTAGCATGGCCATACCTGCGGTGCGCTTGTTCCCATCGAGAAATGGGTGATTTTGGCAAAGATGAAAACCATATGCTGCAGCCATATGAAAGATAGTGGGGTGCAAAAACTGTCCACCGAAATGAGCTTGTGGCATATGAAGTGCAGCATCAAGCCCTGCGATATCGCGCACACCATATGCACCACCGTATAAGCGGATCTGGTCATCATGAATCGCTACAATGATCGCTTCGGGGAGGAAACGGATCATAAGACCTACTCAGCCAGTTTCCGGTTCGCGTTCCGATAATGTGGCTCAATGGCCTGATACGCTGCCCATGCATCCTGGAAATCTGCTGTGGCGCGTGTGAGCACGATACGATCACCAGCAACCTCAACGGCGATTTCATCGTTTTCGCGCAGGTGCAACGCTTCCACCACCCAGGCTGGCAATGTTACTGTGGTCGAATTACCCACCTTGCGCAATTTTACTACCTGCATATATCTCCCCCTCGTATAGTCGTGTATACACAAAAGTATATACGATTGGTCAGATGTTGTCAAGATGGCAGGGCGACCGCGAGCAATCGCCCTGGCAACGGGTGAAGGCTACTTTTCGGACTCTCCCTTTTCCTTCTTGTATTGTGCGATGATTTCCTGCTGGATGTTAGCAGGTACCTCCTCGTACTGGTAAAACTCCATGGTGAAGGAGCCGCGACCCTGGGTAATCGAGCGCAGGTCAGTCGCATAGTGCAGCGTCTCGGCCTGGGGCACATTGGCGGTGATCTGCTGCAAGCCAGTGCCTGCAGAAGCCATGCCCAGGACGCGCCCGCGCTTGGTGTTGATGTCACTCATCACGTCGCCCATATTGTTCTCGGGTACGGTGATGGTGACGGTCATAATTGGCTCCAGGATGGTGGGGCTGGCCTGGGGCACTGCTTCCTGCATACCGAGCGAGGCGGCGATTTCAAAGGATTGCGCGGAGGAGTCTACCGGGTGGTATTTGCCATCCACCAGTGCGACCTTGACGTAGACCATAGGGTTGCCAGAGATGAAGCCCCGCCTGAGCGAGTCGCGCACGCCTTTTTCGACTCCCGGGATATACTGGCCCGGTACTACGCCGCCGACGATTTTGTCCTCGAAGACGAAGGTCTCTTCCCCGTCTCTTGGGAGTGGTTCGATCTCCAGCCATACATCGCCGAACTGGCCATGCCCACCGCTTTGCCGCTTGTGGCGGCCATTGGCGCGGGCCTTCTTGCGGATGGTCTCGCGGTAGGAGATACGAGGATCGCGTACCTCCAGGTCGACGCCGTACTTGCGTTTGATACTCTCGATTACGATCTGAATGTGTGACTCGCCCATGCCGGACATCAGGGCTTCGGCGGTCTGGGGATCGCGTGCAACGCGCAGCGTGCGGTCTTCCTCCGCGATGCGGGCCAGCGCGTTGCTCATTTTATCGAGATCGGCCTGGCTCCTGGGGAAGACTGCCACCGTGAAGCATGGATCGGGGAAGTTAATCGGCTGCAGCGCTGTGGTCACATCTTTACTGACGGCGAGCGTATCACCCGCGTGGGTATTGGAAAGCTTGGCTACGGCGCCGATATCGCCGGCAGGAATTTCGCTGGCAGGCTCCTGGTTTTTGCCGCGCGGCGTGACCAGCTGTGCCATGCGCTCGTCGGCCTTTGTGCGCACATTGTAGACGTGGGTATCCGATTTGAGCGTTCCGCTGTAGACGCGGAAGGTGGAGATGGTACCTACCTGGGCGGCAGCGGTTTTGAAGACGAAGATCGAAAGGTTATTGCCAAAGGCTTTTGCGTCTTCCGGTAGAACATCAACAGGGCTGGGCAAGTAATCGACGATGGCATCGAGCAGCGCCTGGACGCCGATATTTTTGCTGCCCGAGCCACACAAGACAGGGATAAGCTGGCCAGTGCGCGTGCCCAGTTTGACGACAGACAGTATTTCTTCGTCGCTCAGTTCCTCGCCTTCCAGGAACTTTTCCATCATTGCGTCGTCGCTCTCGACGGCCGACTCAATCAGTTGTTCGCGATAGGTGCTGATGCGGTCCTTGATTTCAGCCGGGATGGGGATCTCCTGTACTTTATTGCCCCCCTCGAAGGTGTAGGCCTTTTGAGATACCAGGTCCACCACGCCTCTGAAGGCTGATTGCTCGCCGATGGGAAGCTGTAGAGGTACCACTCTGACACCAAATTGCTTGCGCAGGGATTCCAGGGCCTGGTCGAACGAGGTATTTTCTCGATCAAGCTTGTTGACGAACACCATGCGCGGCAGTTGCCGTTCGTCGGCATACTGCCAGGTAAGTTCAGTCCCGACCTCGACGCCTTTTTCCGCTGTTACGACCACGAGGGCGGCATCGGCCACACGCAAGCCCGCTTTGACTTCGCCAACAAAGTCGGCGTAGCCAGGGGTATCGATGAAGTTGATTTTGTGATCTTTCCATTCGACGGGGAGCACTTTGACGTTCAACGACATGTGTCGTTTCAATTCATCGGGATCGTAGTCGGAGATAGAGGTCCCATCATCTACTTTGCCCTGCCGGGTGACAGCGCCGCTATCATAGAGAGCCGCGTCCACCAGAGATGTTTTACCTGCTCCAACGTGAGAGATCAATGCCACATTGCGAATCTGTTCCGCCCTGTAAACCTTCATGAAGCCTATTTCCTCCTAGAGAATCTATGCGCGAGGTGATCCGTGGTGGACCACCTATGCCCAACGCAGGTGGTCGCCTGGTCTGGTCTGAAAAACTGTACCGTATGCCCGTCCGGTCCGATTTCGGTATGGTGTAGTATAGCAGTATCGCGCGGTTTGTTCAACCTTGGAGGGTTAGCAAGGGTGCGGTTCAAGAACCAGTGCTGGCGTGCGGGTCGAAAGCTTGCAAGTAGCTTGCATTGTCGTGTCTCAAGTGGCTTCTGGAGGTGTGTGATAGCTTTTGGATAAATCCGCGGACGCGCTAATGGAGATTAAGAAATTCATGTAGGTTTTGCCCCACCCCAAGCGCCATAAATGTCGGTCCCTCGATAAATTGGGGACCTACAACGCCCATCCGTATGCCGGATTAGTTTGTTAATTCGCATAAGCTGGTCCCTACACGGTGGCCCACTGGCGACAAAACTCATCCATATTGATGACTTTTCTCTCAAGTCTGGACTGTTCGGCGGCGAATGCCATTAAATGACTCTGAACCGATGTTGCAGCGGAAGTCAGCCCTTCTGCTCTATCGTCTGTGCGCACGAGCCTGATAAAGTCCCGCATCACACCGAAGTCACCGCCTCCATGCCCTTGTGGGCCACCTTCGCTTCGCAGCGTGATTATTTTATGGGTCTTGGAAGGGAAATCGAAATTTTCGATTTCGCTGGTGTCCCTGTTCACAATGCCTCGTATTTCACCTTTTGTTCCCATGAGTTTAATTGTCCGACTCACATCATCGGTAAAGGCACACATCGTGAAGGCCGCTGTCACCTCATTGGCGAATTCCATTGTGATGACCTGGTGATCTACTACATCGTTATCACAATGGTAGACACATCTTCCATATGGTCCTTCTTGTAGTGCTTTTAGCAGTGCAGGTATGCTGCTATCGTCGCTAATGACCGAGACCGGCCAGTCTGCCTCTCCAGTTAAATAGAACTTTGGTGCATAGTACGCGCAGGTATCTGCTACCGGACAGCCGTCCAGGCAGCGGTCGGGCGCTCCCTGGGGTGCGTTTGCTGCAGTGAAATGTGTTAATGAGCCGAAGGAAGAGATATTGATGCACGCGGCCCCGGCCAACCAGAGCAAAATATCCATGTCGTGACAGGATTTGGCTAAAATCATGGGGCTAGACTCAGCCGAATTTCTCCAGTTTCCGCGTACATAACTGTGGGCGTAATGCCAATAGGCCACATTTTCATTATGTTGAATAGAAATCAACCGACCAATAGCACCGTCTGCCAGGATTTGTTTAAGCGTCGCGAAGAAATTTGTGTATCTGAGGACGTGGCAGATGGAGAAGATACGTTGGAACTCTGCGGCACATGTGCTCATTTTGATGCATTCGTCTGGATGGGGTGACATGGGCTTCTCTAGCAAGACATGATAGCCTACCTCGAGCGCCCGCATAGCTGGGGCAAAGTGCATTTTGTCCTGCGTACAAATCAGGACGGCGTCTGCCAGTTTCGGCTGTGCCAACAGATCTTGCCAATCCACGAAACAGTATTCGTTGGCTATAGCGTGCAGGCGTTGAAATTGTGCTCTTCTGCTGAGGTTTGGCTCGGCTACAGCGAGAAACTGGACCTCGTGGGGATGCCTCAACGCGTAATTTCCGTAATTAACTCCTCTCTGGCCAGCCCCAATGACTGCTATGGTGACTTTTTTCAACGTCTTCCCTTTGTGCTCTGTATTCTCCCTGCACTCCTAATGACTGCATTTGTCCATGAAATATGACAATCAGTTCTTCTGGAGCGCGACACGAGTAAGTACCAGAGCAGATCGCGGATCTGCTCGGGTTGTAGAATGGAAAGGTGATGGGACACTTGGGACAGTTGGGACAAGGGTCCACAGTCGGTGACAAATTCTACGACAGATCACATGGTGGGGAAGACGATCACCATGGATGACCTAGTATCAGTATAATAGGTGATGCAAATGTTGTATCGGGAGGATTAGATCACGACTTTGCGGTGAGCGGGGTCTGGCAGTTCGTAACGCTTGTGGTAACGTTTGAGAGATGTTTATCCTGTACAATAGTGTATATCAGGAAGGTTTCCGAGTTTTAGACAAGGAGTGGGACAGATGGCCGAACTTATGACGAAAACACCCGGAGCAACTCTATCGCGTTGCCGCAAGCCAGTAGCTGGTCCACGCGGCCATTTCCTGTTGGGCAGCGCCCCCGCTATGCAGCACGACCGCCTGGGGTTTTTACTGAGATTGACTCAGGACTATGGGGATGTGGTCCATGTGCGCTTCCTGTTCTGGCCCGCTTACATGGTCAATTCTCCCGATGGCGTCAAGCATGTGCTCCAGGAGAACCATCGCAACTACAACAAAGACCTCTTCACCTACACGGTCTTTCACCCGTTTGTCGGTAAGGGACTGTTGACCAACGACGGGCAGTCGTGGCTGCATCAACGCCGCCTTATCCAGCCAACCTTCCATCGCAAGCACCTTGCCACTTTTGGCACGCTCATGACCGGTGCTGCCGTCGCGATGCTGGAGCGCTGGCAGGGCTCTGCCGGACACAATGAACCATTGAATGTTGCCGTGGAGATGATGCGCCTGACCCAGGGCATCGTCGGCCAGGCGCTCTTCAGCGTTGATTTGAGCAAGGAGACAGATACCATTGGCCAGGCTATCACCACTTTGAGTGAGCTGGTCTCCGACTACATCTATGCTCCCTTCCCACCTCTCGGAGTGCCTACAACGCGCAATCGCCGCATGCAGAGCGCGCTTCGCACGCTTGATAGGTTCGTGTATAGCCTTATCACGCAGCGCCGCCAACAACTCGTGGATACGGAAACAGATGACCTGCTCTCCCTGTTATTGTCGGCGCGTGACGAGGAGACGGGCCAGGGGATGAATGACAAACAACTGCACGATGAAGTGATAACGCTCCTGGTGGCGGGCCATGAGACCACCGCCAATCTCCTCACCTGGTGCTGGTACCTGCTCTCCCAGCACCCGCATGTCGAGCGTCGACTGTATGCAGAACTGAACGAAGTGCTTGGAGGAGAGCTGCCAGCGCTGGAGCGCCTGCCGGAGCTGCCCTATACACGCATGGTACTTGAGGAGACGCTGCGGCTCTACCCACCGGCCTGGGTCTTCAGTCGCAAAGCGATCGCCGAGGACGAGATTGGAGGGTACCATATTCCGGCTAACAGTATGATCTGGCTCAGTCCCTACACGACGCACCGTCACCCGGCGTTCTGGGAGCAGCCGGAGGTGTTCGATCCGGAGCGCTTTACCCCCGAACGCTCTGCCGGTCGCCCGCACTACGCCTACTTCCCCTTTGGGGGTGGGCCACGGCAGTGCATCGGCAACAACTTTGCGATGATGGAGGCGCAGTTGATCCTGGCTACTGTTGCACAACGCTATCGCTTGCACCTGGTGCCGGGTCA
>WNGM01001354.1_pt1 | contig 19713 bp, 14 predicted proteins | sample 5400571 | NCBI WGS metagenome assembly WNGM01 (sample SAMN13153378, study PRJNA577476) | soil metagenome | isolation source: 100 cm soil or saprolite under Garry oak tree replicate 2 | place: USA:California | collected 2016-06-15 | reverse complement strand
GCGATTATAGAGTGAGATCGCTTTTCCTACGTAGAGGATGTTGCCTTGCGCATCTTTCATCAGGTAGATGCCTGGTTTATGTGGAAGAGAATTCAGTACAGATTGGATTTTTTCGTTCATCCCGCTTATGTTCCTGCTGACTGCATGTTTATCTTGCGTGTTGTATATATATCTTCTCCATTATACCGTTTCAGGCAGGATGTGTCGATGCTAACTTGAACTGCCTTACCGTTCAGGGCTTCTCAATAATGGTAGAATAGATGACGCCCTGGTGGATATGTGCGTGAGGACGACGCCTGGACAGGAGCTTCGCTTGATCAGCTCGCGGAAAGCCTTGCACCTTGCTCCAATGTAAGGTATGCTGTCGTCAGCAGGAGAAAGGGACGGGAGAAACAGGGTTGGAACAAGCGAGAGCTAGGAATTACCTGTGTTGAGAAGTCCAGGGCAATGTACAGGTTCTAAGAAGGAAGGAGCGCGATGTCATGTCTACCCCGACTGACCCTCGTCGAGAGCATCCCAGCACGTATTTTGTGCAGAATCGATCCGATGAAGAAGAACTCACCCGTGTGATGATCCAGGACCAGCTGGTCACAGCAAACATGGGCGGGGTGCTGCCGGAGCAGCCCGATCCGGCGATCTTTCAGTGTGTGCTGGATGTCGGCTGCGGGACCGGGGGCTGGCTCATGGAAGCGGCCAAGACCTATCCAGCCATGTCCCTGTTGATGGGGGTAGACGTGAGCGGGAGGATGGTCGAGTATGCGCGAGCGCAGGCAGAAGCGCAGCAGATCAGTGACCGGGTGGAGTTTTGCGCGATGGACGCGTTGCGCATGCTTGAATTTCCCACTGATTACTTTGACCTGGTGAACCAGCGCTTTGGGGTCAGTTACCTGCGCACCTGGGATTGGCCCAAACTCCTGCACGAGTTCCAGCGCGTCACTCGGCCAGGGGGAGTGGTCCGGGTCACAGAAGGGAACTTTATAGTTCAGAGCCCCAGTCCGGCCCTGACGCGTCTCTTTGAACTAGCGCTTGATGCGTTCTATCGGGCAGGGCACTACTTTACCCCGAAGAGTAACGGGGTGACAAGCGAGTTAGCCAGCCTCCTGCACCGGTATAGGTTCCAGAACGTGCAGACGCGCGTTCACATGGTGGAATATCGAGTTGGCACTGCCGAAGGGCAACTCTTTTATGAGGATATGAGGCACTTTTTTCGGACGGCATTGCCATTCTTTCGAAAGTGGAGTCGTGTGCCTGAAGACTACGAGATGATCTACCAACAGGCGCTCAACGAGATGCATCAGCCGGATTTTGTGGCAACGTCGAGTCTGCTCACCGCCTGGGGCACCAAGCCCGGATCAAAATCACAGCCATAACAAGTCAGGGCAGGGGAGAAACAAGTCAGGGCTATTCGTATATAATAACGGAAGGTGTTGCTCAGCCGCTTGACGAGAGCAGGATACAGCAGCAGCACTCTTGCCTGACCAGCCACCCTGCAAACGCAAAGGAGAGTGATACTATGCCGACGCCCTCGCACCCACAGAAACAACAATATTCCGGTACATACTTTGTTCAAGACCGAGAGAATGAAGAAGAACTACTTCGCTTAGCCAGCCAGGATCGGCTAGTTACAGCATCGATGGGTGGGGTCCTGGCAGAGCAAGCCGACCCGAGCGCTTTTCGGCGCGTGCTTGATGTTGCCTGTGGAGCAGGTAGCTGGGCTATTGAAGCTGCCCAGACCTATCCTGAGATGTCGCTGGTAGGGATCGATGTCAACCGGCGCATGATCGAGTATGCTCGTGCACAAGCCGCTGCTCTTCACATCAACGATCGCGTCGAGTTTCACGTCATGGATGCGTTGGGCATCCTCGAATTTCCTGATGCCTCCTTTGACTTGGTCAATCTGCGGTTTGCTATCAGTTTCGTGCGCACCTGGGATTGGCCCAGATTGCTCAGTGAACTGCTGCGGGTCGTGCGCCCGGGAGGCGTGGTCCGCCTCACGGATGAGGAAATTATCCACCAGAGTACCAGCCCTGCGTCCATGCAGTTCTGCGAGATGCTCTTATGTGCCCTGTTCCGGTCACAGCACCTCTTTGCACAAGAAAGTACCGGGTTAACCGCCCACCTGGTTCCTCTGCTCAGTCGGCATGGCTGCCAGCAGGTGCAGACAAGAGCCTATGCCCTGCAGTATCAAGCGGGAACCCCCGAAGGGCAGGCGTATGCCGAAGATGGGGTGCGTGTGATGGGAACGCTTCGCCCATTTCTCCAAAAATGGGGCTGTATGAGCAAGGATTACGATGCCATCCGTCACCAGGCGCACGAAGAGATACAGCGACCCGATTTCTGTGCAACCTGGCACCTGCTCACGGCCTGGGGCATCAAGCCCAGATTAAAATCACAGCAGCCAGAGCCATGACAAGAGGTCTCTTGTCATGGTTGCATAGCCTGCCAGACGAGCAGAGCGCCGTCAGCGCTTGCCGAAGCAATTCACAGGCCCCGGTTCTTGGATACATTTAGAGCTTATCCGAATAACCTTGCAGTACAAAAGCGATCAAGCCACAGGAAAAATGGAGAAAAGCCAGATAATTCTCACGAACAGTTCATAGACCCACTCACCGAATGCGGTCTCGAAGGGAGCTAATCGTTCACCAACAAGAGTTGCGCAGTGATATGATCAGTGACCAGAATATTTGCCAAACCGCCTCTGAGTGCGGCTCGAATGGCGGGAATGTAGGATGGACTCCCGCCTGCTACAAGAATTACCTTGGAACTGCCCTGCTGGATTTTGTCCTTTAGCTGAGGTATCTCCAACCCCGAGAGAGTGTACGGAAACGGCTTAAGCATCTCGTTGATACATCTTCCGGATCCATCAAATACCCAATGGTTGATGTCCATGGCGGGGCGGTATATCTCAATCGCTTCTAATTGCTCTGGTGAGAGAATGCCTCGTGTGATCATATCTTTGTTGGTGTATGGCGTCCATAAGCTCGTCACTATCACATTAGCTCGTATCATCATCTCATAGGCATCCTGGATAATGGGCAGTTGACGAGTACGATACATTTGCTCGGCGTCGGGAAGTATTGCGGGACAGGGAAACCAAAGATGATTGGCCCCATATGCCTGGGCCAGATCATGCGCGATCAAGTTTGCATCTCCAAAGCTCGTGCGGGCTTCAACAAACCCAATGGTCGCAACAACCTGCATATGGGGGAGAACTCTGCTTGGCTTCAAATACCGCAGGAGATTGCCCATAAAAGTTCTTCCCCCGGAAACCGCCAGGATGTCTGAATCGGTGAGCAGTTGATCAAGATATTCAGCAGCGGTGCTCGCGATCTCCGTCACAACATCATCGAGGAGATCATCGGCGGCAATCATGTTCATGTTTTGTCCGGCTACCAGGATTAGATCCTCCAGGCCAAGTTGTACGCGTACTTCTCGTGAGAGATTGCGGAGATATCCAGTGCGTAAATCAGGGGTAATAGAAATACGGATAATGCCCCGGTCTTTTGCTTTCTGCAAGGCTTTGCTCACTGTCTGCCTTGAACAGAACTCCATTTCTGCGATGGTTTCCTGAGAGTACCCATCCTCATAGTACATGTAGGCGATCTTGCGTAAGAAACGCTCATCGGCGAGGAGCCTCGCTTCGCTGCCGCTCCCTTGCATATTCTCAGGCATATGGTCTCTTCTCCTTTCACATCACAAAACAGGCTTGCCTGGGTGTGGCAAGAAAGATGCAGGATGCAACAAGGGATGAGTAGAAGTAGACATGATAGTGTGCCCCTTTGCTTTCATGGAGTTCCAGCGGATGGGTTCGTGTTCGTTCAGTTTAGTCTCCATTATAACTGAGTGGAGCGAATTTGTCGAGTATACATAGCAGGCTGATAAATGCCCATACGTTACCTTTTTGCTTAAAGAAAGATATCTGTAAACGAATTCGCTATTTCATACTGACCTCCCAAGTCATAGCAATTTTATGCAGTTATGCGGATTTTAAAAAATGTTGGCACATCGCTAAAATGTTGCAGAATCTTAACAAATGCTACATTTTTAACAAATTTTCGCAAATTATCTTGATTTTAACTTTTGTTCTGGTATACTTTCCATAGAAGTTGCATGAACGGCCAAAGAGCCAGGAGCAAAAGGAACCCATAGGAGCAGCGGTCCTGGATGGACTCTACTAAATGGTTTTAGCTCGGGAAGGAAGTCTACATGAGCAGGCGAATCCTGTTTACTGCTGAAAAGAATCGTGTGCTTGTTCCTGTTGGCGAGCCTTGCCCTTTTGGATGCCGCTATTGCTATACACGAAACGGCGAGGTAGGACTTGCACGTGTCAAGGCCGAAGACATTCTTTCCCGTTTCCAGCAGTTTGCCGATGAGACAGAGTTCGAGACGATTCAACTCGGCTATGATGGCGATCCATTTGCCCGCCGTGAGCGCGGCATAGCGATGCTCAAACAGTTGGCGAGGATGGGTAAGCATATCAACTTTAGCACGAAAGCATTAATTGAAGGCTCCATCCTGGACGCTCTGAGCGATATTCGTTGCTACATGCAAACAGTGGGCACGACACTAAGTGCGCTGGTTTCTCTCAGTTGCTGGGATTCTGCTCCTGCTGTGGAGCCTCACACACCTTCCCCATATGAGCGAATGCTGACGGTTGCGAATCTCAAACGTATCGGTATTCCTGTGTTCATAGCAGTGCGGCCAGTGTTACCGGATATCCCTGATAGCGAATATGAATGCATCGTGGATGAAGGAATCCGCGCAGGATGCGAGGGATTTATTCTGGGACCGCTCTACGCCGACACAGATGGGCGGTATGTGCGTTTCATTCCACCAGCAGTCCTTGAGAAGGTTCCCAGCAGTACGAAGAGTGTATCCTGGTCTGCCCATGCGCCGATGTGGACGCGTTACGAAGATGCAAATCGGCTCCGAAGGCTACTTCGGATGATCAAGGAGAAGGAAGGGCGCACTTTTCTTTCATCAGCGGATGCTGTAGCTTTTGTTCATCAAGCAATGCCAACAAGGTAAAGCTGCAACCTGAATGTTAATCAATAGCCACTGCTCGTTTGTTTTTTTCTTCCTAATACTGGCAAAGCCAGATAAACAGCGATACAAAAGAGGTGGTAAACGCTATGCAATTGACACAGCCTCCAAAACGGTTGGGAGGGATGGACGCACGAGCGGAGCGTCCTGTGGTCCTCGTGATTGACGACCAACCTGCCATCCTAGATATGCTTGACTATACGCTCGCTCTTCAGGGGTATCAACCAGTCTGTATCGCGAACGGGCAGGAAGCGTTAGAGTGGATAAAGAACACGCTACATAGAGGACGGTATCCTATGGTTATACTCCTCGACCTGCACATGCCTGTGATGAACGGAACAGGGTTTTTAGCGAGCCTGCACGCTCAGTGGGATGCCCCTGTACCGATTCCCCCAGTCATTCTTCTCACGGTGGATAAGAGCGATCACAGTCACCTGGGCTGCAATGACGTTCTTATCAAGCCTTTCCGCATCCGCGATCTCTACGAGAAACTGAGACTAGTAGTCAGTCCAGATTGTTTTGATGCTGGAGAGCGATCAGGAGTATCGTTGGAGATAGAGCGCCACGAAAGGATGCAACGATGAATAGTGCGCTCAACCTCACTTGCTCGGAATTGAAACCAGGAATGGTGGTTGTGTACTTATTGCGGGCGAACCAGCTTCCAAAACATCCTGAAAAGGAATGGCGAGGGAAGATAAAGAAAGTGTATCCGTCGATCGATGAGGTGGAGGTAGAAGTACTGAGTGAAGGATACAAGGGGGATGAGGAACGAGTGCACTTTGAGCAGATTGTTAGAGTGGAAAGCGAGGAGGAGCAGTAAGTAGAAGGAACTTGCATCATGGTATCGCGCAATCACTATGTTGCTACTGGCTATGTTTACGATAGGAACACAGATAGATTTTTATTGATCCGGCACAAGAAGTCGGGGAAATGGCTAGCGCCTGGAGGGCATCTTCATGGGGGGGAGGAGCCTCATAAGGGCGCCCAACGAGAACTATTCGAAGAAATTGGGGTTGAAGGCCGACCACTCAACCTGCTCGAAACGCCTCAAGTTGAGACACAAGCTACGGCCCAGCTCCCTACTCCATTCTGTATCTTATTTGAGAAAATTTCCGCGGAGATGGAGGGTGAAGAGCACATGCATATCGATTTCGTTTATGTCGTAGAAATAAATCTTTCTCAAACACTTACCCTACGCTCTGAGGAAATATCACTTGCAAAGTGGGTTGCTTCAGAGGATATCGATCACCTGGATACTTATGAGAATGTAAAACAAGTTTGTCGAGCTATAAGTTCTATTAGTAAAGGCCGGAAAACTCGGGAAATAGGATGAGCGGTTCACACTTACCCTGCCTTACCATTTTCTTAAGATAGCCAGAATACCGCTCGTGGTGTATACTGTAAGTCATTATCAGATTATCGTGTGATACCGCTATCTATGTTTTACGAGTTAGTCATCATCCATGAGTTGTATTGGTACTGCTGGTCATGTGGACCATGGGAAGTCTACCCTCGTCAAGGCGTTGACAGGCATTGATCCTGATCGCCTGGCGGAGGAAAAAGAACGGGGCATGACGATCGACCTTGGCTTTGCCTGGCTCAAGCTGCCGGGCGGGCGTGAGGTGAGTATTGTCGATGTACCTGGTCATGAGAGCTTCATTAAGAATATGCTGGCAGGTGTTGGTGGCATCGATGCAGCTTTGCTGGTGATTGCCGCCGATGAGGGAGTTATGCCCCAGACCCGCGAGCACCTCGCGATTCTTGACCTGCTGCGCGTGCCGCGAGGTATCGTAGCCCTGACCAAGGCCGACCTTGTGGACGCAGAATGGTTGGAGCTGGTGCGTGAGGAGGTGGCGGAATACCTGCTGCCAACTACCCTGGCGCATGCACCCATTATCCCCGTCTCCGCATATACCGGGCAAGGCCTGCCGGAATTGCTCACGCACCTGGAGCAGATGCTCAACGAATCACAGGAGCGGCAGAACATCACTCGCCCGCGCCTGTCCATTGACCGCGTCTTCAGTCTGACAGGTTTTGGTACCATTGTCACCGGAACTCTGCTCGATGGGAGTTTTAAAACCGGGCAGGAGGTTGAGATACTGCCGCAAGGTCTCAGGACGCGCATTCGCAATCTCCAGACCCACCAGCACAACGTCGAGGTCGCGCAGCCGGGCAGCCGGGTCGCCATCAATCTTGCCAATATCTCGCGTACGGCTCTCTCGCGTGGCAACGTCGTTGCCTTGCCGGGGCAGTTACGCACAACTATGCTGGTCGATACGCATATCTCCTTGCTGGCCGATGCTCCCCGTCCACTGGCACACAATACACTGGTGGATTTCTACAGCGGGTCACAGGAAGTGCCAGCGAAGGTGCGACTACTCGATGTGGAAGAGTTACAGCCTGGGCACAGCGCCTGGGTACAGCTGCGTTTGAGCCAGCCTTGCGTTGTGGCACGGCGGGATCGCTTCATTTTGCGCATACCCTCACCCAGTACCACCATTGGTGGTGGTGAGGTGGTCGATATCCAGCCGCGCTACCACCGTCGTTTCCAGCCAGCCATCTTGAGCCGGCTCGCCACGCTTGAATACGGCGCACCGGAAGAACTGGTACTGGCCACTTTAGATAGACGTACACGTAGTACAGGGACCCCTACACAATTCATAGCGCCGGCATCCAATGCTCCCAAAACGAATACCCCTCAATCCAACACGTTTACTAAAGGGAAAGGACTGATTGGCTACGAATTAGTGGACATCGTTAAACAGAGCAATCTGGCTAAAGATGTGACGCTGGAAACATTGGAGACGTTGTTATCAGAAGGGAGGGTGCGACGAGTAGGTACGTTATGGTTTGCACAGCCTGTCTGGGAAGCGCTGGTAGAGGAGACTATCCGGCTGCTGGGGGAACAGCACCGGCAATACCCGCTGCGCAGTGGTCTTCCAAAAGAAGAATGGCGAGCGCGCCTGAATCTTTCTCCTAAGATGGCGGGAGAAATATTTGCAGCGATGCAGGCAGAAGGTGTAGTTTCAGAGGCCGTGATTACGACTACGGGCAGCTTCATTCGTCTATCCAATTTCGAGCCACGTTTTAACAGTGCACAACAGCAAAAAGTGGCGCAGTTACTACAACGCTTCCACGAGAATCCCTATACTCCACCTGGACGTGCCGATGTGGAGGCAATGGTTGGTACTGAAGTACTGGGAGCATTGTTAGAGCAAGGACAAATAGTGAAAATAGGGGATGCAGTACTATTTTTGCGGGAGACTTATGATGAGGCGATAGCCACATTGATTCAGTATCTACGTGAGCATGGGAAAATGACCGTGGCGGAAGCAAGGGACGTATTGGGGGCAACGCGCAAGTACATCTTGCCACTACTGGAACATATGGACGCGCTAAAACTAACAAGGCGGATGGGCGATGAACGTGTACCCGGTACTATGGTACTGTAAATCAGCCTGTAAGAAGATATTCCATTCTGTCACAGAATACGTTACAATAGTGGGGCGAAAACTGGTCAATGGCGCAAGATATTGTGCCTACATGGAGAAAGGGCGCACATCGCGTTCCAATGAGAACTATGCAAACCGAAGTTTTGGGTGAGCGATACAAATTACAGGATCCAATCGGTCGGGGTGGTATGGCCACTATTTATCGTGGCCAGGATCTGCGTATGGATCGCGTCGTAGCGATCAAAGTCTTGCGCGAAGTCTACAGTACCGATCCAAAGTTTGTGACGCGCTTTCAGCGTGAAGCGAAAGCAGCATCGGCACTGCAGCATCCCAACATAGTGCAGGTCTACGATTATGGCCAGACCGATGGCAACTACTTCATCGTGATGGAGCTGGTAGAAGGAACAGACCTGCGCCGCTATCTGCGTTCGCGTGGTGTCCTCGCGGTGGATCGCGCCATTATCATCGCTCACGACGTTGCGCTTGGATTGGGAGCCGCCCACAGGCGCGGTATCGTTCATCGTGACGTGAAGCCGCAAAATGTCCTGGTCGGGCGCGATGGCTCTATCAAGCTGACCGACTTCGGTATTGCCAGCGTCTACAAAGATATCAATGCTGAACGTCTCACGACCACCGGCATGACACTGGGCACGGTACAGTACTACGCACCTGAGCAGGCTCAGGGGGAGATCGTGAGCCCTGCCGCCGATGTCTACGCGCTCGGTATCGTCATGTATGAGATGCTGACGGGGCGCACTCCTTTTGATGGAGACACGCCCGTAGCGGTAGCCATGCAGCATATCCAGGACCTGCCAACGCCACCCAGCCACTTCAATCCCAATATTCCCCCGGCATTGGAAGAGATCATCTTGCGCTGCCTGGAGAAAGCGCCGGAGATGCGCTACAGCGATGGCAGCGCGCTTGCGCGGGCACTGGAATTGCTGGGAGATCCAGAAATGGACGAGGTATTACCTGGCACAGTGACACCAGGGCTGCAAACAGCGACAAATGTTCCGAACTACGTGAACTATGCCGACGGCAGCATGGCCAGCGGAACTCAGCGTCCTTCCATCTCATCGCCAAACAACGGGATGGGCGCTTCTGCTTTTAATCACCAGGGCAATAATATGTCGCGTTCACCTGATCCGCTGGTACTTCCTCATCAGCAGCCCTACAACGCTCCGCTCGAGTCTTCTACCGGCTATGGAACTAGGCCGCGCCCTAATGCTGTACCCCACGATCAACGTGACTCACGTTTCGCAGGCATTATCACCGTACTTATCTTACTCGCAACCTTACTACTACTAGGTTTTAGTATATACCTGGCAGCCGAACTGGGTTTTATTCATATCCCAGGCATCGCTAACCCAAATCCGACTTCAACTAATACTGTCCTACAATTTCCGGTACCAGATTTAAGAGGATTAACATATCAAGACGCGTTAACAAAAGCTAAGGCTAATGGCTTTAACTTGAAGGTTACCGATGGCAATACTACGGGGGTTGTAATAAATCAAGACCCGAACCCTTCCGCTTTGGCTCCTAAAGGTACGCCTATTCAGGTCAAGCTTGCTGTGACGCACCAGACAGTAGTGATACCCGCTGGCTTAGTGGGCGAACCACTGAGCGTAGCGGAGCAAATTCTTACTAATGATGGTATTCCGTATAGTTTACAGCCGGATAGAACTGACACAAATAGACCCGCAAATACTGTGTCGAGAGTAAGTCCTCCCAGCGGTACGTCGATTCCCAAGGGACAGAGCGTCATTCTCTACGTGGTGAACTATACTAACGGTACGCCCACGGTGACACCGGAGCCGACAGCCACCGCGACGTCACGGCCATCACCCACCGCGACGTCACGGCCATCACCCACCGCGACACCCACCGCGAAGCCAACCGCAACGCCGACTTCGACGCCAATCGTGACGCCAACCGCAACGCTAATACCGTGATCCTTCGCCCGCAAGCGGACCTATGATCACAAAGCCGTCAATATTTCTGGTTCACCATCAGTAATCGCAATTGTATGCTCAAACTGCACTGAGCGCTTGCCATCAGCCGTACAGACGGTCCAGCGATCAGAGCGCACTCGTGTCTCAGGTCCGCCCGCGTTTATCATTGGTTCGATGGTAAAAACCATGCCGGGCCGCAGCTTCATGCCCGTACCTTTTTGGCCGAAGTGAAACACGTATGGTTCCTCATGCAGCGAACGGCCAACGCCGTGCCCGGTATATTCTCGCACCGTGGAATAGCCATGTTCCTCGGCGTATACCTGGATTGCCGCGCCAATATCGCCCAGGTGGTTACCGGGGCGCGCCTGCTCGATGCCCAGTTCCAGGCAGCATTTGGCTACATCCATCAAGCGCTGTGACTCGCTATCTATCTTTCCAATAGGAAATGTCACACATGAATCTCCGACCCAGCCGTTGTAGTGGACACCAATGTCGATGCCGACGATATCGCCATCGCGCAGTCGATCTCTGGAGCTTGGAATACCATGACAGATGACATCGTTGATGGCGGTGCATATAGTGGCAGGAAAGGCGGGAATAGCGGAACGTCCCTGTTGCGCGGGCAACGCTCCATAGCCTTTGTAGCTGGGAATGGCCCCTTTACTGCGAATATATTCTTCAGCAATTTTATCGATTTCGGCGGTCGTAACACCTTGTACCAGGTGCGGGCGCAGCACTTCATATGTCTCGGCAACGATGCGTCCCGCCTTGCGCAACTGCGCGATCTGTTGTTTTGATTTCAAAATGACCATAGTCTGTTTATACCTTTGCCGTCTTGTATCAATAGCCCAAACGCTATCTCAAACAGTTAGATAAATCTCCTTTATCTTACCGCATTCATGCAAGTTCTTGCGCAAACTCATTCACCAGTTGCGTTTACTATTCACAGGATACTCTGTTTATTTTTTCCCTTGCTGGTGGGTATCATTCAGCATACCTGCAAGGGTTACCTGCTGATATCCAGTCATAACTTGCCTCCTTCGGAGGCGAACACAAGGGAGAGAGGAGTTTGCTGGGGACACCCCAGACCCCGGCAGGAGGCTTCGCCCCCTGCACCCCTGAGTTCTGACTGCATGTCAGTTACCTGTTCCCCAGGTAGGGTCCATTACTATGGATGGCGCGATGCGCCAGGGGTGGACATCCATGGTAGCGGCTGCCCTGTGGCCTTGTATTTCGGAGAAAATGTATGCAACGGAATATTAGACGCAACCTCCTATTTGTTGTAAGCGCTGTCCTACTGATCGGAACCAGTTTAATCGCTGTTCACCTGTCAGCCCGCGCAGACCTCAACCAGCGTGTCACCCTCAAGGGTCAATTTGCCCCACTTGTGCAACAGGCACACCTTCTACAGGCTACTGATGCCAATCAGCAACTAAATCTCTCCATTGGTTTAAAGATACGCAACCAGGCAGACCTGGACAGCCTGTTACAGGCCATGTACGATCCGCAATCAGCACAGTATCATCAATACCTGACACCTGATCAGTTCAACCAGTTATTTGCCCCTACATCCGACCAGGTACAGCAAGTGGTAAGCTTCTTACAAAGTCAGGGGTTGGCAGTTACCGGCATTGCCCCCAATAACCTGCTCATCGACGCTACCGGTATTGTGGCCCAGGTACAAAAAGCCTTTGATACGCAGATCAATACTTACCGATCAGGAAACCATACTTTTTATGCGAATGCAACAGCGCCCAGCATTCCGGGCTCAATCAATCAACTGATTACCTCCATAAGCGGATTAGATAACAGCGTACAGTATTATCCTCTCTATCAACGTGCGCACACGTATCCTCAAGCCATACACGCACAATACACGCAGCAGCATTCAATCCAACGGAGCCTGATCACTCACTTCGCAGGACCGGGTAGTGGCTATGGACCAAAGGACCTGGCAGGCGGCTATGATATCGCGCCATTGAAAAACGCTGGCAACCTGGGAGATAACCAGACGGTAGCTCTTTTTGAATTGGATGGTTATCAATCAAGCGACGTTGTCCAGTATCTTCAAAACTACAACCTGGGCAATCCAAGTATTACGAATGTACTTGTTGATGGGTTTAATGGTTCGGCCGGACAAGGAGCGATTGAGGATCAGTTAGATATCGAGGTTGTAGCAGCTATAGCCCCTCATGCTAATCAGATTGTCTACGAAGGCCCTAACACTACGCAGGGACTAAACGATACCTATAACAAGATAGTGACCGACAACAAGGCGCAGGTCGTCTCCACCAGTTGGGGGCTCTGTGAAACGAGCAGCGGTGTCCCTGAATTGCAAACACTCGATACTATTTTCAAACAAGGGGCAGCCCAGGGCATCTCCTTCTTTGCTGCCTCGGGCGATTCTGGAGCCTATGACTGTAGCGATACCAATCTGGCGGTTGATTCACCTGCCAGCGATCCCTACGTCACCGGCGTTGGCGGCACCAACTTGCAATTAAATGCCGGGGCTTATGGCAGCGAGTCAGTCTGGTCAAACCCTAATAGCACCACCCGCGGCCCCAAAGGCGCAGGAGGAGGCGGTGGTCTCAGCAATACCTTTAAGCAGCCGAGCTGGCAGACTGGCCCCGGTGTACAGAACCCATATAGTAACGGCTTTCGTGAGGTACCCGACGTTACTGGAGACGCCGATCCTGCGACTGGCTATGCTATGTATTGCACAGTAACCAATGCGGGATGTCCCTCCACCGGCTGGATCAGCGTTGGAGGCACCAGCGCAGCAGCCCCACTTTGGGCAGGCAGCACAGCTCTCATCAATCAGTACTTGCAAGCCCAGGGCAAGAAGGTTATTGGCTATGCCAACCCTGCACTTTATGCTCTCTTTAACGTACATCCACAATTTCCGGCCTTCCATGATATCACCAAGGGAAACAACCTTAATTATCCAGCCGTAACCGGCTACGACCTGGCAAGTGGTATTGGTTCGCCGGATGTCTATAACATGGCCCGTGACTTCGTCACCCTTTCAGTTGGCGGCACGCCGACCCCGACCCCAACCAGTACACCAACGCCAAACCCGACGCCAAACCCGTCACCGACGCCAACCAAGACACCAACGCCTCCACCTCTGTTTATTCAAAATGGTGATTTTGAGAATGGACAGGCTTCCTGGCAGGAATCATCTACGAAAGGGTACCAGCTAGTTGACCCATCGAACTCGAATACTGGACAGTATAGTGCCTACTTTTGTGGGTATCCTGGTTGCGATGATCGTCTCTGGCAGAGCTTTACTGTTCCTGCCAACTACACAAAAATTACGGTGACCTACTGGTGGTACTCGGATACGAACAAGACAGTTAAACAGTGCCTTGATAACTTTGTCAGCCAGCTTCAAAGTAGCACCGGAACTCCTATCCGTATCATGCAGCAGAACTGTAACACGAATGTAACGAATAACTGGGTACAGGAGAGCTTCGACGTTTCAAGTAGTCTTGCCGGCTACAAAGGCAAACAGGTCACTCTCTTCTTCCGGGCCACCAACGCCCCGGGATTGCCTCAAACCTCAGACTTCTTCGTAGATAGTGTTGTGATAACGGTGCAGTAAAAGTGAGGGGCTCAGCGGCTTGCAGCCGCTGAGCCCCTCACTTTTACTGTGGTTTTCTCCCCCAAACCGTGAGGTAGTACCAGAGGGCGTAAAAATCCTTCATCATCATTTCGATCAACATTTGCTGGTATTTCTGATCCGCTTCCTCTTGCGTTATGACCCCCATTTTCACCAGGAACGGCTGGACGAGCTTGAAGGCAATTACGCAATTTTGATACATGGGTTCATGCGCTTCCGTCCATATAGAGAAATCTATGGCATAAGCCTTATGATCGATATCCTGGCAGCCGACCTCATGCAGTAAACGGCTCAGGACGGGTGTGATGCCAAAGTTTCGCCCGTCAGGGGCGGACATGAGTCCAGCCTTCCGGGTTGCGCGAAAGGTCAGGGTCGTCCACTCCTCAAAGGCAGAGCTGTTGGTTGTGCCAGGCTCATCGAATTCCGTCAGACGGATACTGCCTCCGGGACGTGTGATGCGCATACACTCATCAATCAGCTTCGGCCAACTTGCGGCGGGCATAAACCCGACGAGAAAGCGAGCATTGACGAGGTCAAAGCTGTTATCGGGAAAAGCAAGCGGCTTGAGCGCGTCCATGACCTGGAATTGGGCATTGTTCAATCCCTGGGTCCATGCCTGGGCCCGGGCATACTCGATCATCGTGCGGCTGATATCTACCCCCACGACCTCGACCTTGGGATACGTGTAGGCCACATCAAGGACCCATCCACCGGGGCCAGAGGCGATATCAAGGATATTATGCATGGTTGAAACGTCGTCTCGCTCTGGGAAAAGCCCACCCATACCCTGGGTGATGAGGCGATCTTGCTTCATTAAGCGGGCCATTTCCGTACCACTTTCGGCGTCCAGGATATACGTGTTTCCGTTTCGTGGGGGATCGCTTGGCATCAAAAGGCTCCTCTTAGGGGAGTAGCACTCCCGTTTTCACTCAAACAGCGTCAGAGGCAACTCGGTGGGGGGAGACAGCTATCTTCTCCCAATCACATTTGTGTTTAGTTGACTGTATTATACAGGAATGAGGGTTGTGCTGCAATACCCTGCAAATATGCCCTTTTTAACTTTGTGGAAACAGCTCAATGTCCGATAGCCTTTAACGCTCAGGCCGTCTGACGAAGTAATAGAGTACTGCACCAAGTAAAGGAGCAAAAAGAATAACCACAAGTCCCATTGATTTGTCCACTATGGTACAGGATGATATAATTGCATTCACATTATCCTCTTCCATTTTAAGAACGTATACCAGTGCGAGAGGCGAGTAAACGGACAGATGCGCATAAAACTCACGATTCTGCTCCTCACACTTGTGGTGCTAATAGGACTCTCTGGAAGTTATGTCGTAGGTGGACTGCAGGCTTACACCCGCTACCAGCAGAGTAGTTTTGCTAATCAAGAACACTGTGGGGGTCAACCGCCTGTCCATATTTGTGTACACGCACCGGCGATGATCTTCAGCGCCTTTTACCCCTCCTATGTTGCTAACCAGTCTCCGCTCTTTACTTTTGACTATAGCAGCAGCAGCCCAATAGAACTGGTGATGAGCGTGAGTATTGTTGGATTGAGCCAGGTGCAGTCGCAGACCATTAATGCTACCACCAATGTGCAGTCAGTCAGTATCATTCCTCCCTTGATTAGCCAGAACTTTCATAAACTGACGACCGAGTATCGTACTTCGCTGCATGTGCAGGTTACAGATACAGTTAAGCGACTGTATTATCTCAACGATATTCCTTTGTTGCTCCATTCGCGCTGGTTGATGCAGTGGGAAGCGGTCAACCGCCTGAAGATCGGCGCATGGATTACCCCTAACGATCCTGCCATTGGAGCGCTGGTCCTCAAAGCTGCCAGGCATTTATCTTTGGAGCCTCCGCCTGTTCCGCAGGCTATGGTTGGGTACAGTAAAGCGAACAGTAAGGAGGTCATTGCGCAAGTCGACGCGATTTATGACACCCTGCGCCTTGATTATAGCATTCGTTATCTCCAGGCAAGCGTGCCTTATAGTGGTCCCGGCAGCAGCAATGCCGCAACCCAAAATATCAAACTGCCGGCAGAAGTTTTGCAACAACATAGCGGCATGTGTATTGAACTGACCCTTTTGCTGGCATCAGCGGTAGAACGCATAGGATTACATGCCGAGGTTGTCATTACACCTGGTCATGCATTTCTCGGCGTTGCTGTTACACCCGACGATAAACATTTTGAATACTGGGACGCTGTACAGGTCAATGACAACATAGCGGGAGATTCTACCAACATAGTGACCGATGAGGCTTACTTGCAAAACATGCAGCAGCATACCATCGTGGATATTATTTTAATAAGTGATGCACGCAATGCAAACATTGAACCGATGCTGTAGTGGGGGTGCAGGGGTCTCCCTTTGCCTTCCTCCTTTCCCAAAAAGGTCAGTTGCAGATGCTTTAGTGAACGATTAAATGGATAAAGAGAGGAGAATACGACGACGAGCAATGTAGATTTTCCAACCTGGTTCAGCTTTGGCTGCTACAGTGGACTGGCATGTTGCATGTTCGCTATCGCTGTCAACGCACTGTATACCACGTTGCGGAAACGAGGGACGACACGGCAACTTGCCGGTGCTATCGTCACCTGCGTCACCTCTGCATTGTTGTTACTGCTTGCCCTTGCCTGGTACGATATGCGCTTCAGCATTGAGCAGGCTGTAATTTCCGTTGCAGAAGTCGAGGTTGTGCTTGTCTATGTAGCTCTCTTTGGCTGGTTCTTGCCGCTGAGTGTCACTGTATCCTACTGTCTTTTTTCCTTGCCACGCACCTCAACAACTTCGGTACATATTCCGCATCCAAAACGTACCCGCACCACGCGAGCCAATGCCCTTACTGCCCTCAACCTTCCAAGGCATCAACCAGGCGTAGTCGCCCCCTTTGTCTTTGGTGAAGATATCCCCTGGGGGTGGCTTGTTTATCGTGGTGGTCGTTTCCAGGGGCAGCGACTGGAATTGAAGCGTACAGTAGTCACTATCGGTCGTGAAGAGAACAACGATATCTGGTTGGATGATGATATGGCTTCACGTAATCATGCTGAACTGGCCTGGGATGGGGAACGTGCGTACATTACCGACTGTGACAGCCTGAATGGTGTGCTGCTCAACGGGCGACGTATTCGCGGTTCTGCCCTTATCAATCCGGGCGAACTGTTAGAGATTGGGGGACAGCGCTTTCTCTTTGAAAAAGCTGAACAAACCGGTACTGCTAATGAGCAAGATGATCCTCTATTACGGCATGTCTGGCATTCTTCCGCCAGCATGTCTACTGACAGCGAGAACTTGTCTATCACCCGGCCGCCGGGGGAGGGGACCTATGTTGAGCAGAGCAAAGGCGATACGCCTTTGACGTCAGGCGGCACAAATTTCATAGAGTCGCAAGTTACTGCGCAACTGAGCTTCGTCTCATCATCACCTCAAGCAGTCGATTTGAGCGGTGTGTTTATGATCCGAGATGGTGAGAGGGCGGGAGAGAGCTTTGTACTGGATCGCCCCGTCCTTACTATCGGGCGGGATTCTGAGAGTGATATTGTCATCAACGATACTTCAATCTCGCGGCGGCATGTCGAGATCTTGTGCCGGTCCAATGGCATTTATGTGCAAGACCTGGCCAGCCGTAATGGTACAAGGGTCAACGATGAGCCATTACACGAACTCCACCTACTCGAGCCTGGCGATATTATCTATGTAGGAAGCATTCGCCTCGAGTATACTCTCGTCGAGCCACAACGAACTACACCATTACCGCTTTCCATCACACCGCCCCCGTTTGTAAGTGGTCCTTTACCATTACGTTTGCCGAGTAAGCCCCAGCAAAGGTAGGCCTATGCTCGTCATTTTCCCTGTGTGATCACTTTGGTCAAGAGAATATACTGTTTTTTTCTTAGATATATGGTACAATGAATGTGTGGTTTAGGATGCAGTACCCTATGCATCCTATAAGGTAAGTAATTGCCCGGGCCCCGGTTTCGTTCCGCCATCCGGTATCTAGGAAGTAATTACCTGAGAACCACCGTCAGATATATTTCTATGTTAGAGGCTTTAACAAGTGTATACCTGCTCGATCGATCAAACCCTCTGAATTTAAGCAAACTGTAGGCGGAGCGAACATGAAAGAAGGGGAAATATCACCCATGATGTCCAATGAAGGATACCAGGACCGTATCCTCACCTGTCGTGACTGTGGTCAAGACTTTACATTTACTGCTGGCGAACAAGAGTTTTATGCCAGCCGCGGACTGACAAACACACCTGGCCGTTGCCCTAGTTGTCGTGCTGCCCGTCGTGGAGGGCAGTCTTCTGCCCCTCGCTCTCGTAGCAGTGAACATTATGAGACCACCTGTGCGACCTGTGGACGTCCAACCTCCGTACCATTTGTTCCTCGTGAAGACCGTCCTGTCTATTGTAGTGACTGCTTCCAGGCCCAACGGGCGGCACGCGGTTCTCGCCGTGATGAATACCGTAGTTATAGTGGTAGTAGCTATGGTAACGATAGTGGTTATGGTGGTGGCCGTGGTGGCCGTGGTGGTGGCCGCGATCGCCGCGATAATCGTGATTCTCGCTGGTAACCGATACTTTGTGATCACAAAAGGAAGACGAGTGAGCATGTAGTGATGCTGTATGCTCACTCGTCTTCCTTTTGTCGTTTTGCACCTTCCTTGTCTGCATATGCTATACTTGGAATAATGGGAATTGTACCTTCGGCAGGGAGGTCTTTATTTTATGATGCGGCTCCAAGCAGGCCAGTGGCCTCACTACACATATATTGTGCCAGAGATCTATACCAGGGCAAAGGTACGCCTCATTGGGTTAGGGAGTTATGCCCCGGCCGGCATCATTACCAATGAATTTTTTGCCTATATCGCTACACGCCTCGGTGACCCGCGTAGCGCTAATGACCTGGAGCGTGTGACAGGCCTGAGTACCCGTCATGTACGGACCTGTACCCTGGAACTATGCCGCAAAATGGCAGGCGATGATGCCCCCGGGCTGATTGCTGACTCCAAGGCCCCACGAGACGAGTCGCTGGTAGATATGGCCGTTATAGCTGCCCGACGAGCTCTCGCCAGTGCAGGCCGTGATGCCTCTGAAATTGATACGGTTATCGGAGCGTCTTCTTCAGATAACGACGCCTTTCCTACCATTGCCGGGCTGGTACAATTGCGCCTGGGATTGGGGCCGATACGCGCCACTATGCTCAAAGGAGCCTGTGCCTGCCAGACAGAAGGCTTTCAAACATGCGCCGAAGTGTTGGCCGCCAGTACTGCCAGGCTGGTACTGATGGTTACCTCCGAAGGATTGCTGCCTAATATTATGCATGTCCTGGACTGGAAGACAAGCTCTTTGTTCGGTGAGGGAGCATCGGCTTTCCTCCTGGAGCGAGGCGATGAGGATACCTATGTCATTAATGGTTCCGATGCGAATCAAGGGCCCTCGCTCTACTACCAGACCCCTTTACGCAAAGATGTGATCGAGATGGCGGAAGTTGATATAAAAATACAACAGCTTTTCAAGGATGGTAATGGGAAAGAACTCAACCAGGTACTTTCGCAATACCTGGTCGGTTACACCAAGATGAACGGCAAAGAAGTCTTCCGCGAAGCCCCTCGTGCCATGGCGGAGTC
>WNGM01003111.1_pt1 | contig 19758 bp, 17 predicted proteins | sample 5400571 | NCBI WGS metagenome assembly WNGM01 (sample SAMN13153378, study PRJNA577476) | soil metagenome | isolation source: 100 cm soil or saprolite under Garry oak tree replicate 2 | place: USA:California | collected 2016-06-15 | reverse complement strand
CCTTGCCCTGACTGCCGCGCGCCATCGCGAAGTAGGTGTCGAGGTCGACGGTCCCGCCCGACCAGCCGTAGCGCTCGGGTACCGCCCCCACCATCGCGCACGTGTCCAGGACGCGATCGTACAGGGAGAAGTCGTTGACGGGCACGAGATCGAGCCCGGCGTCGCGCTGCAGGCGCCAGTGGGCGGCGCGCAGCTCCGCGCCGGCGCGCAGTAGGCCCTCAGGCGACACCTTGCCGCCCCAATAGCCCTCGGTCGCCCGCTTCAGCTCACGAGCGGCGCCGATAGGCGGAAAGCCGAGATTGTGGGCAATGGGCATGGGGAGAGGAATCTACCCAGAGAAGCGAAACCGGGGAGTGGTGCCGCGGAGGGGAGGCCCTCCGCTTCTACGGCTTGCGCGACCGCTCCCGTCCGGGGGGCACATCGGGCGGACCCACGGGCGAGTGGGCGGCGGCGCGCGCGAGACCCGCGGCCGCCTGTGCTGGGGTCGCCCCGCGGGCGATCTCGGACTCCACGCGGTCGGGGAGATCCAAGAGATCGAGGGGGGCGCGCCCGGCCTCGATCGTGCGACGCACCAAGGCGACCGTCTCCCGCGCCGGCACTCCTAGGGCGGCGAGCAGGGCCGCCACGCGCAGGGTTGCCGCGGCCCCGAACGGTGCACGACTGGCGCGAGCCAGCTCGCGTACCTGCCCCTCCTTGAGTCCCGCCGTGAGGGCGAACGCACCCGCCTCGATGGCGTCGCCGTCCGGCGCCGCGAGACCAGCCGAGTGCAGCGCGCCCGCGGATGCGTCGAGCTCGCCGGCGAGCGCGCGTACGGCCGCGATCACGCGGTCCGCCGGCACGCCCTTCGCCCCACCTTCCAGAGCCTTCTGCACCAGCAGCTCGACCGGCAGGCCGCGCGCCGCGGCCGAATCGACCATCCCGCGCACAGCCGCAACCACCTCCGGGGACACGCGCCCGGAGAGCCGGGCCGCGACGCTCCCCTGAGCGGCGAGCCCGGCTGCGCCGAGCACCAAGCAGACCGTCAGGCAGGCGGCTTTCACAGCGCGCGGCCCCCGGGGGCGGCGATGGCGACGACACTGTTACGACGACCGAAGCCGTCGTCCACCGCGGGCGCCGCCGGGTCGGGCACCCAGCGCTCGCCATCGACCACAAAGGCGTACTGGTGCTGACCTGGTGCCAGGGTGACGGTTGTCGTCCAGACCCCGGTCGCGCCCGCCGGGGCGAGCAGCGTCGCGTCACTGTTCCACTGGTTGAACGTCCCGGCGATCGCCACGCGGTGCGCACCCGGGGCGTAGAGCACGAAGCGGACTAGCGCGCTCGGGCGCGTGGGGCCGAACGCCGCTATGGCGCCGCGGGCCGGCGGGGCGCTGAGCCTGCCCAAGACGAGCGCCGCCAGCACGGCCGCCGCGGCCAGCGCACCGACCGCCCAGGGCCGCACGCGCAGCCGGATCTCCACGTCGCGCGGCGCGGAGATCCAGCGCCACGCGCGCCCCGCCCTGAAGGACTCCCGCGCGGTCGCTGGCGAGCCCCCCCGGCGGCGCACCGTCGCCATCACACGGGCATCGAGCAGGGGGGAGAGCGTCACCGGCGTTGAGTCCAGGGCCGCCAGCAAGCGCAGCGCCTCCTCGCCTTCCGGGCGTAGCTCGAGCGGCAGGTCACCGAGCGTCAGCTCGCCGTCCAGCAGGCGCTTCACCAGGGGGTGGAATTCCCGCGTCATCGGTGCTCCTCCAATTCGCCTCGCAGCCGGTCGTACGCCCGGTGCATCCGCATCTTGAGCGAGGCCACCGTCGCGCCCGTCCGTTGGGCGATTTCCTCGTACGGCAACCCTTCCACGTGCTTCAACACGAACACCTCGCGTTGCTCCGGCGTCAGCGCCAGGAGGGCCCGCTGGAGCGCACGCCGGCGCTCGGTCCGTTCCACGGCACCGTCCGGCCCGTCCAACGACGTAGCGACCTGTTGCGCCTCCTCGAGGGGCCGGGCTTCCCGGGACCAGCGGCGCCGCTCCGCGAAACAGCGGTTCCGCAGGATCAGAAAGAACCACCCGGCGAACCTGTCCGGCTCCCGGCACTGCCTCAGCTGGTCGAACGCGCGAATGAGCGCGTCCTGGACCGCATCCTCGGCGGCGTCGGCCGAGCCGAGCATGTGCGCCGCGTACCGCGCATAGCGATCGCGGTAGCGCCGCACCAGAACGGCGAACTGCTCGACGTCCCCCGCTAGCACCGCCCGCACCACTGCGCCGTCGCTCGCTGGCTCCGCTCGACCCACCCCGGTTTCCTCGCGCTTCGATCAACCCACCGGGATGGTAGGCCCTCGTGGGAGTAGCGGCAACCGTCCCCCTGAAAGAGTCCGCCCGAGACGCACCGGTAACACCCCGCGGCCCCGCCGCTTACAAGTCGCGTGTTACCCGACCCCCGCCGCGGGCGTCTTTAGGACGACCCGCAGGCGACGAGGGCAGTGCTGCGAACGGAAACGGCAACTGGGAACTCTCCGATGAGCCTACCCGAACGGGCGTGGCCAGCCACGGCCGACGCGACCTTGGTGGCCCGCATGGCCCGGGGTGATCGCACCGCCCTCGTTGAGCTGATGGCGCGCTATCGCACCACAGCCTACGCGCTCGCCTACGCGTTGCTGGTCAATCCGGAGGACACCGAGTCTGTCGTGACCGAAGCGTTCGACGACCTGTGGAAACAAGCCCAGGGGCCCGATCCGGACGGCAACTCCGTTCATCGCCGCCTCACCAATGTGATTCAGCTGCTCGCGCAGCGCCGCATTGAGGCGCGCGCTAGATAGAAGGAGGAAAGCACAATGCTTCGCAAACTCGCAGTAGTCGCGGCGGCGCTGGTTTTCCCCGGCATCCTCGCGGCACAGGCGCCCGCCACGCACACCAATCATGCGTCGGAGATCGCACAGGCCAAGATGGCCGCGGCGCGCGCCAGGGTAGCTGCAAACCGGGCGGCACACGTCCGCGGCTGGGTGACCCATATGGCGGACCGCAATCCCAACGCGGCGCTGCCGGCCACCCCGGCCACCCCGGCCACGCCGGGGTCCGCGATCCGAGCTGTGCCATCACCCCAATCCCAGCGGCCCGCGAGCCCCGGCCAGTCCGGGATCATCCATCGACCGTAGGCTAAAGCAGGGGAAGCTTCCCAGACAGACTGTAGGGGCACAGCATGCTGTGCCCCTCTGTTTTGTTGACCCATTCCCGCCCCGCACATAGCCGCTACGTTCCAGCCGAATGAAGCGTGCCCTCTTGGTGCTGGCGCTCGGCACACCGTGCGCCCAGACGTCGCTTGCGCAGACCCAGGCCTCGCTCGGCGTGGGTGTGGGCACAGTGCGCTTCCCCGGCGGCACGAGCTTCAGCTCCGCGACCTTCGCTCCGGCCCTGGAGTACGGGACCGAGGCGCGCTACGGGAGTGTCGCGGGCTCACTCGCCTCGCTCCCAGGAGGCGCTTGGTCGCTCCAGGGGCGGGCCGACGTGTGGGCCGCGACGCGGCCCCTGCTGGGACGCATGAGGCTCGGTGCCGAGGGCATCTGGGCCGGCACCAGGCGCACCGACGGCGGTTGGACCGCCGCCGCCCACGGGATCGGTGAGGTGTTGTGGTGGACCTCAAACTGGGGCGTGGGGGTGGGGGCGGGCCCGTCGGGCGGCTGGATCCAGGACGCTCCCTCGGTCGGCGCGTTCCACGCGCGCGCGCGCGCCTGGTGGCGCGCGGCCCCTGGGACGACCTGGCAGCTCTCCATCGAGCCGACTCACTTTCTCGGCGCCTGGTTCACGGACGTGAGCGGCGGCGTCATGCTCGAGCGCGGGCCGGTCAGCACGACGCTCTGGGCCGTCGGGCGGGTTTCCGACGCCTACGGCTCGAAGGGGACGGGCAGCGTGTCGCTGCGCTGGTTCCTCGCTCCTGTCGTGTCGCTCGAGGTGAGCGGCGGCGGGTACCTCCCGGACCCGTACCAGGATCTTGACCGCGCGGGCTACTTCACGGCCAGCCTGCGGGTTTGGGCTAGGGGCCGGCCCTCGGTGGATGCGCCCACGCGCCGCTGGCCGCCCCTCGTGCCCGAGCGACGGGGGGACAGCGTGGTCGTGCGATTCAGCTTCGAGGGCGCGAAGGCAGTAGCGATCGCGGGCGATTGGAACGCCTGGCAGCCGGTGCCGCTGCGGCCGCTCGCAGGCGACGAGTGGGAGGGCGCGTTCCTGCTCGAGTCAGGCCTGTACCACTTCAATCTCCTGGTCGACGGCTGGGACTGGGTGGTCCCGAACGGGGTCGCGACGGTGCGCGATGGGCTGGGGGGGTTGGTGGCGGTGCTGCTAGTGCCCTAGGCGCGCTTGACCCCGCCCGTCCGACGCCCTACTCTGGCCGCGGGTCGGTGAAGCTGCTCTTCCCCCTCAACGGAGGTCGCACATGGGCAAGATCAACTGGCTTCGCGTGCTGTGGGGCGGGGTGTTGGCAGGGCTGGTGCTGAACGTCATCGACTGGGTCGTCTATGGCAAGGTGCTCGCCGCCGATTTCAACGCGGCGCTCCAAGCGCTGGGCAAAGGGCCGATGACAGGATCGATGATCATCTGGTTCGTGATCTTTGATTTTCTCTTCGGCATCTTCCTCGTCTGGTTCTACGCCGCGATCCGGCCGCGCTTCGGGGCGGGACCGCGGACCGCGGTGCTCGCGGGCTTCGCGATCTGGGTGCTGTACGGGTTGCTCCACACCATCGGTGAGGCGCCGATGGGGCTGTTCCCGCTCCGACTCGCGGTGATCGGCTGCATCGTGGCCCTCGTGGAGTACGTCGTCGCGGCGGTGATCGGCGCGAAGTACTACACCGAGATGTAGCGAGTATAGAATGCGGGCGCCGGAGCATGCTCCGGCGCCCGCCGTGAGTCGAGTCGCTCCGATGAACATCGCCGCACGCCTACCGATTCAGCACGATCGACGCGCGCGCGTAGAGGTAGCGCCCGTTGTACCCGAACGGCGACGCGGCCGCCCAGGGGAAGACCCCGGTGTTGCTGTTGCAGTCCTTTGAGGTCGCCCCGCAGTCAGGATCAAAGACGGTAGAGCTGGGCTGGTCCGGATAAGTGTCGAAGATGTTGCGAGCGCCGATCGACAGGTCCACTTGGTCGAAGCGGTAACCGAGTTCCGCGTCGAACAGCGACTTCGCGCCGTACTGCTCCCGGCACAGGTTGCAGAAGCCCGGTTGCGCCGAGGAGAACTTGCCGTAGTAGGACCCCCGCGCGAGCGCGTGGAACCGGTTCAGGGAGTACTGACCGGTCAGCGTCCCGCGCCAGTCGGGGCGCTCTTCCGTGATCCCGATCCACGTCACGGTGTCGATGAGTCCGGTTTCACCGGTGCCCTTGAAAATAGGAGGCAGCGGATCGACCCGCGTGATCTCGTTCTTCGTCCAGTTGACGGCCGCCGTCCAATCGAGCGTACCGCCGCCGACCTGGGGGACTCGCAGGTTGGCCGTGACGTCCACGCCCTGGGTGCGTGTGTCCAGGCCATTGGTGAAATACTGGAGGCCCCCGATGCCCGTGATCCCGCTGTCGGCTAGAATCTTAAGCGTGCTATCCTGGGAGAAGGTCCCGCTCAGCATGATGCGATGGTCGATCTTGATGTAGAAGTAGTCGGCCGTAAGCGTCACGTTGCTCGTCGGCGAATAGGCGAACCCCCCGCTCAGGTTCACCGAAGTTTCATCGCGCAGCGGCTTCGCGCCGAGCACCCGTGAGGTGTGAGTATACACGGGGAAGATGCCGACCTGCACCGCCTTTCCGGCGATGACGTTGGTGACCACCTTACTGAAAAACTCCTGGCTGATCCCCGGCGCGCGGAACCCGGTGCTTGCCGCGCCGCGGAGAGTGAGCTGTCTCGACGGCTGGTAACGCAACGCCAGCTTCCCCGTCATCCGGGACCCGAAGTCGCTGTAGTGCTCGAACCGTCCTGCCACGTCTGCGAGGAACTCCGGGGTCAGCTGGGTCTCGAGATCCGCGTAGCCCGCGACGTTGGTGCGATGCGAGTTGGATTCGTCGCTGGGAGCGAACCCTGGGAATACTTGCGAGCCGCCACGGGTTTTGAGATCATTGTCCGCGCTCTCGTCCTGGGGCGTGAGGGGGTTGTCCACGAACACCCCGTCGGGTCCCGCGCTGTCTGGGGAGAGGTGGCCGCCGTTGATCCAGGAGGCCGTCTCCCCCCGCGTGAGCTGGTAGCGCTCCCGGCGGAACGTTGCGCCGAGCGCCAGGTTCACCGGGGCTCGGAGCCCTAGGTCGAGCGCCTTGGCGACGTTGATCCCGGTTACGAATTCCTCGCGCGTCAGCTGGCCCGCGTAGAACGCGGTCTTATTGGGGATTCCCGGGTCGTCCGCGGTTCCCAGGATGCCGTCCGGTCCCGGGGCGCATGGGGCGGCCGGGTTCAAGCAGGGCCCGAGCGATACGTTGAGGGTGTTCCGCAGGTTGTACTTGAAGTCGTTGTGCCCGAAGGAAGCCCCGAGGTCGACCGACCAGCCGTGCGTCGCGCCGCGGAACCCACCGCCGACGGAGTAGTCGGTCACATCAGGGTGGAACTCGGGCAGGTAGCCCAGCGGATATATCTCGGGCCAGGCGCGCCCGGTGATGAAGCTCGCGCAGTCCACCGCACAGCGCCGGAACCCGTTGCCCGTTCCGCGGCGGAAGCTGTACCCCCCGAAGGTGTAGAGCTCGCTCGTGCGGGCCTCGTTCAAGGGCATGCGGAAGTTCCCCATCGTCATGACGTCCTTCTCAAGGCCGTCCCCCCAGTGGTGATTCGGCTGGTCAACCGGGTTGCGCTTGATCACCACCTGGCCCAGGCTGTTGACGGAGTCCGCGACGCCGGTGCCGGCGTCCTCGATCGCATCAGCGTACGCCCGGTTGGTGGGCTCGCGGTCGAGGAATTCGCCGAACAGGGCCAGCGAGCCGCGACCAAGCTTCAAGCCCCAGCCGCCGTTCACGTCCGTCGTGGTACCGTCGGCGGGATAGTTGTCCGGGGCGTAACGGCCGGCTTCGACGTTCGCGAATGGGGTGAACTGACCCTCCTTCAGGACGAGGTTCACGACGCCGGCGATCGCGTCGGAGCCGTACTGGGCGGACGCGCCGTCCCGCAACACCTCGATGCGGTCGATGGCGCTCTGGGGGATGGTGTTCAGGTCCACGCCGCTCGAGCCGGCGCCCATCCCGTACGTGAAGTTGTTCACCAGGGCGGTCTGGTGCTGGCGCCAGCCGTTGACGAGCACCAGCGTTTGGTCGGGGCTCAAGCCCCGCAGCGTGAACGGCCGGACGATGTCGCCCGCGTCGGTGACGCTCTGATGGGGGAAGTTAATCGACGGCGAAAGCGCCTGCAGGATCTGGCCGGTCTCGGTGGTCCCTTGCTGGATCAGCTGGTCGGCGGCGTACACGTCCACCGGCACAGCGAGCTCCTCCGACGCCGTGTGACGCGCCCGGGAGCCCACGACCACATCGATGGGCGAGAGCGCGATCGGCTGGGTCCGGAGCGCGAAGTCCTGGCGCGTCGGCTGGCCTGCGGTCACGCTGACCCGCACCACCAGGGGGACGTAGCCGAGCAGCCGCACGCGCACGCTGTGCGACCCCGCGGGCACGCTCTTGAACTCGTAGTTCCCCTGATCGTCGGTGGTGGCGCGCGCCCCCAGGGCCTCGATGGTGACGCTCACGCGCCCGAGCGGGGCACCCGTCGAATCGGTGACACGGCCCCGGATGACGCCGGCTTGCGCCGCCAGCCGGCTGGTGGATCCGAGCAGCGCGAGGACCGCACAGCACGTCAGCAACGAGATGCGCTTTGCCACAATGCCTCCTCGAGAGGAGCGACGGGATGGAGAGGGTGCCCCGAGCACCCGATATCGTGTCGCCGAATCCGCGACCCCGCAAGCAGGGCGATCGGGTTGCGGGTTGTGACAGAACATGCGCGCTCGTGCATAAAAAACCGCCGGGCGCGGGGCGTCCGGCGGTCTCGGCACGCGCCGACGGTTCGGCTACGGCAACGGCTTCCGCGCCAGCACCTCGTCGGTCGGAATCGGCCACGTTTTGTGGACCACATCTCCCGCGAAGCCCGCTGCCGGGTCAGGGGGCCGATCGATCGGGATCTGGCCCAGCCGGTTGGTCCGGCGCGCGTCGATCCAACGGTGTCCGCCCTCGAAGAGCAACGAGTAGCGCCGCTCTTTGAGGACGCGGTCGAGCTGCTCGTCAGGAGTCAGCGCGGTCCACGTCGCAAGGCCGATCGGATCGAGCCCCCCCGAGGTCTGGCGGACGACATTCACATCGTCGAGCGCCCCCGGCAGGTTGCCTGTGCCGAGCCGGGCCTCCGCCCGTAGCAAGATGAGTTCCTCGTTGCGAATGATGGGCACAGGGTCAATCGGGCTGAGGTAGCGGATCCATACGAGGTCCGATGCCAGAGGCGGGTCGCCCCCGCTGCGCGGCGGCGCCGTCCGCGCCACCTTCGTTGCGAACCGGCGATCGATCTGGCGGGGAATGGCGCTCGAGGACTCCGCATCAGTGAAGATCGACGGATGCACCAGCTGGATCGACGTCGCTGTGTCCTGGAACAGCGGGTTCGCGAGGTCGCCAGAACCCGTGCCGTAGACATGATAGACGCCGCGGCTCAGCATGGCCGTGGTGCTGAGGAAGCTCGAGTCGGGATCCTCCAGAATCGTCAGCGCTCTGCCAAAGCACGTTGTCCCGTCGACCCCGCACCCAAACAGCAGCATGCTGCCGCGATAGACCTCAACGCGAGACTTGAGGGCGCGATTGAACTGTGCGAACGTCGCGGGCGTACTGAAGCCCCCGAAACCGGATGTGAGCTGGAAGGGGAAGGCCGATCCGCCGGTCCTGAGGAGGTTCTCCGCAGTGTCGAGCAGCGCCGAGACATACGCCCAGGCGACGGTGTTTGTCTCGAAGGGCGCGGGCGGATCCTTCACCGGGTCCCCGCTCACGGCGATCGGGATCGAATCCTGGCCGTGGGCGTCGAGCACCCCGATGAAGTCGAGCGCCTGGATGGTCTTGACGAACCCGCGCACGGCGTCCTGCTCCTGCGCGGTGAGCGCGGTTGCCGTCCCGATCACCTTCAGTATGTTGTGGCCGGTGCGGATGTTTCGGTACTGCTCGAACCAGTGATCCCCGCCGAAGCGGATGTTGCCGGGATCGAGCGGGCCGGTCAGCAGCTCGTCGATCCAGCGGGGATCGGAGGCGTCGAAGCGGTACGCCTCTCGTCCTACGATTCCCGCCTCCAGCGCCCAGTCGGCATAGTCGGCTCGCGAGCCGAGCAGCAGCCCCGACACCGCCTCTTGAACCTGCTCACGCGTCGGATTGGCGCCGAGCAGGGGGGGTGTGTTCGGGTTCGTGATGTCAAAGCTGCAGGCTCCCGAGACGAGGACGGCGAGCGCGAGCAACCGGTACGTGGTTTTCATCGTCACGCCCTCGCCTCAAAAGTCCAGGTCAATGGAGAAGAAGACGCTCCGCCAGGGCGGGAACGCTGCCACGTCGATGTTCCGCCCGATCTGCTGGTCGCCGAAGTTGGATACTTCGGGATCCGCCCCCAAGTATCCGGTGAAGCGCAGCAGGTTGCGGCCGCTCACGCTGACCCGGGCTCGCTGGATCTTCGATCCGAAGAGCCGCCGGGTTGCCGCCTCCGGTAGCTCGTAGGCGAGGGTCACTTCGCGGAGCTTGAGGTAGGAACCGTCCTGCACGTACGTGCGAGTCAGCCCATTCGTGCGGAAGGCCGTGCGCCGGGCCTGGCCATCCGGAACAAAGTCCACCGCGTTCCGCCCGGCGTCGAACAGGAACGTGGTGAGGTTGATGATGTCGCCGCCCTGCTTCCAGTCCCACAACATGCCGAGTGACCACTCTCTGTACTGGATGTCGCTCGAGAACGAGACCTGAAAGTCGGGGTTCGCGTCCCCGACCACCCCCTCGATCGCGTTCCCCGCCCCATCCTTGCCGACGGAGCCCACGATCTGCGTCGCGGACTTGCCCTGCTCGATTTGGAAGGTGCCAAGAGCCGTCCCGAATCCGAGGGTCTGGAAGGTCGGTACCGGCAGCTCGGTGATCTTGGTCCGGTTCGCGAAGAACGTCCCCCGCAGGATCACACTCGCCTGGGCCGTCTGGATCGGTGTCCAGCCCGCCCCGATCTCGATGCCACGATTGCGGAGCCTCCCCGCATTGAAGATCTGCGTCTCGAAGCCGACCGAGGGCGGCAGCGTTCGCTCCAGCAACAGATCCTTCACGTTCTTTTGGAACGCCGTGACGTTGAGTGTCGCGCGCCCGTTCGCCAACGTGGCGTCGAAGCCGGCCTCGATTTCCGTTTGCCGCTCCGGTTTGATGCTCGGGTCACCCACCACCTTGCTCACGATCCTGCCGACGCGGCCCTCGATCGTCGACGTCGTGTCTGTCGTGAACTTCGCGCCGAAGAGGGGCAGGTTCCCCGTCTGGCCCCAGGCGGCTCGGAGCTTCAGCTCGTCCACCCCCCTGATCGGTTGCACGAGCCGGTAAGACGCGGCAGCCTTGGGGTAGAAGAAGAACTTGTCCGGATCGCCGTTGTTGCTGCTCCGGTCGGCGCGGGCACCGACGGTGAGGAGGAGCCGCTCGTTGAGAAGGAGCAGCTCTTCCTGCGCATACGCTCCCAGGTCCCGTGTGTGCTCGATCGTCTGCTCGCTGGTCTGGCTCGCAGCGAGGTCGATATTGCGCTGGCCCGCGAGCAGGCCCCGCCCGGTGAGCAGCAGGACATTGAGCTTGCGCTCCTCAAACTGCACACCGGCCGAGGTCGTGGCGCGATAGGCCTCGCCCTCGGGCGAGTGGGTGAACACGACGTTGCCGGAAAGGTTGAGGTTGCGGTTCTCGGACTTGCCCAGCACCACCGTGCCCGGCAGGCCATCCAGGGGCTCGAACCAGAGCTCGGGCGGCGAATAGAAGTCATTCCGCTGCTGGAAGAAATCCGACGCGCCGATCGCGTTGAAGCGCAAGCGGTTCCGGCTCGTGGTGACGGCGTTCCAGGCAACGTTCGCCGTGCCCAGGTAGCGCCACACGTCTTCGGTGTTGTCCATCAGGGTCAGCGTCTGGAGAGGGTTGCTAGTCCCCGAATTGAACACGTTCTGCGGGAAGGCTCCCCCGCTCGACCGGAGGTCGAAGAAGGTCGGCGTGAACGCCAGCGCGATGTACGGGCTCACGTTCGTGTTGTCGTTGTTCGAGAGCCCGCGGCGGGACAGGCTGTGAATCAAGTTCGCGCCGAGCGCGGCGCTGATCCGGTCGCTGACACGCTGGTCCATGTTCAGCCGGAGCGCCTGCTTCTGGTAACCGGTGTTGATCGCGATCCCGGCTTCGTCCTTCACGAGCCCGGAGACGTAGTAGGTCGTCTGCTCCGTGCCGCCCGTGAGGCTTGCGAAAGTCTCTTCGGACAGGTCGTGCCGCCCGAACAGCTCCTGTTCGTGGTCGAAGAACGGACAGCCGCTGCTCGCAGGGCACAACTGGCCGATCAGAGCCGAGTCGGCCCAGATCCCGGTCACGGCTTCAGTGGAATCCCGCCACTTACGGAACCCGAGCTTGTGCGCCAACGCGTACGTGCCGAGGCGCTGGGTCAAATGGAATCGCGGCGCACCGACCCGCCCGCGCTGAGTTGTGATGATCACCACGCCGTTCGACGCCTTGGAGCCGTAGATGGCTGCGGCCGAGGCACCCTTCAGCACTTCGATCCGGTCGATGTCCGCAGGATTGAGGTCGGCAATCCGGTTCACGGGGTTGTCCTGCGGGCTCGGATTGCCGCCGACCCGCGACTCCGTGATCGCGTTGGCGTTGTTGTTGATCGCGAGGTTCGAGATCACAATGCCGTCGAGGACGATCAGCGGGTCGACGCTCCCAATGATGGTGGAGACCCCGCGCAGGGTGATCTGCCCGCCGCCACCCGGGGCGCCCGAGTTCATCTGCACCAGGGCCCCGGGGATCTTCCCCTGCAGGGCGCTCTCGATGGTCGGCGTCGGGGCGCGAGTGAGCTGTGCGGCGCCCACCGTGCTGACCGCGTTCGCGACGTTCCGCTGCTCGACGCCGGTGGCGAGGCCGGTGACCACCACCGCCTCAAGGTTGAAGACGTCCAGCTCGAGGGCGACCTCCACCGAGCTCTGCTCGGCGGGGACGGGCACGCTCTTGCGCTTGAAGCCGATGCGACGCACGACCAGCGTGACGTCGCCCTCGGGCGCGGCCACCGTAAACCGACCGTCATTCCCCGTCGCTGCCACGATCGCGGTCCCAACCACAGCCACACTCGCGCCGACGATGGCCTCCCCCGTGGTCGCGGCCGTGACGCGGCCGGTGATCTGTCGCTGTTGCGCCGTGGCGCTCGCCGCCCCGAAGCTCAGGGCGAGCGCGAGGGAAACGAGACAGGAGCGCGTTCTCACAATCCCTCCATGCCTGTGCGCGGTGATGGGATCGGCCTGCAAGGTCGGCGGCAGCCGCTACGTTGCAGGCCGTTTGGCGCACCCGCAAGGAGGGGAAAAGACGGCGCAGTTGCTGGAAAAACTCAGACTGACGCCGCGGACTTGAGTCGCAAACGCCGCCGCGCGGCATAGCCGAGCGGCCCCACCGCGGCGAGCAGCACCGCGACGGCGACCCCGGGCAACCCGATCGCGTGGCTCTGCACCTCGAGCGTCACGGCGGTGACGAGCAGCAGCACCGGCAGCAGGGCGAGGCCCGCGAGCGCCCGCAGCCCGACCGGCACGCGGAACGCGCCGCGCAGCTCGGGCTCCCGGCTGCGGAGCTGCAGCAGCGCCCCGAACTCGAGTGCCAGCGCCGCCGTGTAGAGCAGCACGTCGGCCGCGAGCAGACCTCCGAACGAGAGCAGCGCGAACGCTGAGTAGGCGACCGCGGAAACGAGGACGGCGTTGCGGGGCGTGCCCGTTGCATCCGTGGCGGCGAGCCGCGCCGGCAGGAATCCATCCTGCGCCATCACGAGCGGAATCCGTGAGTACGAGAGCAACAGGGCATTGAAGAGCCCGAAGGCGCTGACCATCCCCGCCGCGGCGAGGTAGACGACGGTCACGAGCGGGAGCGCGCGCGCCAGGGCCCGCGGATAGGTCGCGGTGGCGTGCTCGATCTCCCCGCCGACCGTCGAGGCGTTGTCCCACCCGCTGTAGTTCCAGATGCTCTGCGAGATCCCGATCCCGAGAGCGCCGAGAAACGTCTGCCCAGGGTTCGCGAACGGCCGAAACGGCGCCGCCACCGCCGCGGGTCCGAAGATCCAGCGCCCCACCGCCACCACCGCGAGCAGCCCGAACGGCGCGAGCACCGCCGCGATGAGCCACCCCGAGGCTGTCCCTACGGCGCGCGTGCCCCGCAGGTTGAGCCACGTCGCACTCCAAATCAGCACCAGCGCGACGAGCCACCCCTCAAGGCCGCCGAGCCCCGGCGCGAAGAACCGGATGTACTGAAGGAACAGCACCGGGTAGATCGCCATGTCGATCAGCGAGTAGACCCAGGAGAGCCACCCGTTCCAGAACCCCCAGAAGCGGCCGAAGGCGCGCTTCACCCACACGTAATAGCCGCCTTCGGCGGGGAGCATCGAGGCGAGCTCGCCGATAAGCAGCGTCTCCGGCACGCTGAAGACGAGCGGCGTGAGCACGAGCAGCAGCAGCGCGACGCCCGGCCCCACCGAGCCGACCAGGCCCTCCAGTCCGAAGGGGCCGCCCGAGACGGTGAAGTACATCACCGCCACGAGCGGCCCGAGCGTGAGCGTGGAGGACCGCCGCATAGAGCTTCAAGTCTATGCCGCGGCCTCCGACTCGGCTAACTGGTCGTGCAGCTCGGCCGCGCTCCCCGGACGATCCTCCCGCCTGGGCGCCAGGGCGCGCAGCACCAGGTGGGACAGGTGCGGCGGCATACCCGGCGCAATTTCGCCGGGGGGCCTCGGGCCGCCGTCGAGCACTAGCGCCACCAGGGCGGCGGGCGTCGCCGCGTCGAACGGGAGCCGGCCGGTCAAGCACTCGTACAACAGCACGCCGAGTGCATAGATGTCCACCCGGCAGTCGAGCGATTCACCCAACAGCTGCTCGGGCGCCATGTAGGGCGGAGTCCCGATCCCTCGGTCCGCGGGCGCGGGCCTCGCAGCCACGAGCTCGGCGACGCCGAAGTCCGTGAGCTTTACCTCCCCCAGCGGTGTCAGCAGCACGTTCTGCGGCTTCAGGTCCCGATGGATGATGCCGAGCGCGTGGACGCTCGCGAGCGCCCGCGAGAGTGCTCCATCGTGATGAAGCGATATCCCGAGGCCTCACCAATGTCGTGGGTGCGGACCACGTTGGGATGAGACACGCGACGCGCCAGCCGCAGCTCACGACGGAACCGCTCCACGGCGTGCGGATCGGCCGTCGTCCGGTCCGGCCGGAGCGCCTTGAGGGCGACCACTTCGTCGAGCTCCCGGTCGCGGGCCCGGTACACCACCCCCATGCCACCCGACCCGATGAGGGCGTTGATCTCGTAGCGCCCGGCCACCAGCTGTCCCGGTGCGAAGAGCGGCGTGTGGCCGGCGGGGCCCGGGGCGTCCGTCCTGCGGGAGCCGCCGAGCGTGGCGAGAAAGGCCGCGAGGACGCCGCGCTCGGCCCCGAGCACCACGGCGCGCTCGCCCTCGAGCAGCAGCGCTTTGCGCTCCACACCCCAGCGATAGCCGCCCAGGTCGCCGCTCTGCCGCACCACGCGGTGGCAGGGAACGACGAGAGCGACCGGGTTCCTGCCGCACGCTTGAGCGACCGCGCGCACTGCGCGCGGCCGGCCGATCGCGCGGGCCACGTCCGCATAGCTCCGGGTCGAGCCGATCGGGATCACCCGCAGCGCGTCCCATACGCGCTGTTGGAACGGCGTGCCGCGCACGTCCACGGGCAGCTCGAGGCGGCGCTGCGCGCCCGTGAGATGTGCGAGCAGGGCCTCGATCCACTCCTTGAGCGGCCCCGGCGCGCCCGGCCCGGCTTCCGGGAATTCGCGTCGCAGCGCCGCCACGAGCGCGGCATCCGAGTCGCCCAGTTTGACGCTGCAGATGCCGCGCTCCGTGGCGGCGACGAGCAGCCGGCCGGCCGGCGAGTCGACAATCGTGTAGGCGACGGAGTGAGGCCCGGCGCTGGCTTCCCGCCTGGTGTGCGCCCGGGCCCGGCGCGCCACCGCGATGCGGCCGTTCGGCGTCATTCTCTTGAGTGCGATCATGGTGACCTCCCGACCGCAACATGGGGCGACGCCGGGGCGCGGCGCTATCCGATTCGAGCAGCCAAACTCGCGCGACCTTGCGGGCCTTTCAGGGCTTCCCTATGGTGATGCCGCACCCAGCCATGACCACGACCAGCCTGTTGCTCGTCGAGGACGACGAGTTCGTCCGGCTGTCCCTCGCCCGGGCGCTGAACCGCAGCGGCGTCTTTTCCGTGCTCCCGGCCGAGAACGGACAGCACGCGCTCGAGCTGCTCGACGGCCAGCAGGTGGACGCCATCCTCACGGACCTGCAGATGCCCGTCATGGACGGCCTCACGCTGCTCGGCCATCTGCTGCAGCGTCGCGCCGCGCTCCCGGTGGCCGTGATGACGGGACACCGGATCACCGCGGCCCTGCGGGAGCGGCTGCAGCAGTACGGCATCGCCGCGACGTTCACCAAGCCGATCGACATTTCCTCTCTGGCCGACGAGCTGCAGCGCTCGCTCAGCCCGGCGACCGTGGGGCGGATGGCGGGGATCACGCTGTTCGGATTCCTGCAGCTCATCGAGGTGGAGCAAAAGACGGGGCTCATCGTCGTGCGCGCGGCGGGAGAAGAGGGGCGCATCTACTTCAACCACGGGCGCCCCGTGCACGCCGAGACTCGCCTCGCGCACGGACCCGCGGCCGTGTACGAGATCGTCCGCTGGACCGATCCCAAGCTCGAGATCTTCTACAAGCGTACGCCGCGCGAACGCACGATCAAGGAATCCTTGCAGCATATCCTGATGGAGGCGGCCCGGCTGCTCGACGAGAGCAGCCCGGCGGCACCGGCTCGCGAGCGGGGAAACACACACCAGGAGGCGGCCACGCCTGTGGAGACCCGCAAGTCCGAAGTCCAGGCGGCGCTGGCGGAGGCGCTGACGATGGACGGCGCGCTCGGCATCGCCCTCATCGACGCGGTGAGCGGCTTGAGCCTCGGCAGCGCGGGCGGCAGCCCGATGGTGAACCTGGAGCTGGCCGGGGCAGCGGCCGCCGACCTCGTCCGCACCAAGCTGCGCGTGATGACCGCGCTCGGCCTCAAGGACACGATCGAGGACGTGATGATCACGTTCGGGAAGCAGTATCACCTGATCCGCTTCCTCGGCCCCGATCAGAACCTCTTCCTCTACGTGGTGCTCGATCGCGAGCGATCGAACCTGGGGATGGCGCGGCACAAGCTCGCCGCGATCGGACGGCTCATCGCTCTGTAGCGCCGGGCTACGATTGGAGACAGATTAGGGCGTGTCTGAGCGCCGTCTATTCCTGGATCGCCGCCGCGGGCGCGACCGCCGCGCGACCCCGCGCCGTCGGGCGATCTCAACAGTTCCAGCAGAGCACCGCCGGGTGGTCGATCGGCGGCGCGGCAGCGAGCAGCGCAGCACACTGGAGCGCCGCTGGCGCGGCGCCCGGCGAGCGTCCGTCGAGACCGCTGCCGAGCACATCCGCAACGCACTCCAGCTGCTACCTCCGCCGGGCGGGGACGGCCAGGACGCAGCCGTGCAGCGCCTGCGACTCGCGCTCAACCTGATCGAGCACCGCGCCCCCTAGACCCGCCGAACAGCGAGCTCTCGGCCACGTAAAACAGCGCGATCGCACCATACAGCACCACGCTCGCGGTCGGACTCACGAGCGCGACCAGAGTGGCCGCGAGATAGATGAAGGGGCCGGGGAGGTAGCTCCGCGTGATTCCCCGGACCAGCCGCTCGTCGGCGTCGGCTCGCAGCAGCCGCCGGCCGAGCGCCGCGTAGAGCCAGACCGCCTGGAACATCACCGCCGTCACCGTCAGCGTGATCCCGTAGGTGAGGGCGGCCGCGCGAGCGCCCTCGTCGCGGACGTGCTCCGCGACGAGGCGCGTCGGGAACGGGATGAACGCGACGCACAGCAGAAAGACGACCGTCAGGAAGAGGAACGTGCGATCGGCGCGCGCCACCTGGGTCATGACCGTGTGGTGGTTCACCCAGATGATCCCGATCGTGAGGAAGCTGACCGCGTAAGCGACGTAGGACGGCCACATGTGGAGCAGCCCCGCCCCCAGGTTCGGGGGCGCCGCACCGACCTGGGCGTCCACGTTGAGGATGAGAAGCGTCGCGGCGATCGCGAACACGCCGTCCGCGAAGGTCTCCAACCGGCTCGTGGTCATGTCTCTCGATGGTGACGCGAAGCGCGGACGCGCGGTGCAACTCATTGCGCTCCTAGTGGCCAGGGGCAGAATCGAACTGCCGACACGCGGATTTTCAGTCCGCTGCTCTACCAACTGAGCTACCTGGCCGTCCAAATCGAGTCGGATTATAGGTATGAGCGGTCGAGGCGCCAAGTAGACGCCGACGCGACGAGACGCCGAGTGGCCACGAGCGGCCGGGGCCGCCCAGCCATCTGAAAGCCCGGTCCGGTGCGTACCTTTCACAACCCTATGCATCGCCCGTCGCTGCTCTTGCTCGCACTCTCGACCGCCACCCTCGCCGCGGCCCGATGGGGTACCGGGGTGTACCCCTCCCCACTCCCCACTGCCGCAGCCGACAGCCGAAAACCCGCCCCCGCCCCCGAGCTCGCGAACGACAGCTGGCTCAACGCCGACCACCCCCTCCGGCTCGCCGAGCTGCGCGGGCGCGTCGTGCTGCTCAACTTCTGGGTGTTCACCTGCGGCAACTGCACCCACACCCTCCCCTCCCTTATCGATTTCGACGCGCGCTACCGCGACCGGGGGCTCACGATCATCGGGATCCACAGCCCGGAGTTCCCGCCCTACTCGGGAGAGCACGACCGCGAGAACGTCCGCCGCGCCATGCGCGCGGAGGGGATTAACTATCCCGTCGCCCAGGACAACGACCACCGCACCTGGGACGCGTACGGCATCCGCTACTGGCCCAGCTTCGTGCTGATCGACCGCCGAGGGCGGGTGCGCTACGAGGGCTCCGGTGAGTTCCACGAGCAGGACGCGACCTACCAGGATTGGCGTCGCCGCATCGAGGCGCTGCTCGCCGAGCCGAACCCTGCGCTGCACGTCGAGGCCGAGCCGGGGCGCGACGGCATCCGGCTCACGCTCGTGCCCGAGCCCGGCGTCCAGATCAACGCGCGCGTGAAGCCGGCGCTCGAGCTCGCGGATGGGACCGTGCTGCGCTTCGGCTCCCCGCGCCTCACCCCCGACTCGGCCTACTTCGCCGAGCCGCCCCGGACGCTCGCTCCCGTCGGCGCCAGCCTCAAGGGCGCGACCGTGCGCGCTAGCGTCTGCCGGCCGGCCGAGGAGGTCTGCCGCATCGTCACGCTCCCGGTCGACCTGTAGCCCGCGGAACGTGGCGTCGTGGCATGGTGCGACGTAGCTTCTCGCGCATGCCGCACCCCGATTTCCCCAATCTCACCGTGCTGGCTCACCCCTTGATTCAGCACAAGCTCACCATCCTGCGCGACCGGCGCACCAGCACGCGCGACTTCAAGCAGCTCGTCAACGAGATCGCGATGCTGATGGCTTACGAGGTGACGCAGGACCTGCCGCTCGAGTCGGTCGAGATCGACACGCCGCTCGAGCCGATGCGCGGCGTCCAGGTCGCGGGCAAGAAGCTCACGCTCGTGCCGATCCTGCGGGCGGGGCTCGGCATGGTCGAAGGGATCTCGCAACTGATCCCGTCGGCGCGCGTCGGCCACATCGGGTTGTACCGCGACCACGACTCGCTCCAGCCGGTGGACTACTACTTCAAGATCCCGGCGGGGGAGCACGACCGGGCCTTCTTCGTGCTCGACCCCATGCTCGCGACCGGCGGGTCGGCCGTGGCCGCGGTGGGCGCCCTCAAGAAGGCCGGCGCGCAGCGCATCCGCTTCCTCTGTCTCGTCGCCGCCCCGGAGGGCGTGCGCAAGATGCTCGCGGCCCACGCCGAGGTCCCGGTGTACGCCGCGGCACTCGACCGGCAGCTCAATGCGCGCGGCTACATCCTCCCCGGCCTGGGCGACGCGGGGGACCGGCTGTTCGGCACGGGGCGCGGTTGACAGTTTTCGTCATTATGGTAAGTTGTGATATAATACGTCACTAATCCTTACAATGACGAAAAATGACAATCGCTACGTCGCGCTGATCGCCGATGCCGTGGCGTCGCGGACCCTGGCACCCCGGGCGCGCGCCCGGCTCCAGAGCGACGTGCGGGCGAGCCTCGGCGACCTCAATCGCCGCTGGCGGCGCGCCATCGCCGCGAAGTTCGCCGTGACGCGCGGGGATGAGATCGAGGGACTCCTCGGGAACGCCGCCGCGGTCTGGGACATCGCGCACTGGATCCGGCTCAAGTTCGCGGAGGCTGACTGGGTCATCGCCTGTGGCCGCGGCGCCATCACGACCCCGCTCGCCCCCACCGCGCCCGAAGTGGACGGCCCCTGCTTCCACGCGGCACGCGGCGCGCTCGATACGGCCAAGCGCGACCGCTTGATCTTCGCCTTCGGCGGCTTCGAGCCCGCCGTGGTCGCATTCGCCGGCTATTACTCCGCCCTCTACTGGAGCTGGACGCGGCGGCAGCGACAGGCAGCCAACTACCTGCGCTACTACGCCGATACCCTGGGGTCGCTGAAGCTGGCACAGAGTATGG
>WNGM01002341.1_pt1 | contig 19768 bp, 16 predicted proteins | sample 5400571 | NCBI WGS metagenome assembly WNGM01 (sample SAMN13153378, study PRJNA577476) | soil metagenome | isolation source: 100 cm soil or saprolite under Garry oak tree replicate 2 | place: USA:California | collected 2016-06-15 | reverse complement strand
GCACATTAGGGCGGGGCCTCGGCTAACGGGAGCCAAACTTGAAAACGCGTGTCACCGGGCTTGGAGCTGACCTGAATACTTCCCCGGTGCTTTTTCACAATTCGCTGGACAGTGTCCAACCCGAGGCCCGTACCTTCGCCAACTGCTTTGGTTGTGAAAAAAGGCTCAAAAATGTGGGGCTGTACGTCCTGGGAAATTCCAGGACCGTTATCGCCGATCTCAACTACAGCGCAACCGTCGTCCCGGTAGGTTCGAACGCGAAGTTCGCCTCTTCCGTGCATCGCGTCAATCGCATTATCAATCATGTTGGTCCAAACCTGGCTGAGTTCGCTCCCAAACGAATTCACGAGAAGGGGAACGGGCAAGTAATCGCGCTGCACCACCACTCCTTGTTTCAGCTTGTGATTCAAGATCGTAAGCGTGGTTTCCAGGCTCTTCACGATGTCCACGTTTTGCACCGGCGCCTGGTCCATGTAGGTGTATTCCTTAATCGCGCCGACCAAATCCGATATCCGTGAGGTGCTGCTTTCGATTTCGTGTAACAGACTGGCGACCTCCGCCGAAGCGGCGATCCTGACCAGAGCGGCTCGGGCGGTGTCTCCATCGAGGTTCGCGAACAACGATTCGAGCACCTCCGGCTTGATATTACGTCGCGCAAGGTCAGCCGCCAGTTGCCACAAGTCATTCTGTCCATGACTACGCAACAAAGAATCAATCTGGTCTTCCCGGTCGCTGATGGTCAGCGCATCCGGCGGAACTACATCTTGTTGGGTGAATGAAGCTTCTAGTTTGTCGATTTCTGATTTCTGGGCAGGAGTGAGATCGCGCCTTCCCAGCTCGAGACTCGCGTCCCTGATCTTCTTTAGAATTTCGCGCAATTGGCCGGTCGCGCGTTTCGCAGCGGACGCCGGGTTATTGAGTTCATGCGCAAGTCCCGCGGAGAGTTTACCCAGAGAAGCCAGCCGATCTCGCTGCTGTTCGATCCGAGTAGCTTCACGGATCCGGTCGGACATCAGACCCACCAGGCGTGTGGTCAACTCCGGCATCTTTTGCACAAGATCGGGGAACAATGAGGCCGGGAATTTAAGAATTCGGCCTTCAGTGACAGCACGACCGGTTACGGTGAACTGCTTCATCCTGGAGAAGGGCAGCATCCCGGTGACGCCGCCCGGCGCTGCTGAAAATATAATGGTTTCGCCGTTAAATTCGCCGCGCCACTGGAATTGGCCCTCGAGGAGTACAAACATCCAGTCAGCCGGATCACCCTGGCGCGCGAATATATCTCCGGCAGCCAGACGTACTTCTTGCGAATTGCTGAGGAACCAGGCGATCTGATCGTCGGGCAGATCGGCGAATGCCGGAACGCGAAGTAATTCCGATTTGTCAACCATTTACACCTTACTTAAATACTGATGGATGAATTGCACAGCCACCGATCCTTCGCCAACACCGGAAGCCACTCGTTTTATGGAGCCATGGCGCACATCGCCCACGGCGAACATGCCTGGGACATTGGTCTCCAGCAAGAACGGATCTCGGTCGAGCGTCCATCCCTTCGGTCGTTGCCCGTCACGCATAAGATCAGGACCAGTCAACAGGAAACCACGCTTATCCCTCTCGACGATATTCGCCAACCAATCTGTCCGCGGCAATGCTCCAATAAAAACAAACATCGCGCTCGCCGACACGCGCTCAACCTTATTGGTATCGGAGCAAAGCACCGAAATCTCTTCCAGATGTGTTTCGCCATGCACCTCGGCCACGCTTGCATGCGTCCACAGCTGAATGTTAGGAGTCTCTTGAATCTGGTCGATCAAGTACCGTGACATCGTGCTGGAAAGCGATTCACCACGTACAAGGATAACGACGCGCTCTGCGTATTTAGCGAAGTTCATCGCCGCTTGACCCGCGGAGTTCGCGCCGCCCACCACGTAGACGCTCTCGCCCTTGTATGACAAAGCCTCTGCGGCGCCGCCACCATAGTAAACTCCCGCCCCCTGCAACCTGTCGATCCCCGGAGCTTCCAGACGCCGCCACTGCACTCCAGTGGCGATCATCAGCGCGTGACACGAGATCTCGTCCCCATCCGCCACCTTAATGATTCGGTAAGACCCTTCCGTTCGGACGCCAACAGCTTCCTGAGGCGCCAGGATTTCCACTCCGAAGCGCCGCGCCTGCACCACGGCCCGCCGCGCCAAATCGCCGCCACTGAGCCCGGTCGGAAATCCAAGGTAGTTCTCGATGCGAGAGCTCATACCAGCCTGACCGCCAGGCGCTTCGCGCTCAATCATCACCGTATGCAGACCTTCGGAGGCCCCGTAAACGGCAGCGGCCAAACCGGCCGGTCCCCCACCAACAATCGCCAAATCATAGAAGCTGGTTTGGGCGCGCGTCCGCAGTCCGACCTTTTGTGCCACCTCGGCGGGTACACTCTCAAGAAGCTTCGTCCCGTCGGGAAAAAGTACCACAGGGATATTGGTCGCTTCGGGCCCCAGTGCTTCCAGAAGACGCTTGGTTTCCGGATCATTGGCGGAGAGCTCGACGTCGATCCATTGATAAGGGACATGGTTGCGTGCCAGGAAGTCCCGCAATTCGTACGATCGGGGCGACCATCGAGTTCCCAGCACGCGGATTCCTTGAAATGTTGGATGGAAGGAAGCTTGCCAGTCGTCGAGCAAATCATCTAATTGCGGATACAGATGCTCCGTGGGAGGATCCCACGGCTTCAGGAAAAAATAGTTGATGCTGGCATGATTGATGGCGCTAATCGCGGCGTTTGTGTCCGCGTATGCGGTGAGCAAAGCCCGCTTCGCATCCGGGAAGATCCCCATGGCTTCTTGCAGGAATTCCACCCCGTCCATGCGCGGCATGCGCTGGTCGGCAAGCAGCAAAGCCACGCTGTCATTACGCACTTTCAGCTGCTTCAGGAGATCGAGCGCGCCCTCGGGCGAATCGCTTCCCATAACCCGGTATTCAGCGCCGTACTGCGAACGAAGATCGCGTTCTATCGCCCGCAAAACGTCGGAATCATCATCCACGCTCAGTAATATTGGCTTAGGCACTCTCGATCTCGTTCTGGGCTCTCGTGTAAAGAGCTGATTGCATAGTTCCGCGTTGCCCCAATGACCGGATTAGATACAGAAATTTGAGTTTGGTCGCGCATTTCCTGCAAGTGTCCCTTTCGCGTTGACTCTAAGATTAAGGTTCAGGCGCGGGCGCCATCACTTGGCTTCGGGACGTTCCCGCGCCTCAGAATCGGGACACAATCAATACACCGCCTACGATGGCTACGGCGTCTTCCAAAAAAGCGATGACGAAATCCTGAACCTTGAAAGCCCTTACGAGGCGCGTCCGAGCCTGGTAACCGGCAAACGCGCCGACAATGCCGCCCGCCGCACCCAAGCCAGCGCCAAATACAAAGGATTGCCCTCCTGATAGACCAATCGCCGCGCCGGAGAGGCCGCCGAAAATGATGCGGGCGATCAGGCCCAGAGGCTTCGTGCGGCTGGGAGTTGAAGGAAGCTGATCGGCAATCAGTTCGACGACAGCCAAAAGAGTGAAAATAACGACGGCCCCAGTCGAGCCCATGAAGAAAAGGCTTGTGTTGCGGAGGTTGATCCAATTTCGGTGAGCGGCCCAAGCCACGACGGCAGGCGCGGTGACAGACCGCAAGCCGGCGACGACGCCGATTAGAAACGTCAGAAGCAGTGCTTGAGAGGCGCTCATTCGTAATTCCTCCCTCGCGGTTTCTTGTAAGGAACAACGAGTAGGCGGTAGATCAAACCGCCCGAGTCTTGATGTTGATTTCCGAAGTCAGGGTTCGATGGACCGGACATTTATTGGCAATCTCGAGCAGCTTAGATCGCTGTTCGGCCGCCAGTTTGCCGGCGAAGTGAATGTCCCGCTCGATGTGATCCAACATTCCCTCTTTGGTTTCGCACTCGGCGCAATCTGAGGCGTGTATCTTCGAGTGTCGCAGATTGACGGTAACTTCCTCCAGCGGCCATCCTTTCCGCCGAGCATACATGCCAACAGTGATCGAAGTGCACGCTCCCAGGGCAGCGAGTAGGAGATCGTAAGGCGACGGTCCCGTGTCGGTGCCACCTGCGGACGCGGGTTCATCGGCAGTCATCCGGTGAGGGCCCGCGAGAATTTCTTGCGCAAATCCGGCGGCACTGCCGCGAACGACTACACCTCTGATGCCACTCTTTTCAGATGTCCTCACCGCTTCCTGACGTGAGTCGCCCATGTAAGCTCCTATTCGACGCTAGTGGCGTTCACCGGCGTCGTCGGCTGAGGGTCCATAGATACTCGGGACTTTGCCGCCCATGGGACGAATGTAGGTGCTCAATTGTCCGCGATGGTGAACAAAATCGAATAATGCAATCCAAAGTAGCCCGCCGACGGTATCTTTCAGCAGAATGTCTCTGTCGCCCTCAATCAACCATGCTTGGTGGTTCCAACCGTTGTCGTCCAAGGAATGCAGCTGAATTGCAAGACTGCCATGATCACGCTCGTAAACTGAAATCATCTCGTCCCGATTGCCGAAACTCGCAACTCTGTTGGGCAGAAACCAGCAGGGCAACCAGTTCTCCGGCCGAACGTGACCGCGGGTGGGGCCGGTACTCGAGACGATTAACGGGCAGGGCTTTGAATACCCTCACAAACGCCGGGTATTCTTGTTCCCAGCGCTGAATAAAGAACTCCCGATTGCTGAGCTCTCTCCCAAGCGATTGTGTCGCCATAAAGGGTCCCTTCTGAGTGCGCTGAACTCTGATGTACGAATGGCCTGGGCTGAGCGAATGCGCCATGGGGCCCAGCACCGGCCACCAGATGAACGCCTCGATCGAGAATGAAGAAGTGTCGCACGTTACGGAACCAGAACAATCTTGCCGTAGGCGCCGGGCTCCAAAACTTCTTTGTGGGCGCGGGAAGCGTCGGCGAGCGGCAGCTCCTTGCCGACGACAGGCCGCAGGGTGCCATTCTCCATCCCGGCGATGATTGCAGCATGAATCTCCTTTTCTTCGGCCTCGGTGACGCCCCATAGCGTGAAGGCGAGAATCGAGCCACGCCGCGTCATGAGGTCGCGCGGCGAGATGGTGACGTCACCGCGGCTGCCAATGACAACGACGCGGCCCTGAGGAGCGAGCAGCTTGAGGTCTTGGCCCAGGTTCACGTTGGCGAGCATTTCGAGGATGAGGTCGACACCCCGCCCGCCGCTCGCTTTGACAATCTGCTCCAGGTATCCGGACTTGGAGTGATCAAATGCGGAATGCGCGCCTTCGCGCCTGACTAATTCGAGGCCTTTCTCCGTTCCGGCCGTGCCAAAAACGGTGAAGCCCATCGCACGCGCGATCTGCACACCCGCGATTCCCACGCCGCCGCTGGCACCGTGAATCAGCACGGTTTCGGCCGCCCGGGCTCTGGCACATTGATACAGCGCGTGGTATGCAGTGCCGTAGGGAACCCAGACGCCCGCGCCTTGCGCATAAGTGATGTTCGCTGGGAGCGGGTGAACCTGGCTCTCCTGGGTCAGCGCATATTGCGCGTACGCTCCGGTTACCGTCTTCGCAACATAAACGCGGTCGCCCGGCTTAAACTTTCTTACACCTTCTCCGACGCCTTCGACGTCACCTGCGCCATCCGAGCCGGGCGTGTAAGGCAAAGGCGGCTTAATGGCATAAACACCGTTGCGCATGTAGGTGTCATATGGATTCACGCCTGCCGCACGAATCCGGACGAGCACCTGACCGGCCATGGGACGTGGCGTGGGGAGTTCTTCGAGTTTAAGAACTTCGGGCCCGCCGAATTCATGAACAACGATAGCTTTCATTGTGTAACCCCGATCCCTCCCGGCTCCAGGTATTGAAACCGGTAGACGCGCCACGCCATTCTTGTTGCTCAATCCGAAAGAAATGAACCCTATACTGCTCTCTCCTTAGCGATAAGCCGCCGCAGAATGGTCTTGGCATGTTCGATTTCGTCCCGGTTGATCGTGTGCGGCAGACCCGGATAGCGTCGCAACGTAACAACTCCGCCGAGCGCAGACAGCACCGACGCTGACTCCTCGACTCTTTTCCAGGGAACGTGCGGATCACGATCACCCGCACCCAAGAAACACGCAGTACCCAAAAGCTCGCCAGAGTAGACAAACTTAGTTCCAGGCGGACCGATAAGTCCGCCAGTGAACGCGATGACGCCGCCGTAGCGGGCTGCATTTCGTACAACGAATTCTGTGGCGAGACATGCGCCTTGAGAGAATCCGACGATAGCGATCTGATCCCGCTCTATACCGGCAGTGATAGCACGGTGAACAGTTTTTGCGACCATCATCAGGGCCGAGTCGAGCCACGGCTGATTCTGCTGAAGGGGCTCCAGGAATGAATATGGGTACCAAGTGTGCTCGGCGGCCTGCGGAGCAAGATACGCCAATTCAGGTAGACCAAACTCGTCCGCAAGGCCCAGGATATCTTCCGCAGAGGCGCCCCGACCGTGAATGAGCACGACGGCACCTTTGGCGGAATCAAGCGCTCGTCCGCGCTGGAGAACGGGTTGATTGCGGTGAGGATCATCCGCATCGGATTTCATCATGCTTCCTTTATGGGTCTGCGGAGTTGAATCGGCGGAAGAACCTGTTCGATTCTCTTTCTGCTTGGTTCGAGCCATGACGGAAGCTTGAGCGCTTCACCCAGTTTTTCCATCGGCTCGTCAATGGCGAAACCCGGCGGATCGGTAGCCAATTCAAATAACACGCCACCCGGCTCGCGAAAATAGATGGAATGGAAGTAGCAGCGATCAATCACCGGCGTGACGTTCAGATGTCTGTTGACGAGCCGCTTGCGCCAGGACTGCTGCGAATTGTCATCCACCACCCGCCACGCGACGTGATGGACAATTCCCACAGCCACCCTTCCGTAGGAAGCCTCTGAAGCGCACAGGATATCGACCCATGCGCCTGTGCCTCCTTCGCCCACGTCGAAGCGGAAGCGATTCCCTTGCTCACCAACCTTCCTGAATCCCATCGTTTCGAGAACTTCCACCGTGCTCTCGTATCCTTGCTCGCACAGGGTCACAGAATAAAAGCCGCGAAGGGCATGCTGTGCCGACACCGACGCCTCTTTCCACGCCCGCATTGCGCCGGCACGCTGGGGATGCGCCACCAACTCCAGCTTCAGGCCGTCCGGATCAACGAATGTCAAGACTTCTTCATCAAAGCGCTTTCCGGAGCGCTCCGCTGGGATTCCCGCGGCGAGCAACCGTCGCTCCCAGTAGCTCAGCGAGTTCTCGGGAATACCGAACGAAGTTGCCTCCACTTGTCCCACGCCGGGGCTGCCTCGCGCCCCCATGGGCCAGGGAAAGAAGGTCAGAATACTACCTGGAGTCCCGACTTCGTCACCAAAGTAGAGATGATACGTACCGGGGTCATCGAAATTCACCGTGCGCTTGACCAGCCGCATCCCGAGTACTTCAGTGTAAAAGTCCAAATTACGCTGCGGATCCGAAGCGATCGCGGTGACGTGATGAATCCCTGAAATCGGCTGCATCACCATTTCTGCTTTTTGACTGTGTTTCTCGTTCATGCTGAGGCACCTCCAAACTCCCAAGCTCCGTTCCCCGTCGTCAAACCTCAGACTCTCGAAGAAGGTTCTCGATTTTCGAATCCAGATCTCGAGCGACAGCAAGAGCCTTGGGATTCCCGTAAGGGGCCAGAAGACTGGCCATCTTGTCATACGACAAATGCACGCCGTCTGGCCGTTCATCCACCAGTATCGTGACCGGGGCGTACGATCCGGCATCAGGAACGTGCTTTGCCATTTCCTTCATGATGAGCGGATTGCCAATCATAAAGCGCACGATTTTCGGATTGTCCCGTCCGGTCTACTTACGCAGAATCGCGCCATGATCCAGTTCCATAAACATCATAAGGCCAGTCCAGCCCAAACCTCTCTGAACCACGCTTTCCAGTTCAGTGAAGTTCCGTGCGCCCTTGGTTGCCTTCGCGAACTCGACCATATCCGGTCGCCCAACGGCCACCCGGAGTGCCGCCACGACTGCCTCGAACGGCTTGGAAGAGATTACGCTGAACCGTTCGATCTCGACCTTCTTAATCGTCTGTTTCCTCTCCTGGGTTGCAGGCAGAAGGGCCAACAGTTCCTTGGTGGCCAGAATAGCGTGCGCGTACCGCGGTCCATTGACCTCGTGCGCCGCGTGCATGCCTTCATGATCAAAGGCAGCGGTCGCGTCCCTGATCAGGCGGAAGCGCCTTCTGTACGGTGAAGAGCATACCTTTCACGTTGATGTTGAAGATCGAGTCAAAGAACTCCTCGGCGATCGTTCCAAACGGGGCAAACTTCGCAACTCCGGCATTCGCGAACACAACATCGATCTTGCCCTTCTCCCGCTTGATTTGTGCGAAAAGGCGATCAAGATCGTCGAGCTTCGACACGTCGCCCTGTACGCCGCTGACATTTTCCCCGATTTCCCTTATCGCCGCAGCCAGCTCTGGCTCCCGCGCCCCGTTATGAAGATGTACGCGCCTTCGTTCACAAATCGCTTGGCCGTCGCGAGACCGATTCCGCCGTTGCCGCCAGTAATGAGTGCGATTTTCCTTTCTCGCTCTCCTTCTGATGTTCCTCTCGGAAACGATGCGGCACAGCCTCGGTCCTGAGCGGCCCTGCAATCATGCTTTCGACGCATCAACGACCCAGTGTACCAGCCGAGTGACGCCCGCCTCTGCCCAAACTACGATCTGCTGACTGACGCGGTCCACAAGGAAAATAATGAGAACAACCGTAGCCGCGCCCACAAACAGGACCGAGAAGATGATCAGAGCGGCGATCATCTCCCGGACATAATAGAGGCGTACTGTCGGAGCTGCGGCAAGGCCGATCCAAATCCACTTCTTCCTGTCTATCCGGCCAACTTGTGTGACAAACGCGTGAATGAAATCACGGGCCTGGCTCCTGGTTGATCGTCTCTGTGGCTTCTTAGCCTCTAAGATCGCGTTTCCTCTTCACGTAGTCAGAGTGCACACACCATGCCAAAGCCGGTTTTAGGCTTCCTTTGCACTGGAAACGCTTAGCGAAGTACGAGATAAGAAAAGCAGCGCATCGATTTTCAACTCAAAATGCCGACATGCCACTGCCACCGGGGTGGCACTTTACCTGCGACATGGCACTGCGGTACAAATTGCGGCGGGATAGCGATTACCGGACAGACGGACGGGCTAAATTAATTTCAATAGATAGGTACGATACCCGTCACAGGCATTCTGCAGATACCCTTGCTGGGGAGCTCGCCAAGGCGTAGCACGGTCTGCTGCCTGAACCGCCGACAGTTGTCGCCGCGTCATAAACAATCTTGTCCTTCAGGACATCTCCGATATGTCCCTGGGTAGTTGTTGGGCGAATGAGGTGTTGCGCTGCCGGTTGCGAAACAATCTGGGTTACGTCGTGTGTGTTTTCCGCCACTTTTCGTGTGATGTCGCTTCCCGCGAATTCCAGATTGTTTCGATGGAAGGGTTCAATCACTCCACGCGAACGATGTAATCCCACCCTTCCCACCGGCTACTTTCTGGGTAAAAAAATGTGAACCGGATCGGGGCGCGCTGAGCCGCGGCGATTGGTATGTCCACGAAGTGAACCTTCAATAGCGTTCCAGAGGAATCCGTATCATGGATGCTCTGCCACTCGTCTTTGGTCCAATGGAGCCGAAAAACGGCCGGTGCTTGGATACGCAGCGTATAGCCTTTTGTTACTGTGCGGCATTGCCGGTTGTGTTTCCAAATTTCCAGGCAACGGCAGTTCTTGCGTTCGCCTAAGTAACGCTGGGCGACCGCGGGGATCAGATCGAAGACCTTGCCATCGGAGGCGGAACGCAGCAGCTTGATGTATTCGGCGTGGGCCCACATCAAGGGCATGGCTGCCCCGGTGGGTTTGCCTAGATACATGTGGGCTTCAGGGAGATCGCACGTGTCCCACACCTGTTCGGGCAGCAATCCTGTCGAGGAGGCAAATGCCTCCATAGCACGCAGAAAGGGAACGGCCCTACGGCCAGCGGCCAGTTCGTAGTGACCCCGTTCGCCCGTCAATAGCGGCCAAGCGCGGCCGGTGCCCCAGCGATCGTAGCCCGATCCATCGTTGCGTTGGCCGTAGCCGTCGTGGTTATAGCGATGCCAGCAAGGGCCGAAGGGAGTTTCAACCTTCAGCACGGCATCTATGACTTTCAGCGAGTCTACGATGATGGGATCATCCGGCCTGCGAATCCCGTAGCGCACCAGCTCAAGGAATCCGGCATCCACGATCTCTTTGGCTGGAAACTCATACTGCGTTTCCGGAGGACGGTTCGACAGCACCAGAGTCCCTGTATTGGGATCCTCGTCAGGACAGCAATCGGCAACACTCACCGGATTGATGCGGATGTAGTGCCTCTTTATGCCGGGTACCAGAGTCCCTTGTGTAGTGACCGTCCATGCCTCCACGTGGCACTCGAGGAAATCCGCGTAGTCCTCTATGAATTGCGCTGTGGCTTCGTCTCCTCGCTCGCGGGCGAAGACGGCGGCGCACAGCAAGGCGGCAATTTTTACGGCGATCGTCGAGGGAGAGTACCCGGAAGCTTCTTCCCATCTCTCCTGAGCCGTGGCGGGCCCATGCAGAATGAGATTTGTCGCCGCTCCCACCACCATGGAGTATGGATCGAATCCCGCAAGCGCGCCGCACTGGTGCATCCGCCATGCCAGAATGATCGGGAACGCAATTTCATCGAGCTGAACACCGCGCCAGTAAGGCTCACCGTCTAACCAGAAGTTTTGCGGGAACCCGCCATCCGCCTGCTGGCAGGCGGCGAGGTAAATCAGAGCTCGCAAGGGAGTTTCCGTGTGACCGCAAGCCAACAGCGCGGTGGCGCTCTGCACCATATCGCGCGTCCACACCAGGTGATAGCCGCCTGTATCCTCGTCTCCTTTCATTTCTCCCCAAGGGATGGAAAGAGAAGCGATGAATGCACCGGGGAAATTCTTGTCTTCATGTGCGAGCAGCAGACTCACGCTGCTGTCGTAGAGCCTGCCCTGGTCGCCGGAGGCATTTTGCAAGGGCAACGTCTTGCGGCCGGGTCGGGACCATTGATCGATGTAACGCTCTCGCTGCTGCTCGAAGGGCAATCCCAATCCTTGCAAAAGTGTGGTGACGGCGTTCTGCAAACTGTCCCCCAAGGCCAAACCCAGAGTGAACTCATCTTTGCCGGCCAGGTCCAGTTCTCCCATCAGCGCGATGTTGCCGTCGGGCGCCTGATCGAACTCCCAATCCATTTGCAGGTTCTCATTCAAGTCCGTCCAGCCGTCGCTTTGCCCTACGTAACCGCAGGAGAGGCGGCGAAAAGGCAACGTGGCCGCCAGTGCAAGCCACGTCCCGTGTTTCTCGGCCGCCAGAATGCCGCGCCCGGCTGCTTCCACGATGTGGCCGCTGTTGCCCCACCCTCCGACCTCCAGGTGTGGAGCGCACAGAGCGTAGAGACGAAGCTGAGATAGAAACTGCGGATCGCCCTTGAGCTTGGTATGTTGCAGAACACACGAGAGGTGGGGGTCCGTGATGATTTGCTTTTCAATTTGGTAGCGCCCGTTCGGGTCGGAGTTCACGACGCGATACGCGAGCGCATTCGTCCAGGGTCGCTCCATCTGCGTCCGAAGATGGCGCTTCTCTTCATGGAAGAAACTCTTACCATCGGTTATCAGATATTGAAGGTCACGAATCTGCGGCCTGTCAATTGTGGGATAGTAGGTTTCGGTGATTATGCCATTCCAAAGGGTGAACCAGAGGCGGCTGGAGGTGGCGTAGGCGGTCCCCACGCCAGCCTTAGCTCCCTGGGTCCATCGAGGGTCAATGCCCGGCCTGCCGAAAGCGATTCGATCGCCACGAAACTTTGCCAAAGGGCTCCCACGCCGCGAATTTGATAAGCGTTTCCGCTCCGATGTCTCAGTCCTCGAAACTGCGCACACCACCCTGGAACTTGTTCTTGATCACGTTGGACCAGAGCCACTTGATCACACGGGCATCATTGTAGCAGTACGCCAAGTTATGGTTTAGAGTTGAGAAACAATGGCGTTGACAGGTCGTCTTCATGGAGGAGAGTTGCGACTGATCGAACTTCGGGTGATCGATGTTCCCCCAGTCGAAGGTTGACGCATACATCGGAAAACAGGGCGCGACCGTGCCGTCGGTACGAATGATGACATTATTCTGACCGGCGCGGCAGTTCCATTCCGCAAAACGTAACTCGCCGCTCGCGTCCTGGACAATCCCAGGCATCGAAGCGAGCAGCTTGGCCTGATGGTCATTTCCATTTGTTCCGTCGCCATTCCAGCCGTATTCCCTTAAATCAAGACCAGAGGACATGCGCATGAAAGCTTTAATCTCTTGCAGCCGTTGGACCGAGTTCACCATCTGGTACCCTGATTTATTTTTCTCAATTAGCCAGTCCACCAGAGCATCGACTTCACGCCAGTCTTCCGGGCGGATGTAGGTTGGGTTGTCGTAGAGATGCTTGAAGTGGTCGTCCTGTTCGAGCATCGGGGTTTCGTTGATGTGGTAATCCGTGGCCACGCGATGATCGTGGGCGTATTCCGTGAGCTTTCGGACGTCCTCTGTATTATTACGGCAGATATTCATGTTGAAGAAGACCAGGTAGCCGTCCACATATTGCTTACGCAGGATGTGCTCCAGATTCTTCTGCGCCGGGACCAAAGCCTTCGGCAGGCTGGGCTTGAGGTCCCAGGAATCCATGGCGAAGTTGAAGACGGACACACCCGCGTCACCAAGACGATCCGCCACGTCGGGCCGAAGCAAACGCCCATTCGTGGCGATATAGACCCAGAAGCCTTTCTTTGCAGCGTAGTAGACGACTTTGTGCACGAAATCCGGCCGCAGGAGTGGTTCTCCGCCCATTAAGGCGAGCACTCGGCATCCATTGTCGTGCAGCCAGTCGATAGAACGCCGGGCCACGTCTTCTGTCATGCCTTTGACTTTGTTGTCGTAAGCCCAGCAGTACCAGCAATCCAGATTGCATTTGTATTCGACGAATAGATATGCGGTGATGGGATGGAATTCCCCGGGCAGGATGCGCGAACGCATATAAGGAACCAACCATCCGCGTGAGTAGCGGTAGACATCCTTCGGCCCCCATTTGCGCTTCTCGGGGGGAGTTTCTGGTCCTGGATCTTTCAGCCGACCCGGAAATTGAGGGAAAACAGGATCTGGGAGAGTTAACCCTCTGGCTTCAGCCGGTGCTGGAAGTCGCTGGTTGGAATTCATCAACAGATCGTGAATCGCAACGTCGATGCGGAATTTTGCAGCCGTGGCCATCGGTATCCTCCATGTCCACCGTCTTCTTCAGTACATTCTTCTTCACGCAGTCAAAGTGCACACACGATGCCAATGCTGGTTATTCTTTCTTTCTGCTGGAAACGCTTAGCGAAGTACGAGATAGACAAAAACGGCGGATCGATTTCACACTCAGAATGCCGACATGCCACTGCCAGCGAGGTGGCACTTTGCCTGCCAAATGGCACTGCGCACAGATTGCGAATAGCGGAACAGTTCGGGTTTCTTCTCCCCTACATGCCTTAGCCCTTTCGCCATCAATCATCTAACATGCACGCGATCAAACGTCGGAGCCTAGTCGTAGTCTAGCGGTAAGATATGCGTTCAACGCGTTTTTCAACCCTTTTCCCCGGTCAAGGGTTCGAACTGAGCGCGGCCACCGCCTGCGGGGATGCGGATCTATTCGGCCTCTGCCGCGCGGACGCCGCATCGAGCAAACGCGCAGGAATCACGTCGCGGACGCGGGTGGCAACAGGCAGCGGAAACGTCGCCATGGCAAAACCCAGTGTCGCGCTTCGTTCCAGGCCACCATGCGTACCGGCCAAGGTCACCAGATAATTGAAAGAGCCCTTGCCGTAGAAATATCCCGGCCGAAAGCTCACCATGATGTCCGAAGGATTGCGCACTCCGCCGGTCGCCCAAGCTCGAATGCGTCCTGCAGCATCGGGATAGAGTGCCGACCAAGTAGCCGCGAACAGATCGGCGTCGGAGGCGAAGCCTTTTCCGTCTAATTTGCCCGACGCGCGTAAGCGCCCGAATAGATCCGTCAACTCCAGCGGGTCTCCTCCTCGCGCGCTATATCGATAGCGTTGACCGTCCGCGGACCAGTCCAACTCCGCAATGGCGTTTGACCCCGCCGCCCGGATCGTCGCCATCTGGCCCTTGGGATCACGGCTCATGATTACATCCGCTCCTTCGATTCCGCGCAACTCTTCGGCAAGTTGCTCCACCGATTCCGGTTGGCAATAGATCGCGGCAAATCCGACTAGACCATAGGGGGGAATCGCCACGTCGCGTGGCGCGTGCAGAGAGTCGCTAACTCGCCAGCCGTGGCCGGTCAGAAACGTCTCGAGCGGGACGGCGCGGTTTGGCACCTGTGTGTTGCCGTGATCGCTGAACACGATAATACCGAGATCTCCTCGCGCGTCGAGATAGAGTTCCCTTAGCACGTCATCGAATTCCAGCAACAGCGGGCGTGCCTGCTGCGCCGTCCGCACGTGCAGAAACGCATCGCTTGCAGTGATGTGAGCGAGGAATACGGGTTCGTGGCTTCGGAGAAACGCCGCACGAAACCTGCCCAAATCCGCGTCATACGTTTTTCGTAACATCACATAAGGCGCCGCTTTGGACCAGCCCGGAGGATCATAGTCGAGCTTCCGAATATACGGGATGCCGTATCCCGAGAGCGTCACCCACGCCCCACCGCGCATTGTATTTTTCGCGCGATCGAAGTAGCGGTGCTCGTAACCAGGAACGGGCGCGGCGTGCAGCGCCGCCGTCAGGGCCATTTCGCTGTCTGAGGGCAGCGTGCTGACGGTCGCTGTGGGGCGAAAGAATTCGCGAAAGTGCCCGACATCCCACAGAGATTGCGTCGCAGTAATCGGAACGCCGTCGAGACAGACCACAAGCCAGCGTCGCGGGGAGGATGAAGTTGGACGCGCGAAGGGGCCCTGGGGAGTGTCGAATTCGTCCCACGTGCCGTCGCCATCAGTGTCCCGCGCTGTCCAGTGCTCGGCATGAGAGCCCTCTCGTGCGAGGACCCATTCGCTGGGAGTGCTCCCGGGTCCGGTCTGCACGTCAACGATGCGATAGCGCGGACGAATGGCTGCGCCCCACAAATAGACTTCCAGCGCCAAAAACGCGCAGGCGGCAACAACGGCCAGCCGCAAAAGCACTCTACGTCCCAGCGGCGCGGTGAAGCTTGTTTGCGATCGTCTCGCGTCGCGAAACGAACTCTCTTCTGCCGCCGCGATCTCTGGTCTCGTTTTATCCGGCCCAGCGTGCGAATTGCTTTCGTACGAGACTGGTCGATTCCTCACGGTCAACCTCCGCATTTGAAAACGGGTCCCTTTGGGCTCCCGGCGTTAGCTCCTTGGCTTCAACGGGCGTTGGAGGCCACTAGTTGGAATTCATCAGCAGATCATAGGTTGCAACCTCGATTCGTAATTTTGCGGCAGTGGTCGGGCAATTCCATCTTTAGCAGTATCCTTCCTGATCTGATTCTTTCGCGTTACTCACGTTGGTCTGCGGCACGGTCGAAAACCGTTCTGCTGAGTCGTGCGAACTCTGCACCTCCTGCTTTTCAGGCGTATCCTCGTTAAGCGCGTATTCTCCATGGTTAATCGTGAGGATCTTGATCCCCTTGAGCCTCACACGTACGACGGTCTCGTCCTTCAATGGGAGCCAAAACCTACCTATCTTTTGATACTGGCGAACGAAGTCAGCCCGCTCGATCCAAAAGGACGGTCTCTTGGCAGGATGTCCGGCGATCTTCACTATTGCAAAATCCCGGGCGTCAATCCAAATTGTCCCTTCAAAGAGATATTTGTCTTGCCGCTTCGGCGTCGCTTGAATAACAAAGCAGTAGTAAGGTCCGGCTTGTTCTTCGCCGAGCAGCTCAAACGAATAGTTGGCCGGTGTGATGGAGCTGTCGTGATGTTCCTTTCCGGCCGCTGCGTCCGTCTCACTTTCGATCAGTCGTTTGAAGACCATGTGACGAACTAGGCCTGAGCCTTCCTCGAAGGTTGTCATGAACATTTTTGTGTCTGGAGCGCGGTAATCCAGTTGCACAACCTGTCGCGCATACAGCTTGCCGCTCGGGTTTCTGACTTCATAAGTTCTGACTGCTGAATACTGTTTGAGCTCAGCGTTGCGCATGTCGTTGTGTTGCAGCAGCTCTCTGAAAATCTCATCTCCGCTCAGGCCAGGAGCTGGCGGATCGAGTTGCATTGTGGGTTCCTGCGAACTCTCGGCTTGTGCAGGCTGGTCTACCGTTCGAGCGGTGGCCCCAATCAATCCCACAAGTGCGGTCGCCAGAAAAATACGCCTGATTCCCAGATGAACCGCCGCCATGACTTGCTTGCTCCTTTCGCTTCCTGCGTTTGCCTTCGGCGTGTTTCTTGCCCGCCTGCCTCAATTGAGAAAATCGATCACAAATCCATCCAGCCGGCGATCGAAACCCGCAAAACGGCCGAACAATGGAGATGCAACTTCGTTATAAACGTCGTGCGGGTTCTGGTGATTGGTCACATCCAGTGAGTAGAGGCCAAACCGAACCTTGCGATTCGAGGAGCGACCCATAAGAGGTAGCCGCAGTGCGAACTCCCGATAGACCTTTACATCCAGCGAGAAGAAAGTGGGATACCGCAAGCTGTTTGGCACACCTAGGTAGTTTTGCAGGACATCCACTTCGGAAAACGGCAGCCCGCTATGCACGTCGACGACCGGGCTGAAAGTTAGCTTCCAGGGCAGCGGGAACGTTCCCCAACCCACGACGCGGTGGGGAACATCCGACGAGAGAACGCCAGAGGCATTCGGTCGGATTACTGGCTGCTCGAAGGGCACGAAAAATTCGGAGAGCGTGTTCAGGTCGCCTCGAGCGCGGCTCCAGACGTATGAAACATTCAGCTCGCTACGCTCGACAGGCCGGGCATGGACGGTGACTTCGAACTGGCGATAGCGTGAGGTGCCATCGTTGGCGAGGCCCAGCAAGGAATTGCCGGCTGTGGCATTAATCAGCGGATTTAGCGTAAACAGATGTTGAGTTTGGCTACCCAGGTAGCTCAGGCGGATGCTGAGATTCCGTCGCAGTTCCCGCTCGACCTCGAGATGTGCCGTGAAGGTGCGCGGACTGGTGCCCGGGTTACTCTGGGCGAGTTGGGTGGCGGCGCCAGGCCCCGAAGGTAAGTAAGCGTTCCGAAGGAATACAGGTCCGCCCATGAGTGCACCCGACGGATCGAAGAAGCTGATCAGCCGTGCAGGGTTGTCGGTGAAGTCCGCAGCAAGCAAGGGGACATGGCCGTAGAAGAGTCCGGTCCCGGCGCGAATCACCGTTTTGCCATTTTGCCCGGGCGAATACGCCACAGCCACGTGCGGTCCAAAAGCTGCGGTGCGACCGATCGATTGGCTTGACAGGCGCGCTCCGATGTCCAGGGCCAAGTGGGCATCGAGCTTCCAGTTGTCCTCGACAAACTCTGCCGCCTCCGTGCCTGCCCCGCGCAGAACTCCCGCACCTTGAAAGGCAATTTGTTCGGCAACCGAGCCATCCTGTCTGAGCAGTTCAATCGGATGAGATAGACTGTTTCCTGCGTAGTTCCTGCGAGAGATATCCTCACCGATTTTCAACTCGTGCCGGCCGTGCCAGGTCTTGGCAGGAAACTGGAACGCCGGCCGAACCTCGATTTCGTTGCCGGTTCTGGACCATGAATTGAAGAAATTCCCGCCCCAGCCTTCGGGAGTGATCAACATGTCAGCCACACCTTGCCCTTCGGCATCGCTGATAAATCGTGTGTAGCGGAAGGTTGTATTCAGCAGTGCACCTGAATTCCATTGGTAGGAATCAGAAAGACCTACGGAAAATCCATTTTGGTTGTAATTGGACGATGCGGTTTGAGGGATGAGCGCGTCGATGTCGGCGAAGCGTCTTCGCAGCGGGAAGGCGTTGACGTTTACGTCCAGGAGATGGTGCGAAGACAGAATTGCCTGGAATTCTGTAAACGAGGTGACGCTTCGGGTCCGTGTTTCGTTGTACGGCCAAGGCAGCCCGCGCACGGGCTGATTTCGTACTTCCCAGGTCAATTCTTCAGTAAAGTTGAGCTTGCCTTTGATTAGCGGACCTCCGAACACGACCCGCGGAGTGAAATCGGCGATACCCCTGATGTGGCCGTTCTTGCCCCGGAATCCCGGCAGGAAGTCATGCACTCTGTAATTCCATGTATCCGATGGCGGTTTGGTTTCGATCTGCGTCAAGCCTCCGGAAAACCCGCCATATTCGGCGCTATCGGGGGCATCGTGAACGCTCATTGATTCAATCACGTCAACTGGAAGGGAAACGGTGAAGCTTCCCGTGACGGGATCGACGTTCTCAGTCGAGTTGATCAGCAGGATGCCTTCGCTTTCGCTCTGGCCGTTAAAATTCAGTTTCCCCTCCGGCGTTCGAACCACACCCGGAGTGAGAGACAATGCGTCGGTGAACTTTTGTTGCGCAAGTGGCAGAGTGTCTAACTGCTCGCTACTGAGGCTCGACGTCGTCTCCGCGCTCTGTGTCGAAATCTCGGAGGTCTGCCCATGAACTTCGATTTGTTGCGCGACACTATTAATCTGCAACGTGACGTTTTTGATGAGGGAGTCTTCCTGCCCCAGTACAATGACCTGAACCCAGGGTTGAAAACCCTCCAGGGTCACTTCTAGCGTGTAGGTTCCTGCGGCCAATTGCGTGAACTGATAGCGACCATCCTCGCCAGTGACGGTGGATTGCGAGACAGATTCCGGGACTTGGCTGCGCAACCTCACTTCCACGCCGGCAAGATCGTTTGCCTGACCTTGGCTCGCGATTACGGTTACAGTGCCAGCGACGGAAGGCGCGGCCGGTCGTGCATCACTGCTTTTCGCCACTTGGGGCAATCCGAATGCCACGCCTGAGAGCAAGAGGCACGATAAGAACCCGACCAGGGCATGCAAAGTGATCTTGGATCCACGATGGAATCCTAATTCTATCGTGGACCGAAGGCAGCACTTTGTACGGTTTGTCCTATCTGTTTTCATGTACGAAACACCAAATTGCCTCTCCATGCCTGCCGGATGTTACAACCTTCTCTACCTGCGGGCCGCCTTAAGGGTCATCCTTTTAAATAGTGACCCGCGGCATCGTGTTTCCTCTTCAGCAGCCATACTGCACGCACCATGCCAGCGCTGGTCTTAATCTTCTTTGTGCCGGAAACGCTTGCCGAACTGTGAGATAGAGAAAATGGCGGAGCGCTTCCAACTCGCAGTGCCAACATGCGACTGCCACCGAGGTGGCACTTTGCCTGCGACATGGCACGGCGGCACAAGTTGCGAAAGGCGAATAGCGGGGCGACTACGCGACAGGCAGACGGGCTAAATTGATTTCAACGTATGGGTACGATACAGTGACAGGCATTCTGCAGATAGCTTGCTGGGAACTCGCCTAGGCTTGAGCACGGTCTACTGGCCTTAGAGAACAGAACCGTCACTTGAGCAGTTCATCAGCGTAACGCACAGGAACCGCTAAGTTCGAGCCGCCAAAATCTTTCAAAATGGCGGAGTTCACACCGATGACCTTGCCGTTGCGATTGAAGAGCGGTCCGCCTGAACCGCCGACCGTCGTCGCTGCGTCATAAACAATCTTGTCCTTCAGGACATCTCCGATGTGCCCC
>WNGM01004880.1_pt1 | contig 19784 bp, 19 predicted proteins | sample 5400571 | NCBI WGS metagenome assembly WNGM01 (sample SAMN13153378, study PRJNA577476) | soil metagenome | isolation source: 100 cm soil or saprolite under Garry oak tree replicate 2 | place: USA:California | collected 2016-06-15 | reverse complement strand
GATTCGCTCCCGCCATCCTCTCCACCGATTCTCCGCCGCATGCTGCGGTGCGGGCTCCAACCAAAGCCGCGCGCGCGCGGTTTGAGCGGCTTGACTCGGAGGAGCATTTCCCGAATGAAGATGTCGGTATCAGACATGCTGCCGCGCAACTCTCGCTGGGCTTTGTGAATTTCCGATCGGGCATTCTGCCGGCGTTGTCGAACTTCCACGGCTCTTTCCGATGCAGCCCAGGCAATTCGTGACCGTGGCTCTGTTGCTTTGGCTGCTGGGTGCCGCCTTGCGCCTCACCGTGCTGGCGGTGCCGCCGCTCATTCCCGTCATTCAAGCCGATCTGCATCTTTCGGGGACCGAAGTCGGGCGATTGGCCGGCCTGCCGGTCATCCTGTTCGCGGTTGCGGCGCTGCCCGGATCGATGCTGATCGCCCGGTTCGGGGCCTTGCGGACGCTTCTGTTCGGGCTGTTGCTCACCGCGGCGGGCGGCGGCCTGCGCGGCTCGGCCGCGACGGCTGGGGCGCTTTACGTCGCCACCATCGCGATGGCGGCCGGCGTCGCCGTCATGCAGCCGGCCATGGCGGCGATCGTCCGCGAATGGCTGCCGCTTCGCATCGGATTCGGCACGGCCTTGTATACGTTCGGTTTGATCGTGGGCGAGATCGCGCCGGTCGCCCTGACGATCCCGTTGGTGCTTCCGCTGGTGCACGGCAGCTGGCGGTTGGGGCTGGCCGCCTGGTCGCTTCCCGTCCTCGCCATCGCGATCTTGACGGCGGCGCTGGCACCGCGCTCCCGCCGGCGCGGCGGCGGCGGCGGCGCGCGCGTTGTCGCCGAACAATGGTGGCCCGACTGGAGAGACCCCTCGGTCTGGCGCCTCGGGCTCATCTTCGCCAGCATCAACAGCGTCTATTTCGGCACCAACGCCTTTCTGCCCGCGCTTCTCAGCGGTGCCGGCCATTCCGATCTGATCAGCGGCGCATTGACGGCGCTCAACTTCGGCCAGCTCCCCGCCTCGGCCCTGATGGTCGTGGCGGCCCAACGCATCGAACGCCGGGTCTGGCCCTATGTCGCCGTCGGCTGTTTGATCTTGCTGGCCTTGTTCGGCGTCGTCTCGAGCGCCGGTCCATGGACGCCGTTCTGGGCCGGGGCGCTGGGCTTGTGCTTCGGCATCGCGCTTCCGCTCGGCCTGGCGCTTCCGCCGCTGCTGGTGGCGCCGCCGGACCTGGCGCGCACGTCGGCGGCCATGTTCACGATCAGCTACGCGCTGGCGATGGCGATTTCGGTCGCCGGCGGCGCGATGTGGGATTTCACCGGGCACCCGGCGTTCGCGTTCCTGCCGATCGGGCTGATCGTCCTGCCGCTGGTGCTGCTCACGCCGACGATCCGCTTCCACCGCAGTTAGCCGGGGCGGGGAGTGCACAGCGCACGCGCAGGCGCAAAAAGACGGGCGGCTTGTGGCCGCCCGCCGCCCTGGCCGAGCTCACGCGCCCGGCTCAGTACCAATGGTGGTGCCAGTGATGCCGATGATGCCGATGCCAGCGCCAGCCCGGCCCATAGCCATATCCGTAGTAATGCCGGTAGCACGGATACCATCCCCATCCATGCCAGCCGTACCGCCAGCAGGCCGCCTTATCGACCGGATTGATGGTGTCGAACGCGCCGCGGATGCCTTCAGGGCCGCCTACGGTCATGGCGCTCGCGGGACTGGACATCGTCACGCCGGCGGTCAGCATTGCCGCCGCGGCAGTCAGGGCGAGAACACTCTTTCGCATGTGCGTCTCCTCCGATTGATTGCTGTGCGTTGCCAACTCTGTTGCGGATAATCCGGTTCCACTACGAGGCCTTGAAGACCCGAGGTTAGCGGTGCGGTCGCCGTCTGAACAAATGTTCAGGAAATTCGTCACCCGCAATCTGCTCTGCGCTTCGCCGATTGCGGCCCGCACCACTCTCGGCCGCCGCGCTTGCGACTGTATTGCCGACTTGTGCCGCCGGCCTATGGTGGAGGACGAATGGAGGAGCCCATGTCGCATTCGAGCTATCGCACGGCGTTGATCGTGGGCGCGGGGTCGGGGCTGAGCGCTTCGATCGCGCGCGCATTCGCCAAGGCGGACATGAACGTTGCCCTGGCCGCGCGCACCGTCGCGGACCTCGCGCCGGTGGCGGCGGAAACCGGTGCCAAGCTGTTCGCCTGCGATGCGACCGACCGCGATCAGGTGACGAAACTGTTCGCCGGGGTGAGCGAATCGATCGGCGCGCCCGAGGCCGTGGTCTACAACGCCAGCTATCGCGTCCGCGGGGCGTTCACCGAGCTGGATCCGGCCGAGGTGGAGAAAGCGTGGGCCGTTTCGGCGTTCGGCGGCTTCCTGGTCGCGCAGGAGGCGGCGCGCCACATGCTGCCGCGCGCGCACGGCGCGATCCTGTTCACCGGCGCCTCGGCGAGCGTCAAGGGTTACGCGCAATCCGCCCCCTTCGCCATGGGCAAGTTCGCGTTGCGCGGGCTGGCGCAGAGCATGGCCCGCGAGCTTGCGCCTCGGGGCATCCATGTCGCGCATTTCATCATCGACGGCGGCATCGGCAGCTCGCGCCGGACGCAGCCGGTCGATGCGCCGGATTCGCTGCTCGATCCCGATGCGATCGCCGCGAGCTATCTCCATGTCCTGCAGCAGCCGAGGAGCGCCTGGACCTGGGAGATGGAGCTGCGGCCCTGGGTGGAGAAATTTTAGAAACCGGCTGCGACAGGCGGAGGCGCTAGGCGGCGGCTGCGAGCTCGAGCGGCTCGAGCTCGCCCAGCATCGCGGGAAGCAGCTCGGACACGGTCGGGTGAATGTGCATCGCCCGCTGCATGACGGTATAGGGCACGCTGGCGTACATGAGATCGAGAATGGAGTGAACCACCTCGTCGCCGCCGGTGCCGAGCAGCGCCGCACCCAAGATGCGCCGGTCCCCCGCATCGACCAGGATCTTGATGAAACCCTGCGTTTCGCCCTTTTCGACCGCACGGCCGACCCGGCTCATGGGGCGTTTGGCGATCAGCGCCGGCTTGTTCCGCTGCCGGACTTCACGCTCCGTCATGCCGGCTCGTCCCAGCGGCGGGTCCGTATAGAGCGCATAAGCCGGGATGCGCTCCGATAGGCGGCGGGGGTCGCGGTCCAGAAGGTTGGCCGCGACGATCTCGAAATCGTTGTAGGAGGTGTGAGTGAAGGCGCCTTTGCCGTTGCAATCGCCTAGCGCCCAGATGCCCGGGACACTGGTGCGCAATTGATCGTCCACCTGGATGTAACCGCGCTTGTCGACCGCGACTCCGGCCTGCTCCAGCCCGAGGTCGTCCGTGTTCGGGCGGCGCCCGACCGCCAGCAACAAGTGCGAGCCCGTGATTTTCGATGAGTGTCCCGCGCAATCGACCGCAAGCGAAATGTCCTTGTCGCCACCGCTTACGCGGAGGCACTTGGCATTGGTCCGGATATCGATGCCCTCCTGCTGCAGGATGTCTGCCACGCCGGCGGAGACATCCGCGTCTTCCCGCGCGATCAGCCGCGACTCCATCTCGACGACGGTCACGGCGCTGCCGAACCGGCGATACATCTGCGCGAACTCGAGCCCGATGTAGCTGCCCCCGATGACCACCAGATGCTCGGGCAGGAAGTCCACGTCCATGATCGAGCTGTTCGTCAGATACGGCACGTGTTTCAGGTCGGGAAGCGGCGGGACAAACGCTCGGCCGCCGACATTGATGAAGATGTTTGCGGCCCTGAGCACCTCGGCTCCGACCGCAACTTCCCGAGCCGATAGGAAACGCGCGTGACCCTGGTAAACGGTGCAGGATTTGAGACCCTTGAGCCATTGCTCCACCCCCGTTCGCGACGTTCCCGAGACGGCATCCTTGCGCGCCTTGACCGCATTCATGTCGACGGCGACGTCGCCCTGCAACCGGATGCCGAAATCGCCGGCGCGCCGCGCCATATTGGCCGCATAGGCGCTGGCGACCAACGTCTTGGTCGGGATGCAGCCGGTGTTCACGCAGGTTCCGCCGAACGCCTTGCGCTCGATGATGGCGACCTTCATGCCGGCCTTTACCAAGCGCGCGGCCAAAGGCGGACCGGCCTGTCCAGTCCCGATGATGATCGCGTCGAATTGCTGCATGTCTCTACCTCACAGTTCAATGTGCATCCCGGATCGGCCGGGGAAAGCCGGCTCATTCGGTAGGCGCCACATCGAGCCGCATCGGTTGGTGGAGAATGACGCCCTCCAGCGGATCGAACTCGCCTTCCCAAGGCGCTCCTTCGATCGCCCGACGGGTGTCGGCGTAGCCCGCTTCCCAACGCATGCGGATGCCCGACGCGCTGAAATCGATGTCCTTGGTGTGATCCTCGTTCTCGAGCTGCGGCGCCAACAGCCGCACGACGTGCATCCGCGTGACGCACCCGTACGCCGCAAGCTCGCGCACTTCCCGACTGTTGCGGTCCTTTTCCGGGATGTGCTTGACCAGTTGCGAGACGACGTGCCGCATACGATGAACCTGCCGTTGGCGCGCGATATGGCTTGCCACCCGGCTGGAATACTGGATGTCCTTCTGGCGGTTCAGCACTTCCCACATCGTCTCCGGTGCACCCCCGGTCGGATTCCAAAGGTGCACGGCGAAGATCAGCGAATTGTGTCGGGGGTTGTCGTCGAAGATCGCCTCGGTCGGCGTGTTCGATAGGATTCCGCCGTCCCAATAATAATCGTCTTCGATGCGGATGGCGGGGAACGCCGGGGGAGCAATCGACCAGCTCGTTGAGCGTCGCTTCGAGCGGGGCGGTCGAATAATATCCGGCCTTTTCCGTGCCCAGGTGAACGTGCGTTCCCCAGAACGCCAGCGGATTGGGTTCGAAGAATCCCGGGATGCCGCCGACCATGGTGGTGAAGTTCGAGAGTGCATCGAGGGTTCCGCGCCACGGAGAAGCAAAATCGAAGATCTCGCGGCGCTCGACCCGGTGCCAGAATTCTTTGAGTCTGGGCAGCCGGTCCTTCACCTCGTTGCCGGCGATGATCCCGGCGTTGATGGCGCCGATCGAGGTGCCGATGACCCAATCCGGCTCGATGCGGGCCTCGTGCAGCGCCTGATAAACGCCGGCCTGGTAGGCTCCGAGCGCGCCGCCGCCCTGCAGCACCAGCACGATCTGACCGGGTCCGCTCGCGGCCTTCTCGCGTTTGCGCATGTTGTCCGGCTCGGCAGCGATGATTTTTTGCACGATCGTCATGTCACGTCTCCGGGGTTCACGCGGCCGACGCCATCGCGGGCACGGCCGGCATTTTCAAGCGAACGGCGAGCACCGCGGCCACGATCAGCGACAGACCGATGCCGGCGACACAGGCGGCCCATCCGAAGCGATCGAAGACTTGCCCGAGCACCGCGCTGCCGACGAGACCCCCGAAGAAATAGCACGCCAGATAGATGCCGCTCGCCGAGCCGCGGTCAGTGGTTGCGGCGCGGCCGACGAATCCGGTGGCAGTGGCTTGCGCGAAGAACGTTCCGATCCCGACCAGCACCAGGCCGGTCAGCACGGCGGACAGACGCGGCATCAGCAAGAGCGGAAGTCCAATGCCGGCAACGGCGAGCGCACACCAGAACGTCGGCCTGGTGCCGAAGCGTTGCACGAATTGTCCGGCCACGGGCGTGGTGAAGATCGACGGCAGGAACACGAAGTACACGAAGCCGAGCGCCATCGGCCCCACCGCGTAAGGCTCGCGGACGAGCACGAAATTGACATAGGTGAACGTGCCGATGAAGGCGAACAGGATCAGAAACCCGATGGCGAAGCTTGCCCGTAGCTGCGCGTTGCGCAGGTGCACGCCCCAGATTGCAAACGGCGAGCTCGGTATCGGCTCCACCGCGTCCATCGGCTTGGTGCGACTGATCGTGAAATACACCAAAACCGCGCCCGCGAGATTGAGCGCGGCGAACACGTAGAAATTCGTCGCCAGGCCCAGGTGGTCGGCGACCGCGGCGGAGACCAGCCGCCCGATGAGATTGCTGGCAACGTTGCCGGTGATGTAGGCCGCGAACGCGCCGCCGGTGTCCTCGGCGCTGCAGGCTTCGCCCAAATATGCCAGCGTCAGTGCGAAAGCCGTGGCCATAAACACGCCTTGCACGATGCGCAGCAGTGCGAAGGTCGTGAGGTCGGGCGCCGACGCGAGCAGCGCGGTCGGGATCGACAGCAGCGTCAGGCTGAGCAGGATCCCGAGCCGCCGGTCGATCCTGCGGCTGAAGAATGCGACCGCCAAGCCGGCGATTGCCATTCCCAGCGTGCTGGCGTTCACCGCCAGACCCATGGCGGCAGGCGTGACGTGATAGGCCTTCGTCAGCGAGGGAAGGATCGCCTGGGTCGCGAACAGATCCACCACGGTGAGGAATGCGGTCAGTCCGATCACCAGCGTGCGCCGGACCACGTGAGAGGCATGGACATGCATGGCCATCTCGGGCGAAGCCGCCGCGTGGAACACTTGCGTCATGGTCGTTTCCCCTGCTTTGGGCCGTCGTGCGTGACGCCTCACGGGCGAGGCGTCACACCGCGACGGCGATCACATGTTCTTGTCGGACTTGTCGTGCAGGAGGTCCGCCGAGAGCAAGACGACGGTCTTGTCGCCATTGTTCTTCCACCAATGCGAGGTCGTGTGGATCTCGCGCGCGACGTCGCCCGCCTTGTGCAAGATCGGAATCGCGCACGTGCTGGCGTATTCCACGATCTCGCCTTCGATGATGTAGATGATCGCCGGCCGGTCGCCGTGGCTGTGCCAGGGGACGACGCCGCCCGGCTGGATCACGAGCTTGCGCAGGCGAAGCTGTCGATCCTGGATTTTCGTCGGTTCATCGGCGAGATTGATCGCGGCCAGCACGTTGTCGCTGACGCCCTTGGCGGGAGTCGTGTCCATCTTCATCACATCGATGCCGCGCTTGTCGGCGGGGCACTCGCCGGCGCTCGCCGGGCTCAACATCGTGAACACCGTGCCCGCGACGATGCCGGCCGCGAACAGGCTGTGCCGGATTGCCCGGCCAGTGGTTGGGTAAATCATGGCTTGTCTCCGTCTGCTTCGGCCGGGATCGAAGGATCTCGGCAATGGCAAGCGGAGTCTCGGGGAAGCGGTGGCCAAACGGAAATACCGGATGGCTTCCAAGTTCATAGCAGCCGGCTATTTCCGCCGCCCTGGGATCGGGCGGGTAAGGTCGGCAGGCCAGCGATTCTTCCGCCGTCATAGACCCGCGCTATGGAGTCCATCGGCGAATGATATTTCAGCCCTTGACATTCTCCGGGTTTGATAGGACTGCGCTCGCGCGACTGGCTTTTCGATCAACTGATGGGAACCGACCATGTCCTGCAAGACCTCTATGACCTCGCTGGCGCTCGCCGGCGCTTTGACCACGGCGCTTGCCACCGTGGCTGGTCCGGGATCGGCCGCGCCAAAACCGCCGGAGCCGACCAAGGACAAGTGCTTCGGCATCGCGCTCAAGGGCGACAACGATTGTGCCGCCGGTCCGGGCACGACCTGCGCCGGAACCGCCACGGCCGATTATCAGGGCAATGCCTGGAAATACGTCACCAAGGGCACTTGCGACTCGATCCAGACGCCCTTGGGCAACGGTTCGCTGCAGCCGATTAAACGCTCCTGATCGCAGCGCGCCACCCACTGAGGCCGGCAGCCCCACCCCGTCGCCGGTCCAGCACGGAGCCGGCGTTCTCCCCGATGCCGGCCCCGCCCAATGAGGCGAGACGCCATGCACGAGATGTACCGGAGTGACGCGGTCACGCTCGCGGCCTTCAATCCGGCGCTGGCCGGCGCGGGCCTCAAGCACGAGCACGCGCAAGCCATCTTCTCGGGCGTGCGCGCGGCCGATTTCTTCGAGGTGCATGCCGAGAACTACATGGGCGACGGCGGTCCGCCGCATCGCCTGCTTGCCGAGATCCGCGCGTCCTATCCGGTCTCGATCCACGGCGTCGGCCTGTCGATCGGGGCGGCTCGGCCGCTCAACCGCGCCCACCTCGACAGGCTGAAGAAGCTCGTCGACCGCTATCAGCCGTTCCTGTTCTCGGAACATCTGGCGTGGTCGAGCCATGCCGAAACCTTCCTCAACGATCTCCTGCCGGTCCCCTACAACGAGGAGACGCTGAGTCGAGTTTGCGAGCACATCGATGAAGTGCAGGACACTCTCGGCATGCGCATGTTGCTCGAGAATCCCTCGACCTACGTCGCCTTCGCGAACGCCACCATGAGCGAGATCGAATTCCTGGACCAGGCGGTCCGGCGCACCGGATGCGGCCTTCTGCTCGACGTCAACAATGTCTACGTATCCGCGATTAACCAAGGCTTCGAGCCGAGCGCCTATGTCGAAGCGTTTCCGGTCGAGAACGTCGGCGAGATGCATCTCGGGGGTTTCGCCGAGGATACGGACGAGGAGGGCGCGCGGCTGTTGATCGATGATCACGGCGCCGCAGTCGCAGAGACGGTGTGGTCGCTGTATCGCCGCACGTTGGCCCGCAGCGGACCGGTCCCGACGCTGATCGAGTGGGACAACAACGTGCCGGCCTTTTCAGTGCTGGCCGCCGAGGTGGCAAGAGCGAAGTCCGCGCTCATCACCGAGGCGAACCGTCCGCTGCTTCGCAACGCGGCGTGATGCTCGCCATGGTCGCCGCGAACGATCTTGCCGCGGTCCAGCGTGAATTCGCCGCGGCGCTGCTCGATCCGGCCGCGCCGGTTCCCTCGCCGCTGCGGAGGAACGGCGGGAAGGCGCCGCAGAAGCGCTTTGCCGTACACCGCAACAATATGATCGCGAGCTTGGTCGCGGCGCTCGCTGCGCGCTTCCCCGTCGTTCACCAGTTGGTCGGCGACGAATTCTTCCGTGCGATGGCGCGCCTCTATGTGACCGATGAGCCGCCGCGCTCGCCGGTGCTGTTGCGGTACGGCGATAGATTCCCGGATTTCGTCGAGAATTTCGCTCCGGCGGCTTCAATCGAGTACCTTGCCGACGTCGCGAGGCTGGAGCTCGCCCGTGGGCGTGCCTATCACGCCGCCGATGCCGCGCCGATCGATCGCGGCGCTTTCACGTCCCTGCGGCCCGACGAGCTTGCGGGCTTGCGCATTGCCCTTCACCCCTCGGTGTCGCTCGTGGGATCGCAGTTTCCGATCGTCTCGATTTGGGAGGTGCACCGGACCGCACAGCTGGCTCCGATCCGCGAATGGGTGCCGGAGAGTGCATTGGTGGCAAGGCCTAGTCTCGACGTCGAAGTTTGGCGACTGCCCGCGGGCGGTTACGTTTTCCTCGGCAGCCTGTCGCAAGGCATGGCGATGGCGGCGGCAGCGGAATGCGCGGCGGCAGCGACGGGAGAGTTCGATGTGGCCGAAAATCTCGCCGTCCTTCTGCGCGCGAATGTCGTTATTGCGCTGCAATAGGGCTCTGCTGCGGCTTGCTGGCAGAGCGCATGCGGCCCCAGACGAGGTGATCGAGCGAAAGGATACCCGGTCCCTGGGCGATGATCGGCAACAGCAAGCCGATCCAGAGGATGTGCTGGGGCCACCCGCTCGGGTAGACGAACAGCTGGATCACCATCGTCATGCCCAGCAGCCCGAGCGCCGAGAGCCGCGAGGCGAACCCCAGCACCAGCAGCACGGGAAATACATGCTCCGCGATCGTCGACATATAGGCAGCGAGGTCGGGAGGGAGCAGCGGGACCCGGTACTCCTCGCGAAACAGCGCGAAGGTCTCTTCGCGAATTGAGAAGCCATGGACCTTGGTGCGGCCGGAGCGCCAGAACACGCTCGCGACCGCAAATCTCGAGACGAGTGCCAAGAGGCTATAGGGGATCCGCTCCGCCAGCGAGCGTCCGCGCTCCAGGAACCGCATCAACGACATCCGATTGTTCCTCGCATTTCGATTCAGGGCCTGGCGAAGCCGCGCTATCAAGCTTCGTCATTCAATCGCGCGTGAAACCGCTTTCGAAATATCGATTGGCGATGAAACCGATAGCGGCGCTCTATTGCGGTTCCTGTGGACCTCGCGGCTCGAAGCGGCCATATGGTTGGCTTCGCTCGCCGGAAATCCCGAATCATGCGCATCGGCGTCCGCTTGGCTATCTCTGCCCTGGTCCTCGCCTCGATCCTGGTCAGCGTCGGGGCGGTCCACGGGCTTTGGTGGCGTACGGCGGAAGCGAACAGTCGCGAGCTGGCCTCGACCATCAACCAGCAGATCGTGGCCGCCGTCGAGAAGGAGATTGCCGCCCTCGACACGGCGGCGCGCTCGGCGCATTCGGCGATCCGCACGCTGTTCTTCCAGAACGTGCTCGAGGTGAGGGAAGCCGACAAGCGCGAGTTCGTGTTCCTCTCGCAGCTGCAATCACAGCCGGCGCTTTCCTGGGTAGCGTTCGGCCTGCCCGACGGGACGTTCTCGGCCGCCCACAAGCTCGGCGACGAATATCTGGAGATGATGGAGGTCTCTCAGGTCGACGGCGTTCTCAAGCGCCGGATCGACAAGTATCTTGTGGTGGTCGGGGACATCGAATTCCAGCAGCGCACGTTCGAGCCGAGCAGCTACAAGGTCACCGAGCAGGAATGGTTCAAATCGGCAATTGCCGCTGACGCGCCGCAATGGTTCGACGTCTCGAATCACCCCAACGGCGTGCATCCGGCGATCGCTTTCGCCGGGCCGATCGACGTCTACCAACAGCGGCAGGGAGTGCTTGCAGTTGTCATCGAGCACGCGCGCCTCTCGCGCTTCCTGTCCGAGCTCGCCGTCGGGAAGACCGGCGCCGCGTTCATCCTGGGACCAGGCGCGAGCACGATCGCCGTGCCCGATCCGGAAGCCGACGAACTCAGAATACAGCATGTGTCCGGGCAACCTCTGCTCGAGGTCGCCCGGCTCGCCGCGGGAAAATCCAATCCGGCGCCGGGCGAGCCGCACATGCGCGAGATGCGCGAGGTGATGTCGGGGGAACCCTACGCGGTCACCCTGACCCCGCTGGCATTTCCGGGCTGGACGCTCGCGACCGTGATTCCGGAACAGGAGTTTCTCGGCCCGGTACAACAGACCACGCGGCGGCTGCTGATCGGACTTGCCGTGCTGGTCGTCGCGGCCGGCTTACTCTCTGCCTGGCTCGCCCGCAGGATCATCGGGGGGCCGCTGGTGAAAGTCGCGGCCGAGCTCCGCCACGTGGAACGGTTTGAGCTCGATCGCGTGCGGCGGCATCCCTCGCGGCTCCTCGAGATCGCGAACCTGTCGGCGGCGATCGCCGACATGGCGAACGGGCTAGCCGCGTTCGGCAAATATCTGCCGGGCGACATCGTTCGCACCCTCACTGCGCACGGCGTGGAAGCCCGGCCGGGCGGCTCGATCCGGCCAATGACCGTGCTGTTTGCGGATATCGCCGGCTTCACCGGGCTTTCCGAACGGCTCGGCGACCGCATCGTGCCGCTGCTCGGAAAATATTTCGATTGCATGTCGCGCGAGATCCACGCCAACGCCGGCACCATCGACAAGTTCATCGGCGATGCGGTGATGGCGTTCTGGGGCGCTCCCGCGCCCAATCCCGATCACGCGCTCGGCGCCTGCCGCGCGGCACTCGCCTGCCAACGTGCCCTCCGCATGGCGGGCTTGACCGACGACAACGGCCGGCCGCTCGGCGTGCGCATCGGCATCAATTCCGGCAGCGTCCTGGTCGGCAACATCGGGTCCGAAGTCCGGCTCAATTATACGGTGATCGGCGATGCCGTGAACGTCGCGAGCCGACTGGAGGGCGTCAACAAGCAATACGGCACCCAGATCATCATCGGGGAGGAAACGCGGCGCCTCGCCGGCGATCGCATCCGAGTTCGCGAGCTGGACCGGCTCGCGGTCTACGGACGTGCCGCGGGGCTGCAGATCTACGAGCTGCTCGGGATCGCGCAGGATGGGATGCCACAGCCGAGCTGGGTGTCCTTGTACGAGACGGGCCTCGAGGCGTACCGCGCCCGGAATTTCGCCGCCGCCATGGGATTCTTCCAGATGGTGCTGGTCGCCCGCGAAGGGGATCAGCCGTCGCTTGTCATGATCGAACGCTGCCGCCGCTTCCTCGATGCGCCGCCACAGGACGGTTGGGAAGCAACGACCGCGATGGAGACCAAGTAGCCCGGGTTTGATAGGACTGCGCTCGCGCTACGCAAGTCTGCTGTCCGCCTCCGCGATAGACCGCGCGTATCGAGGCCATAGGGATTTGGCATTTCCGCGCGTCGACGTTCTTCGCGAGAATTGGCCAACTCCCAACGCGAAGATCAGGAGAGCCCGATGGCCCAGGACGATTCCCGCAAGCAACGTCGGCGCGTCGTCGTCATCGGCGCAGGATTCGCCGGCCTTTCCGCCGCAAAGGCGCTGCGGAATGCCCCGTTCGACGTGATCGTGATCGACCGGCACAATTATCATCTGTTTCAGCCGCTGCTCTACCAAGTGGCCACCGCCGGCCTGTCGCCCGCCGACATCGCCGCTCCGATCCGGGGAATTCTTCGCGACCAGAAGAACACCACCGTGATCCTGGCCCGGGTTTCGCATATCGACCTCGAACGAAACGAGGTCGGAGCGGAAGGGCTTCGCATCGATTTCGATCATCTGATCGTCGCGACAGGCGCCCAGCATGCTTATTTCGGCCACCAGGATTGGGCCGCGTATGCGCCGGGCCTGAAAACGATCGACGATGCCACCTACCTTCGACGTCGTATCCTGCTGGCGTTCGAAAAGGCCGAGACGGAGCCGGTCGCCGCCGAACGACGTCGGCTGCTCAATTTTGTCGTCGTAGGCGGGGGGCCGACCGGCGTGGAAATGGCAGGCGCCATCGCCGAGCTGGCGAAACGGGCGCTGGCCATGGACTTTCGCTCGATCGATCCGAGATGCGCCCGCATCATTCTGGTGGAAGCCGGGCCGCGGCTGCTTCCTTCCTTCGATCCGTCGCTCTCGGAGGCGGCGCGGCATTCGCTCGAGCAGCTCGGCGTCGAGGTGCACCTCGGCGCCGCGGTGATCGATTGCGACTGCCAGGGCGTCTCGCTCGGCGGCGAACGCATCGAAGCGCGCACCGTGATGTGGGCCGCGGGCGTCATGGCGTCGCCGGCAGGGGATTGGCTCGGCGCGCAGACCGATCGCGCCGGCCGGGTGAAGGTTGTGGCCGATCTCTCGCTGCCCGGCCATCCCGACGTGTTCGTGATCGGCGACACCGCGTTCGCCCTGGACGAGCACGGCAAGCCGTTTCCGGGCGTTGCTCCAGTCGCCAAGCAGCAGGGCCAATACGTCGCCGATCTTTTGATGGCGCGCGCCCGAGGAAACGAAATGCCGCCGTTCCGCTACCGCGACTTCGGCGCGATGGCCACGATCGGCCGCAAGCGCGCCGTCGCCCAGATCGGCCGGCTCAAGCTCAGCGGCTTTCTGGCATGGGTGCTATGGAGCGTCGCCCACATCTATTTCCTCATCGGATTCCGCAATCGCCTCGCCGTGGCGACCAACTGGGCGTGGAATTACCTGACGTTCCAGCGGGGCACCCGCCTCATCACCGGCATTTCCGGCGCGCGGATGCAAGATATGACGCCGGATGGCGAGATGCCTGAATCGGTGCGAGTGCGCGAAGTGGCGTAATCGAATTCAGTCGAGTGCCTCCGGTTCGAAGCCGCGTTTCGCGCTCGCCATGCGCACTGCGAGTGCCGGCTGCCCGAGCCATTCGGTCCGCATCGCTTCGCGAACGAAGGCGCCGACCGCCGGCGAATGCGGCCGTCCGCGAACGGTGACGAGATTCACCTCGCGCCAGAATTCCGGCTCGATCAGGGGACGGGCGACCACGCCGCCCTGCGGGATGGAAAATTCCGGCATGAAACCGAACCCGAGGCCTGCCGCGATCATGGCCAGGATCCAATCGTCGCGGTCGCTGCGGTAGACGGTTTCGCAAACGGCGCCGCGTTCGCGAAAGATCGGGCCGGCGTAGCCGTTGAATTCGCAATTGGTACGATTGAGGTAGCGTTCTCCGTTCAAATCCTTGACGCGGATCGCGTTCCGGGAGGAAAGGGGATGATTGGGAGGAACCACGATCATGTATTGCTCGCGGAACAGCGGCAGGTAGTGCAGCCGCTCGTCGTGCTCGCGGCCGGGCACGCAATAGATGCCCACCTCCAAGTCGCCGCCGATCAACCGTTCCTCCAGGGCCGGGGCGCTGGCGTCGAACAGCTGCAGCTCGATTCCCTCGTGACGGGACTGCACGGCAGCAATCAGCTCGACGAGCTGCGTGGGCGCGATCGTGCACATCACTCCGAGCTTGAGCTTGGTGTGTTTCAGCTTCGTGAAATCGAGCGCCTGCTGTTTGACGGTCTGCGTCTGCTCGTACATCTGCGTAAGGTACGGCAGCACCATGTTGCCGAGCTCGGAGAGATGCGTGCGCGAGCGTTCACGGTGGAACAGCGGTCCGCCGAGTTCCTCCTCGAGTAGCTTGATCGCGCGGGTCAGCGAGGGCTGCGCAACGTTGCACCGCTCTGCCGCGCGGGTGAAATTCAGCTCTCTCGCGACCGCCAGGAAATAGCGGATCTGATGCATTTCCATCGCAGCTGCCCTGCCGCTAGCCGACGGCGACGCGCTGAGGCTTCCTGCCCGCGGCGGGCGGAGCCTTCGCCACGACCGGAAGCTCGCGCCGACGCGAGACGATGGCCGGCTCGCCGAACCATTGGACCCGCATCGCTTCGCGGACCAGCGCGCCGACCGCAGGGGAATGCGGGCGACCCCGCACGGTCGCCAGATGGACCTCGCGCCAGAATTCCGGCTCGGTGATCGGGATGCCGGCGACCCCCGGATGATTGACGGAGTGCTTGGGCATGAAGCCCCAGCCGAGCCCCGACGCGATCATCGCCAGCGTCCAGTCGTCGCGGTCGCTCCAATACACCGGCTTGCAAGTGACCTGCTGCTGCTGGAATGCCTTGTCGGCATAGCCGGCGAACTCGCAATTCATGCGGTGGATGTAGCACTCGCCGTCGAGGTCTTTGACGCGAATGGTTTTCTGCTTGGCCAGCCGATGCCGGGGATTGATCGCGATGACGATCTGCTCGCGGAACAGCGGCATCACGTGTAGGCGCGGATCGGGCCTCGATGAGCCGCTCCTGCAGGTCCCATGCGTTGGCATCGGAGAGCTGCAGCTCGACCCCGGGGTGATGCCGCTGGATCGATCCGATCAGGTCGATGATCTGATCCGGAGCGATCGTGCACATGATGCCCAGCTTGAGCGTGCTCTTCTTAAGGCAGGCGAAATCTTTCGCCAGGCGTTTCGCCTGATGCGACTCGTCGTAGATCTGCTGGAGATGCGGCTGCACCATCGTGCCGAGTTCGGAGAGGTGGGTGTTCGCCCGCTCGCGATGGAACAGTAGGCCGCCGAGCTCCTCTTCCAGCAGCTTGATCGCCCGCGTCAGCGACGGCTGGGAGACGTTGCACTTCTCGGCGGCCTTGGTGAAGTTCAATTGATCCGCGACGGCCAGGAAATAACGGATCTGATGCATCTCCATAGCGGCCCCCTATCGAGTCGTTAGCCAACCGGCATTTCAGATCCTTGCCCCGTTTCGGCAGAGTCCGTGTGACGGCGCGATCGTCCTCGGCTCGCGCAACCAGGGAGGCTTTCGGCCATGAACATCCCCGTGATGCAGCGCAACATTATGACCTCACGCTCGCTCGAAGGCAAAGTATCTCTGGTAACAGGATCGACGAGCGGCATCGGGCTGGGCATCGCCCGCGCGCTCGCGGCGGCCGGTTCCTCCATCGTCCTCAATGGGTTCGGCAATCCGCAGGAGATCGCGGCGACGCAATCGCGGCTCGGCTCGGAATTCAAGGTCGAGGTCGATTACTCGCCGGCCGACATGTCGAAGCCCGAGGCGATCCGGGACATGGTCGACGGCATCCTCAAGTCCTCCGGCCGCCTCGATGTCGTGGTCAACAACGCCGGGATCCAGCATGTCGCCCCGATCCAGGAGTTCCCGGTCGAGAAGTGGCAGCTGATTCTCGCCATCAATCTGTCCTCGGCGTTCCACACCACGCGTTGCGCGCTGCCCTCGATGCGCGAGCACGGCTGGGGACGCATCATCAACATCGCCTCGGCGCACGGGCTGGTCGCCTCGCCGTTCAAGTCGGCCTATGTGGCCGCGAAGCACGGCCTGGTCGGCCTCACCAAGGTAACCGCGCTCGAGACGGCGGAGGACGGCATCACCTGCAACGCGATCTGCCCCGGCTACGTGTTCACGCCGCTGGTCGAAGCGCAGATCGAGGCGCAGGCCAAGACCCACAACATCCCTCGGGAGCAGGTGGTGCGCGACGTGCTCCTGGCGCAGCAGCCGAACAAGAAGTTCGCGACGGTCGAGGAGATTGGCGCGGTCGCCGTGTTCCTGGCGAGCGACGCCGCGACCTCGATCACCGGGATCGCACTGCCCGTCGACGGAGGCTGGACGGCGCACTGAGGTGTCGGTCGTCATCTCCGCGCATCACTTTGCGCTGCCCTGCGCTCGATAGGGTACCTCGTCAACGTAAAATCCATCCCCCTTCCATTCGTGGAATCAAGCAACAAACGAGGCGGTCGGACCGGCCGACCGCCTCGGATGTTCAACCGCCATGCTGCGCTCGGCGGCCAGGTTCATCGCGAGCCGTGCGCCTCGCCGATGATCGGCGGAGCGTGGTTCGTCCGTTGACGCTTTCCCTTGGTCACCGAGTAGCCGTATCCAGGAACGGGGTGAGCGGTTTGGACAGCGGCGGGCGGCGGCCACGGAGCGCTCACGGCAGCCGAGGCCGAAGAAGCGGCGCCCGTGCCGAGCGCGATCAGCAGCGCCATTGCGATCTTGTTGGACATGATTGTTCTCCATTCTTTCAGTCGATCGGAGCACAACGCCCCGTCGATTGCCGAGAGTTTACGTTTGGCGATGCAACAACGAAAATATCGGCTTGCTTCCGTGTCCATAGCCCCCGCCTATTCGGCGCCGATCGACAAGGCACGACCCGCCACTAAGGACGATCGAAAATCGCCATTCGTGGTGATGTATCGGTCAGCCGAGCTTCTCGTACGCCGTTTCGCGTAAACCAACGATCACCGCGCCCGAGACGACTGCGGCAGCGATGACGTAGTAGGTCGGCGAGATCGGCGATCCGGTTTTCTCGATCAACCAAGTGGCGATGAACGGCGCAAAGCCGCCGAAGATCGCTACGGCGGTGCCGTTTGCAATGGACAGGAACGTGGTCCGGCCCCGCGTGGGGAAGATTTCGGCGATTGCCGCGGCCCCCGGCCCGGAATAGAGCGCGATCGCCAGCCCCACGAGCAGCTGCATCGACAAAATGCTGATGAACGAAACGCCGCCGAGCATCGCGGTGAAGACCGGATAGGGCAGCACCACGAAGGCGATACAGCTGGCGATGAGCAGCGGCTTGCGCCCGACGCGATCCGATAGCAGTCCGAAGGGAGGAATCGCGCCCATCAGCAGCAACAGCCCGGCGGTGTTCGACCACAGCGCGGCCGCACTGCTGAGCCCGGCATACTTCTGGGTGAATGTCGGCATGTAGGCGAGAAAAATGTAGAATTGGACCGCCCAAACGATCATGAAGCCAAACGCCTGAGCGGTCTCGACGATCGGCAGCGGCCGAGCGCCGGATGCGGATTGCTCGGCTGCTACCCGCCGGTAGATCGGTGAATCCTCCACATTGCGGCGCATGTATATTCCGACGAGCGCCACCATGCTCCCAATGAGAAATGGGACGCGCCAGCCCCACGCTTGCATCGTGTCCGTGGCGAGCACGGTATTGAGCAGGGCCGCGATGCCGGAACCGAGCAACAGGCCCGCTACCAGGCTGCATTGCTGGAAGCTGCTGTAGAACCCGCGGCGGCCTTCCGGTGCCCATTCGACCATGAAGGCGGTCGAATTGCCCCATTCGCCGCCAACCGAGAACCCCTGCATCAGTCGCGCCAGCACCAGGACGATCGGGGCGAGCACTCCGATCGAGGCGTAGGAAGGGATCAGGCCGACCAGCGCGGTGCCGCTCGCCATCATGGCAATGGTCAGGATCAGGGCGGGCTTTCGTCCCCTCTTGTCGCCGATCCAGCCGATGACGATCGCCCCGAACGGCCGGGCAACAAAGCCGATCCCGAACGCAGCGAAGGTTTCGAGCAGCGCCGCCGCCTCGTCACCGGGCGGGAACAGCACCTTGGCGATGGTCGTGGCGAAATAACTGTAAACGATGAAATCGTACCATTCGAGCACGTTGCCGACGGTCGCGGCAGCGATTGCGCGCCGGCTGCGTGCATCCTGGTTCATGGCCCCTGTCGCCAATCCTTCGGCAACCTCCCCGTGGCTCCCAGCGGAGCAGAGTATATCCGTTCTTTCTCCTCAGGGCAGGTGGAGATCCGGAACGGAGCGACGTCCCGGCATCGATGCGTCCGCATAGCGGAATCCTATCGACTCTGTAGCCAATGGGCATTTCCTGATTTCATGATGTCTCATCAAAGTGTCCTTGGCGGGCCTTGCCTTGAGCCAGTTTGAATCCGCCTGAGCATCAATTCACCGTGAACAGCAACAGATATGACCAAGACAGCTTTCGTGCTCGCGGGAGGTGGGAGCTTAGGTGCCGTTCAAGTCGGCATGTTGCGCGTGCTCGAAGCCCACGGGATCAAGCCGGATCTGATCGTCGGGTCGTCGGTGGGCGCCATCAACGGCGCGCATTATGCCGGCGCGGCGACCGCCGAGGGAATCAACCGGCTGCAGCAGATTTGGCTCGGGCTGCGCCGGGCGGATATTTTCCCTTTCGGTCTCGAGACGTTGTTCGGCCTGATTTGGTCCCGCGGTTTCCTGGTAAGCTCGCAAGGCCTGCGAAACCTGTTCGAACGGCATTTGCGCTACCGCAGCTTGGAAGCCGCGCGGGTTCCCATCCACGTGGTCGCCACCGATCTGCTCTCGGGCGAGGCCGTGGTGCTTTCGAAAGGGTCCGTGGCGGACGCGATCATGGCGAGCTGTGCCATTCCAGCGGCGTTCGCGCCGGTATGGAACGGCGAACGGTATCTGGTGGACGGCGCAATCGGCAACAACACGCCGGTGCGGATCGCCGCCCGGCTCGGCGCAACCCGGATCATCGTCTTGCCGACCGGATTCGGCTGCGCCCTCGACAAGCTGCCGCGCGGGACGATCGCCACCGCGTTGCACGCCATCACCCTCGTCATTGCACGTCAGCTGGTAGCCGATTTGGAGAGCATGGCTGGGGCGGTGGACATTATTACCGTGCCGCCACTCTACCCGCTTAAGTGCTCGCCGTACGACTTTTCGCGGACCGCGGAACTGATCGAACGTGCGGCCGAGAGCACCGAGAAATGGCTGGGGTCGAGCGGATTTGCGTCGGGGAGGATACCGGACGCCTTGCGGCCGCATCACCATTGATCGGCTGGCGAATCATGGCGCGGGACTGCAAGTGCTACCGATTGTCGTCATAGCAACACTCTATCGAACCCGTAGCGACTCGGTATTTCAGTTCCGCGGCAGCGTTCCTTATTCCTGATGCCGTCATGTGCGTCACAACGGACTGAACCGAGAGGAGGAATTCATGCTCGCACGCATCGTCAAGCTTTGTTCGGCCGCTTCGCTCGCGTTCGCGTTGATGCTGTCGGCGCCCAGCGTAACGAAAGCCGCCGATGAAGATGGGATCGTCAGGGTCAAGAGCGCGTATTCGATGGGTGAAACGATCGCCCGGCTCAAGAAGGACATCGCGGACAAGGGGATCAGATTTTTCGACGAGATCGATCAATCCAAGCTGGCCG
>WNGM01001615.1_pt1 | contig 19826 bp, 15 predicted proteins | sample 5400571 | NCBI WGS metagenome assembly WNGM01 (sample SAMN13153378, study PRJNA577476) | soil metagenome | isolation source: 100 cm soil or saprolite under Garry oak tree replicate 2 | place: USA:California | collected 2016-06-15 | reverse complement strand
TGTAGCCAACCCGGGCGTCCCTGATAAGAGACCGCGCACCGCCGAAATGCATATCAGGGACAATCTTCTCAGGGACAATCTTCGGCTCAAATCCGCCGATCTTTCTTGATCCGGTCCACATAGGCTGCGACGTCCGGCGGCAGCGACTTAAAGCCCATTTGCCCGGCCTCTGACAATAGCGGCCGCAGCTGCGAACCGGTCAGGAACGCCGGCTGGCGATCCGATGGCACCAGCTGATCGAAAATCAAAACCAGGGTGATCGCGACCAGGCCGACGCGCACCGCGCCCAGTGCCGCGCCGGCGAGGCGATCCCCGATACCGGCTTCGGACCCGATGGTTTCGTCGAGCGCCATGCGCATCAGCTTTCCCAGCACCATGCCGGCGATCAGAAAAATTCCGAAGAACAGCAGCGAATTCTGCGCCCACGGCGAGGCGAGCTTGCCGTCGATCTGAGGGGAAATCAGCGACATGATCCAGACCGCGATCGGCATCGCGATCAGATAGGCCAGGATTGTGACCGCGCTGCGCAGCAAGCCGGCATTGAAGCCGGTGACGACAGCGACAACCAATCCGAGATAGACCACCGCATCGAAGCTGTTCATGGGCGACAATTCCTGGCCTGTTTTGAGGATCCGGCGTGGTCAAGGAATCGGGTTTGCGATCCCGAAAATCGTCTGTATCAATGAACGCGCACTACTTTGGGGAACCGAACCAGCCATGCCTGACATATTCGACGTCAGTAAAGAAATCATTCTCGTCACCGGCGCCTCGCAGGGGCTGGGCCGGCAATTCGCGCGGGTCTTGTCGGCGCATGGCGCCGCGGTCGTGTTGGCGGCACGCCAGACCACCAAGCTGAAAAGCCTCGAAGATGAGATAAGAGGGCAGGGTGGCCGCGCCGTCGCGGTGCAGATGGACGTGACTGACCTGGCCTCGATCGGAAAAGCGATCGACAGCGCGGAAGCTGCACTTGGTCCGATCAGCGTGCTCATCAACAATGCCGGCATCGCGGTTGAAAAGCTTGCGGTGGACCAGACCGAGGCGGACTGGGACGCCGTCATCAACGCCAATCTCAAGGGCGCGTATTTCGCCGCGACCGAAATGGCGCGGCGAATGATCGCGCGAAAGCAGGAAGGCAATATCGTCAATATCGCCTCCGTGCTCGGTCTCGGCGTGATGAAGTTTCTCTCGCCCTATACGATCTCCAAGGCGGGGATCATCCAGGCCACCAAGGCGATGGCGCTGGAGCTGGCCGGCAACCGCATCCGCGTCAACGCCTTGGCGCCCGGCTACATCGATACCGAGATGAATCATGATTTCTGGTCCACGCCCGCGGGCGAGAAACTGACCAAAGGGATTCCGCAGCGCCGGGTCGGCGCCGAATCCGATCTCGACGGCGCGATCATGCTGCTGGCCTCGAACGCCTCGCGCTACATGACCGGCAGCATCGTCACCGTCGACGGCGGGTTTTTGTTGGCGTGAAGATGAGCTCCGTGGCCCGGATGGAGCCAACGGGTCGGCGCGAAGCGCCGCCCGATTACGGGCTCCGCGCAATCCGGGACGACGAATACTCGCGCCTGCATCCCCGGATTTCGCTTCGCTCCATCCGGGCTTCTACGCTTGCTATGTCCGGGAAGGCCAGTTGCCCGAGGATTGGCCGGCGATGTCAGCGAGAAGGAATTCACCCGCATCTCCGCCTTGATCATATCGGCGGCTTTCTCGCCGATCATGATGGTCGGTGCATTGGTGTTGCCGCCGATCAGGGTCGGCATGACAGAGGCGTCAACGATGCGCAGGCGTTCGAGCCCGTAAACCCTGAGTTTTGGATCGACCACCGCCAGGGGATCGCCAACGCCCATCTTGCAGGTGCCGACCGGGTGATACACGGTATCGACGCGGGCGCGCAGCAGTGCACGGATGTCGTCGTCGGTGCGCACGCTTTCCGTAAACAGGTCCTTCTTCTCCAAAGCCCGCAGCGCCGGCGTCTCCAGCAGCCGCCGCGTGGTCTTGTAGCCCGCCACCATCGATTCCAGATCGTCCACTTCGCCGAGGAAATTCGGATCGATCAAAGGTGCCACCATCGGATCGGCGCTGTGCAGCGCGACGCTGCCGCGGCTTTTCGGCCGCAGCAGGCAGACGTGGCAGGAAAAGCCGCGGCCCCAGCGGCGTTTGCGGCCGTGGTCGTCGACGATCGCCATGCCGAAATGCAACTGGATGTCGGGGACATCGAGATCGGGCCGGGTTTTGAGAAATCCGCCGCATTCGGCGAAGTTGGACGTCATCGGTCCGCGGCGTTCGCGCCGGTACCGCATGATGGAGCGAAGCTGATGCACGATGCCACTGAACGACATGCCGGTGAAATACGGACTGTCGGACATGTAGGCGAAAATGAAATCCGGATGGTCCTGCAGATTTTGCCCGACGCCGGGCAAGTGATGCGTGGTCGCGATGCCGTGCTTTGCCAGCGCGGCGTGATCGCCTATTCCGGACAGCATCAGGAGTTGCGGGGTCTGAAACGCGCCTGACGCGACGATGACTTCGCGGCGGGCACGAATTTGGCGGGTCTCCGTGCCCTGCCGGTATTCGACCCCGACCGCGCGCGTGCCTTCGAACAGGATGCGGGTCGCCTGCGCGGCGGTCTCGACGCGCAAATTGGCGCGGGTTGCCAGATGCGGATGGAGATAGGCCCGCGCGGCGCTCCAGCGTTCGCCGTTTTTCTGCGTCACCTGATAGAGGCCGAGGCCTTCGTGATCCTCGGCATTGAAATCCTCGCGGATCCGAAACTGGGCCTCGCGCGCCGCCTGCAGAAAGGTTTGCTGCACCGGGTTATCGGTGCGCAGTTTGTTGACGGGGAGCGGGCCGCCCTTGCCGTGATAGTCGCCGCCGAAATCGGCATTGTCTTCCGAGCGCTTGAAGTAGGGCAGCACGTCGGCGAACGACCAGCCGTCATTGCCCAGCGACGCCCATTGATCGTAGTCGCTGCGGTGGCCGCGAATGTAGACCATGGCATTGATCGCGGAGGAGCCGCCGAGCCCCTTGCCGCGCGGCTGATAGCCGACCCGGCCGTTGAGGCTGGCTTGCGGCACCGTGTCGAAAGCCCAGTTGTTGAGCTTGCTCGGCACCATCAGCGCCAGCGCGCCCGGGGTGGTGACCACCCAGTTGTCCCCCGCGCCGCCGGCTTCCAGCAGCGCCACCGACGTCCGGGGATCCTCGGAAAGCCGTCCGGCGACCGCACAGCCGCCAGAGCCGCCGCCCACCACCACAAAATCGAATGTATCCGGCACGCGCATTCCCCCTGAGGTTTCTTATGTTGCCCGGCGCTCTGGCTAAGCTCTTGAGATGCCAACGATATCAACCGTGGCATCCTTCGGTATTTCACCCGCTTTTCTGGTTCCAAGGCTGGGCTTTTGCGCAGTTTCTGGCAAGAGTGCTCAGACCGGCCCGATTTGGGGCGCCAAATGCGTGTTTTGACCGTCATAAAATCTGAAAAGATCGCTCGCGGGCCTTTCCAAAGCAGATCAGCGTTGGTACATACCCCTCGCACCCAAGGGCATTTGCCCGGGTCGCCTTCTCAGGAAGCCTCCGGACGGGATCGATCGGCGCCCTCAGGCGTTGGCCAAATTCGTTTCGGCGTCGGTTTTTTGCAAGGCACGCAATGGTTTATCGCGGGGTGGAGCAGCCCGGTAGCTCGTCAGGCTCATAACCTGAAGGTCATAGGTTCAAATCCTATCCCCGCAACCAAACTTCTGAAGTTATTTCAATGAATTAGCCCGCCTCTGGCGGGCTTTTCATTGTGCTGCAGTCGGTTCCCGCACACTACAATGCATTACCGCGGAAAGCTTACTGTGATCAGCTGGTTACGCGGTCTTTGTACGATTGCGCGCCGAGCGTTACAATTTTCTACATGGCACATGATTGGCACATGAAAATTTGAAGTGATCCCAGCATGTCGAACGATGCCCCGGCCTGGAAAATCTACGAGCGCCTTGTTGCCTCCTTCGAAGTCGAGGCCGCCGACATGGATGCATCCGTGACGCCCAACGCAACACTGCTGGGAAGCATCAGCGGCGTGCAACGGCAGATCGATGTTCTTGTCGACGCTCGCTGGGACGACGACCTTTCCCGCCGGATCATATTTGATGCGAAGCGCCGCAGCCGGAAGGTTGACGTAACCGATGTAGAGGCCTTTGAGGGCCTGATGCGCGATGTCCGTGCATCGCGGGGAGTGCTCGTCTGCACAAAGGGCTACTCCGAGGCGGCAGAGAAGCGGCCGCGGTCATTTGACGGATTGTGCGATGATGAAGCAGTGCCGCTGATTTGCCCGACGTGTCAAGTATCGGCTCAAAGCGTCGGCGCCGGCGACCGCCTGCTACTTTGCATGGGGTTGTTTTCGATATTTTTGGCGGGAGCCGCGGCGACCGGCGTGATCGTCAGACATCCCACCTGAAGGCGCACATGCTAGCGAGGCCTTCGCCGCAACGAACTGGCGCGCCCAGCACGATTCGAACGTGTGACTTTGCCTTCGGAGGACAAGACTAGTCACATCTCAAATGGTCACCATCAGCGAATGTCGGTATCGGTGGTCGCGGGTCCCCGCAACCAAGACAAAGCCCCTGAAAACATGACGTTTTCAGGGGCTTTTTGCTGCCGGGAATTTGACCGGCAACGTCGTTTGTGGAAGCGCCAAGAGGAAAGTCGCTTCGCAAATTCGGCGGAGTTACGCGCGATGTGGCGGCTTAATAGTGTCGATCGGCCACGCATGGTCCAGTGATGGATTGGAACGAGAGTTTAAGTTTTTCAATCGGTTAGAAGGCAGGAGCACCGGCGAGAGAGCGTCATGCGCCTGTCGGATTGAAAACGGCAACATTTGAGCGGGCGCGAGCGATGCGTACACCCCGTTCCTTCAGGTCACGCAAGGCGACATACATCATTGCCGTCATCAGTGCATCGTTGAAGGCGTCGTGCTGGGCGAGGGGCGGGATGCCGAGATCCTTGAGCATCGAAGCGAATGAGAGATCGACGACCGTATTCGCCGGTGCGTCACCATACTTGCGCTCGTAATAGAGCTTGGAAACCTCGATCCGCCGGTTGGGCAGTTCGATCTCGATGTAGGGGAGGACGTATTTGTCGAGCATAGCGATATCGAAATCGACGTAGTATCCGAGCAGCGGACGCCCGCCGATGAAATGAAGCAAGCCCGGTAGCACCTTCCGGATAAAAGGGCTCTGTGCAACATCAGCCTGCCGCAGGCGATGCACCTTGATCCCCTCGGCCCGCATGCCAGCATCGGGGCGAACAGTCGCCTCGAAACGCTCACTGGTCAGGATCCGGTTTCCCCGGATCCTGATCGCGGCAATGGTAACGATGTCGTCGGTGCGCACGTTAAGGCCCGTCGTCTCGCAATCGATCGCGACGACCTCGTCTGCGGGGCCCGGCTTGAACATGAACCGGTACGATTGATCGCCGATCGAGGCTTGATGGAAAAGGCGCTTGATCGCGCGGGGGATCATGTCAGAACATGCCAAGATTGAAGTGGTGGCGAATGATGCCGCGGAATTGTTTGACCACCTGAAAGGCGTCACGCAATAGATCGCGTTCCATGCTTGAAAGTAATGATGGTCGCACCAGCGTTCCCGAGGTGCCGGCAGATGCAGCCAGCTGCCCATCGAGCCTCAGCGTCAGCAGGAAGCGAAAGGTCTGGCTCAACTCGCGCGCGAAGTCGGCTTGCAGGAGGCCGATTTCGCACAGCCGCGCGATGCGCTTGTCGGTCGCCGTTTCCAGCAGGCCATGCTCGATCGCGAGACTGCGGACGCCGTGAACGATCGGAAAGAGGCCACCTTTCTTGAGGTCCAGCGCATCGCCCTTGCCCTCGGACGTGACCAGGTTGTTGAACAACCCGATCGGTGTCGCGAAGGCGTCCACAGCACGCGCGAAATGAGCCAGGTAAGCCTGCTCGCCGCGGATCAGATCGATCAACGCCGCCTTGGCCGTTGTCAGCAACTGCGTGTCGCCGGCGACAGCGCGTGCATCGTAGAAGATGGCCACGTTCATATGGGCCGTTTCGTCAGGCAATGCCACCCAGCGGCGGAAATCCGCGAGATAGTCCGAGAGCGGCTTTGACCAAACCGGATTGCGCACCATGACGTTGCCGGGGCAGGGCGGAAAGCCGAAATCTGCCAGCGCACCGGAAAAATCGGTTCGGAACGCATCCAACGCTGCGCTGTCGACGGGCCCGGCCAGGATCAATCCGTTGTCCTGATCGGTGCGCACGGTCTGTTCACCGCGGCCTTCGCTGCCCATGACGACCAGGCAGCTACCGGTCCGGATCTCGTCGGGTGCGATCATGCCGAACAGCCGGGAGAACAGGCGCCCATTGAGGTCGGAGACGACTTCGCCGATCACCTCCACCTTGACGCCCTGACGCCGCAGGGTGCGCACTTGCGCCGCGGTTTCTCGCGCGGCAATCACCAGGTCATCCTTGCTCGAGGCGCGATCGATGCGGCCGGCGACGACCTGGGCGCTGCCGGCGAGGAAGCCCAGCAGGTCAATATCCTCCAGGATACCTACAAAGCGCTCGCCGTCATGCACCGCCACGCGTCGTTTGTTGCGTTTGGTCATCAGCAGGAGAGCCGACGACACGAAATCATCCGGCCGCAGCTTAACGACGTCAAAATGCGCTAACTCGCGCACGGGCGTTTCAAGCGCCTCGCGCCGCAGCACCACGGCCTTGGACAGGTTCATGCCGGTGATGATGCCGACGCGCTCGCCGTCGCGAACGAACAACGCGTTGCTGCCGATCTCTCGCATCAAATGGCCGGCGGTTTCGATGGTGTCGCTGGCGTCGATGAACGCAGGGGAGTGCAGGAACAGCTCGGCGACCCGAGCGCGCATCAGCGAGCCGTAGCGCCGCTCCTCTTCGTCGCGGGCGAGTTCATCCAGTTTGTGAGAGATCTCTCGGTAGAAGAACGAGGCAAACCGGGGATTGCTCTGGATCATGCCGAGCGTCACGTTCTTGGGGGCGACGTAGCACAGCGTCTCTTCACGGGCCACGAATGCGTGACCACTCTTGCCGTGGACGAGGGCGCGGCTGTCGAAGCTGTCCTTGGGACCGAGCAACGCCAGCAGATCGCTGCCGTCGCGCTCCTCGATCGTGCCCTTGATGACGACGAACAGGGCATCGGCTGGCTCATTCTGAGCGATGATGGTTTCGCCCGGGCGGAAGTAGTCGATGTCCAACGCGGCACGCAGTGTCTCGACCTCTTGCGAAGTCAGGCGGTCGAAAGGCGGATTGGTGGCATCGAAGGAGTTGGGCATCTGTATTCCCCGACCGGGCGCTGGCGGGCTTAGGATTAGACAGCGCCAGCCAAATGATTCAACCGGGCGGATACTCGCCTGCCAAGTCTGGTTGGCCTTCGCGTACCAGAAGCCAACGTTCGCCGGGAACCGGGCATGGACCGTTCTCGAAGCCCGGTTTCAGTGCGTGGTGGCGCCAGATGCGCCGATGCCGGTTTGGCAGCGCACATATTGTGCGTCGAAGCCGCCGCGGTCGGCCTTGGCCCGTGCGCTGCGGTCCAGAACCGAAAACAGCCAGATGCCGGCGAAGGCGATCGCGATCGAAAACAGCGCCGGGTTGTCTAGTGCGATCGGTGCCGACCCCTTGGGGTTGCCGAGCGTCGCCTCCCATACGGCAGGCGACAGGACGACGCCGACGACGGCGCTGATCAGTCCGAGGAAGCCGCCGATCAGCGCCCCCCGCGTGGTCAGCCCCTTCCAGAAGATCGAAGTGACCAGCACCGGGAAGTTGCATGACGCCGCAATGGCAAATGCAAGTCCGACCATGAAGGCGACGTTCTGGTTCTCGAATATGATGCCCAGAATGATCGCCAGCACGCCCAGGAACAGGGTCGCGATCTTCGAGACGCGGATTTCGTCCTGCTCGTTGGCCTTTCCGTCCTTGATCACCATGGCGTAGAGGTCATGGCTGATCGATGAGGCGCCGGCAAGCGCCAAGCCCGATACCACCGCGAGGATGGTGGCGAAGGCCACGGCCGAGATGAAGCCGAGGAACATGTTGCCTCCGACAGCATTGGCGAGATGGATCGCTGCCATGTTGGAGCCTCCCTTGATCGCCGCGATTCCGCTTTTCGTTCTCTCCAGAATGCTCGCGTCAAGGAACGCCGCGTCGGTCGAGACCAGCACGATGGCGCCAAATCCGATGATGAAGGTCAGGATGTAGAAGTAGCCAATGAAGCCGGTCGCATAGAACACCGACTTGCGGGCGGCCTGGGCGTCCTTCACCGTGAAGAAACGCATCAGGATATGTGGCAGTCCGGCCGTGCCGAACATTAGCGCCAATCCGAGCGAGATCGCCGACAGCGGGTTGGAGATCAAGCTGCCCGGCTCCATGATTGCGAGCTTCTTGGGGTGCACCTGCGTTGCCTTGGCAAACAGGGCTTCGGGGCTGAAGCCGAATTTGTACAACACCGCGCCGGCCATGAACGTCGCACCCATCAACAGCAGTACCGCCTTGATGATCTGCACCCAGGTCGTTGCCTTCATGCCGCCGAAGGTCACGTAAACCATCATCAGCCCGCCGACCAGGACGACTGCCATCCAATAGTCGAGACCGAACAGCAGCTGAATGAGCTTTCCGGCGCCGACCATCTGCGCGATCAGGTAGAAGGCGACGGTGACCAGTGAGCCGCAAGCAGCGAGAATGCGGATCTCGGTTTGCCCGAGCCGGAACGAGGTGACGTCGGCAAAGGTGAACTTGCCGAGGTTGCGTAGCTGCTCGGCGATCAGGAAGGTGACAATGGGCCAGCCGACCAGCCATCCCACCGAGTAGATCAGGCCATCATAGCCGGAAGTGTAAACCAGGCCCGAGATGCCCAGGAACGAGGCTGCCGACATGTAGTCCCCGGCGATCGCAAGGCCGTTCTGGAAACCGGTGATGCCGCCGCCGGCAGAATAGAAATCCGCGGCCGATGCCGTCTGTTTCGCCGCCCAATATGTAATGCCGAGGGTGAGGCCGACAAAGGCGACGAACATGCCAATGGCGACCCAGTTGACCGCCTGCTTTGTGCCACCGTCGATGGTGCCAGCAGCAAATGCGAGTGTGGGCAGGCTGGCAAACATCGCCGTCGCGAGAACGCAGGAGAACTTTTTCACGGCTACGACCTCTCGACAATTCGACGGATCAGGGTGTCATATTTGGAATTGGCCTTACTCACATAGATGCCGGTGAGCACGAACGCCGAGACAATGACGAACAGGCCGATCGGAATGCCGATGGTCGTTACACCTGTTCCCAGCGGGATGCCGAGGAATTTCGGCGCATACGCGACCAGCAGAATGAAGCCGAAATAGATGACGAGCATAATCAACGACAGCGTCCATCCGAAGGACGAGCGTCGCCGCACCAGCTCCTTGTAGTCCGGATCCCGCTGGATCGCTTCGTGGCTTTTCGCATCCATCCTGTTCCTCCCGGGAAATCGCAGACAATCACACCGACAAAGTGGTCGCACAAGTTGACCGGCGCGCCACATCAAAGGTGTGCTGCGCACACTTGGCCAAGCCGCTTCAAGCGAACGATAAATGCAGCCCCGCGGCCTTAAGGTAACCTATGACGATGCTTCGGAGGGGGCTGTTGATGTAGATCAATCGACGGATAAATGCAGGCAGTGCACGAAGTCCATGGAGACGAGAGACTGCCTGCCGCGGCCGTTCGACAGCGAGCTCACGTGACCTATTTCAAGGTTGTCAAATAGGCGATGACGTCGGCGCGGTCCCTGGACTCCGGCAATCCCTTGAAGAACATTTTCGCGCCGTGAACGTCCCCGCGTGGATCCGCGAGATAGGCATCCAGTGCGGCCGCAGTCCACGCGGACTTGTTCGCTTTCATCGCTTCCGAATAGGTATAGTCCGGCACACGGGCCGGCTCACGTCCTACGACGTTCCAGAGGCTCGGTCCGACCTTGTTTATCCCGATTTCCGTGGAGTGGCAGTTTTGGCAGATGTGCTGAAAGATGGCCTTTCCGGAAACCGAATCACCGCCGGAATCCGCCGCAAACGCCGCGGCAGAAGACGTCACCAGCAAGGCGGAAAGAACTACGCGACCGATCATGAGGGCATCCCTTTCATCAATTTCGTTAGCCGGCTCGACGCAATCTGGAAGTACCTATCCGGTGGCAGCCCGTCCGCGGAGATTCGGAATGCATAAGTGTGCAGATCGTTCACGCGCGGTTGGATGTGTCTCTCGCGCGGTGGTCTCTCGATCCGCCGCCACCGTCCAGAGGTTTGTTCCGGAGGGTGGCAGCGAAAAACGAGTCATGTCTTGCGTGACGCGCACGCGTACATGTTGATTTCCATCCCTACGGCGACTTCAACGATTTTCGGAGCGTTCCAGGTCATGTTTTCCTCTTTTCAAGTTGGGGGCGTCAACACGTGTGTTTTCCCACCATTGCATGCTTTGCGTGGTGGGCGCATTTAAGCACGCGCATCCGCCGACGGAACTGCGATCAAGGTAGTAGGCCGGAGCGGCGCCTCTGGCGTGCGGCGGAGCCGATCGGTCCGCGGTCAAATCCATCTCCAGGCAGCATGCATCTCCAGGTAGATTCATCGTTTGTCGAGCGAACGACCTTTGGTCGAACAGAACTCCTGCGGCGGCGCACAAAGTTCGATTGGCGCCGCGGCGTCATGAGAGCACGTCGCTGTTCGCATGAACTACTACCTTCCGCCTATACGCGCTCGACGACGTTGCTGGCACTTTGTTTGCGATGGGCGAAACAACGCCGCATCATATCTCCGCGTATCCAGCCCTGAAATTTGCGAACGCGGTAACAAGGATTTCAGGAGGAGACAGATGGGACTCAGAAGCAGAAGTATCTTTGCTGGCGTTTCGCTCGCTGCCTTTGCGATGGTTGTGGCAAGCAGCGTCCAAGCCAACGATTCGGTTGTGAAGGCTGTATCGGACCCCAACGGCTGGGCGATCGCTGGGCACGACTACGGCAACACGCGCTTTAGCCCGCTCAAGCAAATCACCTCGGAGAACGTTGACAAGCTTCAATTGGCTTACTCGTTGTCGTTGGCTTCGCTTCGTTCCAACGAATCGTCGCCGGTCGTGATCGGGGACACGCTGTACGTCACGACGTCGTGGGGACCGAAATATGTTTACGCCATAAATGCCGCCACCGGCGCGCAGAAATGGACCTATCAGCCGGATATACCGGATGACGTGCTGCAGTATGCATGCTGTGACGTCAACAATCGGGGCGTCGCCTATGCCGATGGCAAGATCTTCATCGGCCGGCTCGATGGCAAGCTCACGGCGCTGGATGCCGCCAACGGCAAGGAGCTTTGGACTTCGAAAGTTGTCGACTACAAGCAGGGCTCCGTCATTACCTCGCCGCCGCTTGTCGTTCGCGACAAGATCATCACCGGCTTCGGCGGCGGCGAATATGGCGTACGCGGCTCGCTTTTGGCGTTCGATCTTCAGACCGGCAAGCAGCTCTGGCAGACTTATACCGTTCCGGGGCCGGGCGAGCCCGGCAGCGACACCTGGAAGGGCGATACCGGTCTTCATGGTGGCGGTGCGGCGTGGTTGGTCGGCTCCTATGATGCCAAGACCGACACCGTTTACTGGGGAACCAGCAATCCTGGGCCGTGGAATACAGGCGTGCGCTCGACCGGGGACGGCAATTTCGGCAAGCTGACTAACCTCTATACCGCATCGACCCTCGCCATCGACCCGAACACCGGCAAGATCAAGTGGCACATCCAGGGCACGCCGGCTGACGCCTGGGACTACGACGGCGTCAACGAGCTGCTGCTGACCGACCTGAAGATCGGCGGAGCCGACACGCCGGTCTTGATGAAGGCCGATCGCAACGGCTTCTTCTTCGTCGCCAACCGGGAAACCGGCAAGATGATCTCGGCTGAAAAATACGTCTTCGCGAACTGGGCGAAGAAATTCGACATCAGCACCATGCGTGCCGAGGAAGATCCCGACAAGCGTCCGGGTCCCGGCCATCCTGCCAAGGACATCTGCCCGAACCTGATCGGTGGCAAGAACTGGCAGCCGATGTCGTTCAATCCGCAGACAGGCCTCGTCTACATTCCAGCCAACAACGTCTGCATGGATTGGTCGGTGAGCGATGTCAGCTACAAGCGGGGTGTGTTCTATCTCGGCGCTGAATTCCCGACCAAGGAAGGGCCCGGCGGTTTCCTGGGAGAACTGGTCGCCTGGGATCCGGTCGCCAACAAGAAGGTCTGGGGCATCAAGGAAGACCTGCCATTCAATGGCGGAACGCTGAGCACCGGCGGCAACCTGGTGTTCTCCGGCAATCTACACGGCGATTTCCGCGCCATCGATGCGAAGACCGGCAAGCTACTGTGGAGCAAGAACCTTGGAAGCGGAATCGGTGCGGGCCCTGTGACCTACTCAGTGGGCGGCAAGCAGTATGTCGCCATTGTCGTCGGACGCACGGCCGCCCTTCCAGCCTTCCTTGGCGAGATCGGCAAGAAGATGGTGGCAGCTGCGCCCGAAGGCGGCGCCCTGTTCGTGTTTGCTCTGCAATAAGACAAATGAGTGGAGGCAGCAGTGATCCGCACAGTTCCAAACGTAGCTCGTGTTTCAAGGTACGGCTCCCGGTTGGAGAAGGTTGCTCGAGCGCTGCTGCTGTCCACAATCATGGCGACGCCGGCTCTTCGAGCCGGCGCCGATGAAATAAGGCCGTTGCGTCTCTGCGCGGACCCGACGAACCTGCCGTTCTCGAGCGACGACCCGGCAAGGCCCGGTCTCTATCTTGAGATCGGCCAGTTGGTCGCCCGGAAACTGGAGCGGCCGGTGACCTACAGCTGGTACAAGTCCTACTTCGGCAAGCGAACCGTTCGTGAAACGCTGTTGAGCAAACAGTGCGACGCCATGGTTGGTTTGCCGCAGGTAGACGATTTCATGGGGCCTGCCGTCATCTTCTCGAAGCCGATCGCGAGGGAAGGTTACGCGCTGGTGAGTGCGAAGGGCCGGAACATCGCGGGCATCGACGATTTGAAGGGGTTGCGCGTCGCCGTGCAGTATCAGACCACGCCGCAAAACCTGCTCGCGCTGCGCGACGAGATCGAGAAGGTCACCGTATTGAGTCCTGACGAAGGAATGAAGATGCTCGACCAGGGAAAGGTCGACGTCGCCTTTGTCTGGGCTCCCGTGGCCGGTTGGCTCAACACCACCGCCTATGGTGAAAAGTACCAGATCAGAACCACCGCGGGCGAGGGGCTGCTGTGGTCCACCGCGATCGGCTTTGCGAAAGCGTCGACGGGGCTTCGGGATGATGTTAACGTGGTTCTACCGTCCCTGCAGGAGGACATCGACAGGCTGTTCGTGAAGTATGGCGTGCCGAGCGACGCGCCGGTCAAATTCGGTGAGCTCGGCCATCCGACCGCCATCGCGGATGCGGTTCTGAAGGAACCCGTGACCGTTGGCCAATCGACCGGCGACAGCAAACCCGCCGAAGTGAAGGTTACCGCTTCCGGGGACATACCGGCCGGCCACGAGCTCTTCAACGGGACGTGCGCGCATTGCCACGGACCTGACGCCATACAGGCCGAGAAACGCATCAATCTGCGCCTGCTGAAGAAGCGATATGGCGAAGACATGGAAGCGACGTACTGGAAGACGGTTCATGATGGAAGGCCGTCCAAGGGGATGCCTGCCTGGAAAGAAGTGTTCGGCGACGATGAGCTTCGAAATGTCCTTGTATATCTGCAGACGGTGCAGGAGGCGGCCGACGGTTCGAATTAGGACTGCCGGGCAGGATGCCGCGGGCGTCATAACCTGGATGCAGCCAATGCTTCGTGTGAGGCTCTCATGATGGGATTCCTCGTTATCGATGATCATCCGTTGTTTGGCGAAGCACTCGGCAATGCAATCCGGATTTCGCATCCGGACGCCCGAATCTTCGAGGCGGCGTCGATTCGGCAGGCGCTGAATATCCTGGCGACCGAACGCGACATCGATCTTGCGCTTCTTGATCTTCTGCTGCCGGATGCCGTGGGATTTTCTGGCTTTCTTAGATTGCGCGACAGCCATCCGAAGCTGCCGATTCTCATTTTATCGAGCGTCGTGGACAAACAGACGATCCGCGAAGCGCTCGCGTTGGGGGCCGTCGGCTATCTCTCCAAATCGACATCCGTCAGCGAGCTGTCGGACGCAATCGCCCGGATTTTGAGTGGGTCGGTTTCCGCACCGAAAGGGTACGTGGCAGCGGGCACCACGGTGCAAACCGAAGCCGCGCTACGAGAGAAAATCAAGAAGCTGACGCCTCAACAGGTTCGCGTGCTGGACCTGATCAGGAACGGCCTGCAGAATCGCGAGATTGCCGCGGAACTCAAGCTGGCGGAGTCGACCGTAAAGGCTCACGTGACCGAGATTCTGCGTAAGCTCGGACTTTTCAGCCGCAACAAGGCGATTATCGAAATTGGGAGGATTGCCCTGCCGTTGCCAGCTCCCTGCCAAAGCGCAAGGGGCGAACGGGAAAGGCCCTCTTGACGAGGGTGGTTGGTAAGCCGCTTCCCCGCGCACCGGCGCTAGTCGGCGAGCTGCGGCGGCGGATACCCCGGCGGCGACCGGGTCCGACTGACGGGCTGTTCGCTCCGCTATAGGCTTCGTTCCATCCTTGCGATAATGTGCTGATCGTCACGAACGAATTCCGCTGTCCCGATGAGGCGGCTGAATGACGCGATCGGCCGACAGCATGCCGACGCCAGGCGAGGCAAATGCAGTGAGGTTGCTTGTCGTCGAGGACCACCCGTTGTTTCGCGACGCCCTGGTCGGCGTCATTGCTGCGGCCTTTCCCAACGCCGAGGTGTTTCAGGCAACGTCGATCGACGGCGCACTGGATATCCTTGCCTCGAAGGGCTCCGTCGATATCATTTTGCTCGATTTGTCGATGCCCGGTACGACCAGCCTGCTGGGAGCGTTCCGCGTCCGTGCCGCAGCTCCGAAAAGCGCGCTGGTCATTGTTTCGGCATACGACAGCACCCGGATCGTGGGATACGCGATGGCGCTCGGCATTTCCGGCTATATCCCGAAATCGACCCCGAAGGCCGAGCTGATTCAGTCGATCCGCTCAATTCTGGAGGGGGAGGTCCATGTCCCGAAGCGCCTCCATGGGCGCGCGGCAACCAGACGCTCCGGCGCGGAAATTCAGGACCTGCTGCGTCAACTGTCTTGCCTGACAACCCAGCAGCTTCGTGTTCTCGACATGACTTGTCGAGGTCTTCAGAACAAGCATATCGCTTACGAACTCGATATCTCCGTCACGACGGTCAAGGTTCATGTCACCGAGATCCTGCGAAAGCTCGGCGTCCGAAGCCGCACCAACGCAATCATCAAGGTTTCCAGTCTCGAACTGACCCGAGCCGAACGTAGCGCGCCGACGGCTATCCATGATTCCGGAAGTGTGACGCATTCCTGAACTGGCCGTACCGAGCAAAGCGGGCCCGAATCTGCCGGCAGACCGATCACGTCAACACAAAGGAGAGCAGGGACCGCATCTCGGCTGGCTTGATGGGCTTTTTCAGCAGTTCATGCCCGAAGGATGCGGCGTCCGAGGCAGCCTTCGCGGAATAATCGGCCGTCACGATGATCGCGGGAACGTTGGTCTTGATCGCGTTGCGGATCTCCTCGACGGCTTCGATGCCGGTTTCGCCGTTGTCGAGGTGAAGGTCCGCGATGATGACATCGGGAATCTCGTCAAGTGCCCTGATGTCGTCGAGTGCTTCTGCGGCCGACGTCGCTATGGCCACGTCGCACCCCCACTTCTCCAGCAGGCTGGCCAGCCCCTCGGCGCTGGACAGATCGTTTTCGATCAGAAGGATCCTCGCATCCTCCATGCCTCCATAGGCGGACCCGGAAAGGACAGGTTCTCCGCTCGAAGCGGCCTCCTCGGGCGCCGAGGTGCGAGGCACCGTGACACCAAACATCGAGCCTCGCCCCAAGCGCGACCTCAGATGTATGTCATGATTGAGCGCGGTAGCGAATCGCCGAACGATCGAAAGGCCGAGGCCGATGCCCGCATCGGCGCCAATGCTGGTTTCCCCGCGCTGAAATTCCATGAAGATGGCTTCGCGCTGGGCCTCGGGAATGCCAGGACCCGTGTCGTGCACCTCTATACTGAGATTAGCGCCCTTGAGTCTGCACCCCATGAGCACGCCGCCACGCTGCGTGTATCGCAGGGCATTAGCCAGAAGATTCTGCAGGATTCGTCTCAACATCATCGGATCCGACAACACGGTCTCGGCACAGGGTTCGATCCTCAGAAAAAGGTGACGCTTCGCTGCCACGAGGGTGAACTCCTGCCGCAGTGGCTCGAATAGCGTTGAGATCGAAACCGGACGAAATTCCGGCTCCAGAACACCCGCGTCGAGCTTGGAGATATCCAGAAGCGTCCGCAGCAGACCTTCCAACGTCGCAAGCGAACGGTCGATCTGCTCAGTCAGGAGAAGCCCCTTTGGCGCAGCGATCATTTCGTCAAGTGCGGACAGCGTCAGCCGCGCGGCGTTCAGCGGCTGCAGAAGATCATGGGTAACGGAGATCAGGACCGACGACTTCAGCGAACTGGCTGCTTCTGCCTGCTGTTTGGCCTGAGAAAGATAGCCGTTGGTTCTTTCCAGCGATTGCAGGGCCTGCTTGAGCTGCTGGGTTCTGCTGCGGACCTGCTGGTCGAGAGAGATCGCCGTTTCGAACAGCGAAAATGCATTGAGTTGCTGATCCGTGGAGCGTTCGACGCGCGACATCAAGGCTGCGTTGATTTTCCGAAGCTTGGCAATCTCGCGTTCGAGTGACGCGGTCTGGTCCGGCTCAATGTCGATCACGGCGCGACCCTTCGCCTTCCGATCGCAACACCGGTCAGCGTCTGATTGACGTGCATGGACCGATACTGCTCGCCATAGGTCTGAAATCCGATAACGTTGTTGCGACGATACAGCTCGGACATCTCTCGCGACAATTGGTGTTGTTCGACGGCGAGCCGGCGCAGGACGCATTCGAATCCGATGAAGATGGAAACTTCGCCTAAATCATCGATCAGTTGCCTAAAAAGGTCATTCGTCGCTTCGATTGGGTTTTTTACCTGCGCGACGGTGAGGACCATTCCTTCGTCGATGGCGCAGAAGAATCGAAGCGAGCCGTCGGGATCCATGCGCTGGATCGAACGGGCATAGTAGGAACCGCCAACCCGCACCAGGACCGGATGCGCGGCAAAGGACAGCGCATCAAGCTTGGTATCTCCGATCCCAACGGCACGGGAATATTCGATCGCGGCCGGCTCGGCATTGATTTCCCTGACGATGCGGCGCTCGATATCCGCTTCAGTGACCACCATCTTGATCGATGTCGGCTCGAAATGATCGCATTTGAAAAGCCGGAACGGCAGGCGTGTCTTGATCAGTATCAGGATGGCTGCATCGGAATGCGCTCCTCCGCCGTAGAAGATCCATGACTTGTCAAACCGCAAGCCGTCGCCGGCCGAACCGCCCACGACCGGGATGTCTTCCAGCGAGGTGTAGATCGCGGACATGAGCGCCTCTTCGCGCTGGCACATGCCGTCGATGAACAGGAACCCGAAGGCTTCCTCGCCGCAGTCCTGCTCCTCGGTGCGGCGGGCGAAGTCCTGATGTAGTTCACTGCAGACTGATCGTCCGTGATCAACTCGAAAACCCGATAAATCGAGGAAGGGACGCGCGGCGACGATGAAGTCCGCGGCATTGAAGCCCATCGCAACCACGCTGTCCTCTTCCCAGCCACCAGGTGCCAGTTCACCCGCCGTGGTGCAGCCGAAAATCGGCGTGCCGGGAATTCGGCAAGTTAACTCTTCGATGAATATCGCAGGATCATAAAATGGGGAAACGAACACGATAATCATCGCAAGATCCAGAGACGCAAGCTGCCGAGAAATTTCCTCGGCTGCTTCGCGTGGACCCACGGACTTGGCTTGCGCGACGACAATGCTGTCGCCGACGCTAATTTGCGTGCCTCCCAAAGGCTATTCCCCCTCGCACGGGATTTTATTTGTTTTTTGATAGTAGTGGCTTTGACCCGCTCCGATGTTGATCTAACGCAAAGTCCCTTTTCGGAGCAAGGATAAAAGGGAAGTCGCAGCAAAGAACGCAATCGAGCGATCCTCGAGCAAACTGACGTGTAGGTAGCCGGGACGAAGGGCAGAAGGTAACGCGACCGTCGTCACCGAGGACGGTCCTTCCGTTTTCTCCAAACAGGAATGCGACAGATAAAGCAGGTGCCAATCCTCGATCTTGCACTCGGCCGAATTGAGGGTGAAGCGGACCTGGATCCTATGTCGGCTTGAAAGTTGGTGGATCGAGCGATCGACAAGACCGACAGCAGTGAATCCGGATTTTGGGAGGAGCGAATGCCGGCAGTCGGGACTACCGACCACGCGGACCGAATCCAGTCTGCGATCTCATCTAATGGCGCAGCGAAATCGGCGCTGATCGCGTCCTGGCAGAGGTCGGCATGCTTTCACAAGCTTGATCCGGTCCGAAGCAACCCTCCCGAGAAACTGACGGATTCAGAATTCAGGAGGGCTCGGCAAGAGGTGGAGCCGATGATCCAGGTCGCACAGCCCTGCCTCGACAGACTCTTTAATTCGGTCGGGGGAACGGGTTGCTGTGTCTTGCTCGCCGACAGGAACGGCGTCCCGGTCGAGCGGCGCGGCGTGCCCGGCGACGATGCGACATTTTTTGACTGGGGATTATGGCCCGGCGCAATCTGGAGCGAAGACAGCGAGGGCACGAACGGCATTGGAACGTGTCTCGTCGAACAACGTGCGCTGACGATCCACCGCGACCAGCATTTCTACGCGCGCAATGCGCTATTGAGCTGCACGACCGCTCCAATTTATGATCATCAGGGGCGTCTCGCTGCAGCGCTCGATGTTTCGTCTTGCAGGCCCGAATTGATCGATAATTTCGTCAATCTCATCGCGACAGCGGTGAGTGATGCCGCAGCGCGCATCGAGGCGGAATGTTTTCGTCTGGCCTATCCCGACGCGCGCATTCTCGTCGTTCCGGTTCCCGACAAGATGGGAAAAGCCTTGATCGCCGTCGATCAGGACGATCTTGTTGTCGGGGCCACCCGTGCGGCGCGTCAGGCGCTTGGAATCTCTCAGGCCTGCCTGCACAAACCGCTGCCCGCAGCGGAAGTGATGAATATGTCAAGAACAGTAACTGAAAATCTCGCCGCGGCGGAGCGGGGGGTGCTGCAACGGGCACTTGCGCGAGTCGAGGGCAATGTCACGGCGGCCGCCGAAGCGCTCGGCATGAGCCGGGCCACGTTCTACCGAAAGCTGCGGCGACTGGATCTTCACCGCACCCATTGAAAATCACCCTCTCGAGTGTCTCAGTTTTGCGACACTCCGGCCAACGACTGGTTTTTCGGGGCTGGTAAGACGGTGCGGTTTCGACAAGCTTCTTTATCAAAGCGTCGCATCAAGCGCCGCTATCCAGAGGAGGACGTCAATGAACAAGCCAGAATTCTCACGCACCTCGAAAGCTCCCTTCGAAAAGCGTTACGGAAACTTCATCGGGGGCAAATGGGCCGAGCCGCGCTCCGGCAAGTACTTCGAGAATCATTCGCCGGTGAACGGCCGGCTGCTTTGCGAGATCGCGCGTTCGAACGAGCAGGACATTGAAGCCGCGCTCGACGCCGCGCACGCCGCCAAGGACGGCTGGGGTCGTACCAGCGTTGCGGAACGCGCGGTTATTCTCAACAAGATCGCCGACCGCATGGAGGAGAATCTCGGTCTTCTTGCGTTGGC
>WNGM01003763.1_pt1 | contig 19856 bp, 14 predicted proteins | sample 5400571 | NCBI WGS metagenome assembly WNGM01 (sample SAMN13153378, study PRJNA577476) | soil metagenome | isolation source: 100 cm soil or saprolite under Garry oak tree replicate 2 | place: USA:California | collected 2016-06-15 | reverse complement strand
AGCTGACTGATTCCGACCTCCTCGCCGGTGTTCCGCAGCTTGGGCAGCCAACTGAAGACGAAATTCAGCTCGGGCATCGCCTCTTTCTGGAAAAAGGGTGCGCTAGCTGTCATTCGATTGACGGCCTGAATCCACAGAAAGATTTTGGGCCGGACCTGAGCGCACTCGGCGGAAAGAACGCTTCCGAACTGGAATTCGGCGCCGCCAAGATTCCGCACAATCTTGTGGCGTACATCCAGGCCAAGCTGCAGGACCCCGCTTCCGTCAATCCCGCCGCGCGCATGCCCCAATACAACTGGAACCAGGCCGACCTCGACGCCATTACCACAGCGCTCCTAAGCATGAAAGGCGCGCCACCAACCAGCGCCCTGCAAAACCTCGTCGTGGCGCGCAAGGAGCCTTCGTTCCATCCCACCGGGGCGTTCGCCGAAGTCTATGACCGCTACAAGTGTTTCACCTGTCACAAATTCAACGGCTACGGTGGAGACTTGGCGCCCGACCTCACCTACGAGGGCAGCCGCGCGCAGCGGCAGTGGATCGTGGACTTCCTGAAAAATCCGCAAACGCTCCGCCCCACGCTCATCTTGCGCATGCCGCAATTCAATATGAGCGACAAGGACGCCGCGATACTCGCCGATTACATGACTATGGTCATGCAACACCCGGCGGCGAATCCGGGCAGTATTGATGCGAAACAGTTCACGCCTGCCATGGCGGCGCTCGGCAAACAACTCTACGAAGTGAAGTATCAATGCCAGTCCTGCCATACCATCGGAGGCAGCGGGGCCTGGCTCAGAAACCCCCAGGACCTCGTTCCAGACACCATCGAGCCGCGCCGCAACTTCACCGAAGCCGAGGTCAGTGCTCTCACCGCCTACCTGATGACCTTGCGTCAGAGCATCAAGCCGCAAAAAACCGCGAGCGCCACAGCCAGACACGCCGCTGCTCAGGGGGCCGGCCGATGAAATTCCGCCTCTGCATCAGCGGCCTCATATTAATGACCATCGCCGCCGTCTCTGGTTGCCGCAAACACGCCGAAGCGCCCAAACCTGATCCTCTTCTCTCTGCCTACGACACCGAACCCGATTGGACCGACGCACAGAAAATTATTCCTCTTAGCTATCAGCAAGCTCAGGGCAAACGCATTTTTTACCAGCAATGTGTCTGGTGCCACGCCGATGCCACGCCCGCCGGCCCGTCCAATCGCTCGAACCTCACGCCCGTCCCGCCCCTGCTGAACGATGGCGCCACGCTAAACGCCGAAAGCGACGCATTCATGCAGAACATCATCACTCTCGGCGGCAGTGCCCTCGGCAAATCCGCCATGATGCCTCCCTACGGCAAAATGCTCTCCACCGAAGAAATCCGCTCCGTGATTGCCTTCACGCGCGCCGTAGCCCAGCCGCCCTATCAGCCTCCCGGCCGCCCAGCGTCGCAGTATTCCGCAAAATAGGAGATACTCACTTTGCGAACCATGAAACTCAACATCGCTGAAAACGTTTGGCGCCGCTTGCTTCTTCCAACTCTTGGAATAGCCATCGCTCTCTCCGCGCAATCCGCCTCCGCGCAGGTTAGCCCCGCCGAAATCCTCAATCCCGATTTGAAAGCGCTCGAAGAAGCCTATTTCCCCCAACTGAAAGCGCTCAACCAATCCATCGCCAAAACCAAATTTCCCTTTCCTTTTTACCTCAGCCGTTTCGTGGGAATCGATCCCGCCAAGCAGGCCGAAGCCGATTCACGCGGTCTCGAGTTTGTCCGCTTTCAGGATCGCGTAATTCTGAAAGTGACCGGAAACTACAACGCGGCTTATGACACCAATCGCATGACACAGAACGAGCGCGCCGCCGGCACCTTCCGCGCCGTAATCCTTCCCATCCTTAATTTGGCCACGGCGACGCTGCCGCAAGACCTGGCCTGTGATGGAATCGGTTTTGAAATTTCTTACCACGCCCGCTCTCGGGAGCGCAGTTACGACTTTGAAGGGAAAGAGAATCTCGTCTTGGTGCTGGACCGCAATGATGCCTGGGCCCTCTCCAGTGCCACCACGGACTCCACGCGCCAGGATATTCTGAATCGCAATAAAATCTATGTCAGTGGCACCGACTTCGGCCTCTCCCTCACGGAACGCGATCCCCTTAACGTTCAAGCCCTCCCTCGCTCCATACCGGCCAAGCCCGATGCCGCTTCCACAGCGCGCTCTTCGACCCTGGTAGGCCGCTCTCCCTTACTGAAATCTAATCAAACGGCGCCAACCGTCTCTTCCCCTGCGCTTGTTGCCCCAGCAGATCCCGCTCCGACGAGCGCTAATCCCGCGGCGCTTGCGCCCACGGCCGCTGGTCCGCCGCCCGCTGCTCCACATTTGGCGCCCGCGGACGCCGATCGTCTGAACGAGAAGTACCAGACACAATTAGCTTCCATGGCCAAAGAGGGAGCGGCCAAATTTCATTTCCTCGATTACGCCCCGCCTACCTTCATGATCTTCCGCGATCAGATCGCGCTTCAAATGACACTGCGAAATACCATTCAGTTCGGACCTGCGAAGGGATCCATCTACAAAAGGGCCGCGCAGAGTTTTGATCTGTTCCTGGCCCCTCAGCTCAGGGATTTGTCAGATAGGATTTCATCGGATCTGGAATTTCAACTCTTCGACTTTTCCGTGCTGAACAAACTTTCCCCCGGCGCGAAAGGTACTTCCGAAGCGATTGAATTTGTTTGCCCGCGAGCCGCCCTCAAACAATTCGTGAACGCGGAGATCACAAACCAGCAACTACTCGATCAGAGTGTGGTGTTGGTGAACGGCGTGCGCATCGCCTTGAACCTCCAGCTCGTGGAATAGAGGCATTTCATTGTGCCGTCCCGGCCGCGGGCACGCCTTTCCCGCGGTTGAGCACGACTGGCAAAGCCGGGCGGTCCACGGAGTCGTCCGGGCCCGCTCTCGCGTGCAATGACGATCGCATTACCAAGCATGGACTAGTCTTACGTTGGCCGTGCGATGTTGGGACATGATTGCAATTGAGAGACGACACAACCCTGTGACCGCCGTCACATCTTCAGGTGACTGGAATCACGGCATGTCGATCTGGCTTTCCCGTACTCTGCGACTGACGAGGTGGACCATGAGCGCCATCGAAACTGGAGTACGGCTCAGCCTTAAAAACATCCTGCTTTTGACGGATTTTTCGGAGCCATCTGAACTTGCAGTTCCTTTTGCGATAGGTATTGCCCGCGAGTATGAGTCCAAGGTCTACGCGATGCACGTGCTGACTCCTGTCCCATTGGCTTACGCGACCCCGGAGTCGGCCGCGGCTGCGATCGAGGGATTGGAGGAAGGCGCGCAGGCGGGAATGCAACGAGTTGACGCACAGCTCGTTGGAGTGCCTCACGAGACGATGCTTGTCCGGGGCGAATCAGTTTGGTCGCAAGTCGAGCAAGCATTAAGCGAGTGGGAGATTGACCTGGTGATTTTGGGTACGCACGGACGCACGGGCACTGTAAAGCTGTTGCTCGGTTCCGTGGCGGAAGAAATCTTCAGGCGAGCCGGTGTTCCAGTACTGACGATTGGTCCGTCGGTGAGAAAAGGCTTCCATAGCAGCGGCCAGTTTCGTCGCGTGCTCTTTGCAACCGATTTCACAACGGAATCGCAAGCGGCGGCGCCGTACGCCATTTCCATGGCACAGGAGCATCAAGCCAGGCTCCTCCTTCTGCACGTGATGCGTGACCCAGATTTCAATACGAGGAAGAGGACACCGGAAGACTCAGTGGCCAATGTGATGCATCAGCTCTACGAGATGGTTCCCCCGGAGGCAGAGTTGTGGTGTCGTCCCGAGGCTACTGTGCGGTTCGGAAATCCCGCAGAGCGAATTCTCGAAGCCGCCGAGGAACTTGAGGCTGATCTGATCGTGCTGGGAGTCCGCGACGCTGCCGGGGACCTCGGGGCAGCCACGCATCTCGAACGGACTACCGCCCACAAGGTGGTAGCGCACGCCCCCTGCCCGGTTCTTACCGTCCGGGGCTGAAAAAAGTTAGATTGGCAGCGCAGAGCTGCGGGGGTCGCGCTTCGTTCCACATCGCTCTCGTCACTTAGTGTAGCCTGATGCATTACAAGCGCAGAGAAACAACTTCGCTGGGGTAGGGATAATTATGGCGTCATCCGTCGTGGTCAGTTCTTCCAGTCGTTCACGCTCAGCTCTTGAAAGTTTCTTCACGCCGGCGTCTGTTGCCGTGATCGGTGCTACGGATCGTGAAGGAAGCGTGGGTCGGACAATTCGCGAGAATCTCGTTCACAGTTCCTATCACGGCCAGGTATTTGCCGTGAATCCAAAGCGTTCCGAGTTGCTGGGAACCAAATGTTATCCCAGTGTGGCGGCATTGTCCGAGCCCGTCGATCTCGCCGTTATTGTTACTCCCGCAGCCACTGTCCCCGGTGTTGTTCGCGAATGTTTGGATGCGCGTGCACGCTCGGCTATCGTGATTTCGGCTGGCTTCAAGGAGCGTGGCGCTGAAGGTGTGGAACTTGAGCGTTTGGTCCAGGCCGAGTTGCGCCGTGGCTCAATGCGGTTGGTCGGTCCGAATTGCCTTGGCATGATGAATCCTTCGATCGGGCTGAATGCGACATTTGCGCACGATCTTGCGCGTCCAGGAAATGTCGCTTTTCTGAGCCAGAGTGGCGCACTGTTAACCGCCGTTCTGGATTGGAGCTTGCGTGAACAGGTGGGCTTCAGTGCCATTGTGTCCACGGGTTCCATGCTCGATGTGGATTGGGGCGATCTGATTTCCTTTTATGGCGAAGATCCGCAGACGAAGAGCATTCTGCTGTACATCGAATCGATAGCCGACGCACGTTCCTTTCTCTCTGCTGCGCGCGAAGTCGCCTTGAGCAAACCCATCATCGTCATCAAGGCCGGCCGCACAGAAGCCGCGTCGAAGGCTGCCTCATCCCACACAGGCGCTATGACCGGCAGCGATGATGTGTTCGATGCGGCGCTTCGCCGGTGCGGCGTGCTTCGAGTGCAAAGCATCTCAGACTTGTTCTACATGGCGGAAGTGTTGAGCAAGCAACCGCGCCCGCGAGGCCCTCGACTCACCATCGTGACCAATGCCGGTGGTCCGGGCGTGCTAGCTACTGACGCGTTGATTCCGAATGGAGGAGAACTGACACCCTTATCGCAAGACTCGCTGAGCTCGTTGAGCGGGTTCCTCCCCTCCCACTGGAGCCATGCGAATCCCATCGACATCCTGGGAGATGCCGACCCGGAGCTCTACGAAAAAGCCGTCAAAATCGCCATTGCGGATCCTTCGAGCGACGGCCTTCTAGTGGTCCTCGCTCCGCAAGGAATGACGAATCCCGCAGAGGTGGCCCGGCGCTTGGCGCCTTACGCACAAGGGCAGGGCAAGCCAGTGCTGGCAAGCTGGATGGGAGGGCAAACCGTCGCGGAGGGCGAGGCGATCCTGAATGCCGCGGGGATTCCGACATTCGCGTATCCCGATACGGCGGCACGCGCCTTCGATTATATGTGGAGCTACTCGTCTCACCTTCGCGCCTTGTATGAAACTCCTGCGATGACTGCCTCGGGCACCGATTCGGAAACCCGGTTCCGCAAAGCGAAGAAGCTCATCGACCGGACGTTAGGGAGCGGGCGTACGCTCCTGACCGAAGTAGAGTCTAAGGAGCTTCTGTCGTTGTATGGAATTCCATCCGTGCCGACGCGCGTGGCGCGAACGGCAGATGAGGCCGCTGCCCACGCGGCTGAGTTTGGCTACCCAGCCGTTCTCAAGGTCTATTCCAAGACGATCACGCACAAAACGGATGTAGGCGGCGTAAAGCTCGATCTTCCGAATGCGGCTGCTGTTCGAAGAGCATTTCGATCCATTCAGTCGTCTGTTCGATCGAAGGCTGGCGAAAAAGCATTTCAGGGTGTGACCGTTCAGCCCATGATACGGCTGGACGGTTATGAGCTGATCCTGGGTAGCAACGTGGACCCAGTATTTGGTCCGGTGATTTTGTTTGGTTCAGGCGGGCAGCTCGTCGAAGTGTATCGCGACCGCGCCTTGGCCTTGCCGCCCTTGAACACGACGCTGGCGCAAAGGCTGATGGAACTCACCAAAATATACACGGCACTTGAGGGGGTTCGCGGTCGCAAAGCCGTGAACCTGGAAGCCCTCAAAGCAGCGTTAGTTGCCTTCAGCGAACTTATAGTTGAACTGCCTCGGATTGCCGAGATTGATATCAACCCCTTGGTTGCCTCTTCGGATCAATTGCTGGCACTGGATGCGCGCGTGGTTCTCGCTGATCCAAAAATAAAAGATGCGAATCTGCCCCGTTCCGCGATTCGGCCATATCCCTCCCAATATGTTTCCCGTTGGAAAATGAAGGACGGAACTGCAGTCGTCATTCGTCCGATCCGGCCCGAGGACGAGCCTCAGATGGTGGGTTTTCACGAGTCGCTTTCCGAAGAGTCGGTTTACTTGCGCTATTTTCATATGGCACAGCTGAGCACGCGCGTTGCCCACGAGCGGCTCATTCGCAAGTGTTTCATTGACTATGACCGGGAAATGGCGCTCGTTGCCGAATTAACGGACCCGGACACACGGAGCACTTGCATCGCCGCTGTGGCCCGGCTATCGCGTGCGCCATCGGCGGAAGAAGCAGAAATAGGCGTGATCGTGGCTGACAAGTTTCAACACCAAGGCTTGGGCGCCGAGCTAATCAAGAAGCTCGTCGGTATTGCTCGAGTCGAAAAGATAAAACGGATTGTGGCGGACTTCCACTCGGAGAACAGCGCCATCCGCCATCTTGCCAAGCACGGAGGTGCCACCGTGACGCGGACTTCTGACGCAACTTGCTTCCGGATCCAATTAGACTTGTAACTTTGCTTTGCTCTTTTCGATGGTTCGATAGCGGTCGCCCCCTCTCAGGTTTAGCGGACGCGCAGGGCGTAAGAGCTAAGCATCTTCATGTAATTGCTGCGCTCAAAGGCGCCGGGATTGGGGGCCGCGCGGTAGCTCATGCTGCCGCGCATCTGTTGAATCGATTCGTACTCGTGCTCGGTCATCCAGCGGACGAGATCGTCCATGATGCGGTGCGGGTAGCGAACACCGTTTTGAAGGAGCGCCGAAGTCATCATGGCAACTTGCGCCCCGGCCATCATGCACTTCACAACATCTTCCGCACGGTGGACGCCGCCTGTGATTGCAAGGCTGGGCCGGACGGAACCATAGAGAATCGCGACCCAATGCAAGCGCAATGGAAGTTCGCAGGGATCGCTGAGAACCAGATGCGGCGCGGCCTCGAGATTCTCAATATCGAAATCGGCTTGGTAGAAACGGTTGAACAGCACGAGTCGGTTTCCAGCGCGTAGAGGTTGAGCTCGAGGGCGTCAGCGCCGGCCTGCTGCATTTCGCGGGCATAGCGAACCCATCCGCCGGGCGTGGTGCCGTTCAAGCTGGCGATAACGGGAATGGCGACGGCCTGTTTTGCCCGATGAATCAACTCCAAGTAGCCTTCCGGCCCAGTATTGTAGGACTCGAGATTGGGAAGATAGGTGATGGCCTCGGCGAATTCATCGGCGCCGCGGGAGAGGTCTTGATCGATTAGGACACTTTCCAGCGTGAGCTGCTCTTCGAAAAGAGAGGGCAGAACAACAGCGGCGATGCCGGAGTCTTCCAGGCGGCGGAGATTGTCCACGGATTCCGTGAGCGGAGACGCGGAAGCGACGAGTGGATTTTTGAGCGCCAGCTTCATGTACTGTGTGGTAAGGTCAGGTCAATCACTTGGCGTCTCCTTTTGGCTCTCCGGCCGCAGCCAAGTCGGGCTTTTGAGAAATGTCTTCGAAACGTTTGCCGTTGCCCGCAGCGCTACCGGGCATGGAGGCGCGACTCTCATAGACACTCCAGCGGCGCTGGACATCCTCCTGGGCCTCGCGAAGGAGTTGCCTAGCAGCTTCGGGATTGGTGCGGGCGAGGATGGTGTATCGTGCTTCCTGATAGACGTAGTCCTTGAGAGGCATGCTCGGTGCTTTGGAATCGAGTTGGAAGGGGTTCTTCCCTTCGAGGTGCAACGCGGGGTTATAGCGCATCAACGGCCAATACCCAGAGAGCACTGCGGCTTTCTGCTGGTTCATCCCGAAGACCATGTCATAGCCGTGGGCAATGCAGTGGCTGTACGCAATGATCAGCGATGGGCCGTTGTAGGCCTCGGCTTCGAGGAAGGCCTTGACCGTGTGCGTATCACCGCCACCCATGGCCACGCGGGCGACGTAGACGTTGCCGTAGCTGATGGCCTCCATTGCGAGATCCTTCTTGACCGTGCGTTTGCCGCCCATGGCGAACTTGGCGACGGCGCCTCGCGGCGTGGCCTTGGACATCTGGCCGCCGGTATTGGAGTACACCTCAGTGTCAAGCACGAGCATGTTCACGTTCGCTCCGGTAGCGAGGACGTGATCGAGTCCTCCAAAACCGATATCGTAGGCCCAGCCATCGCCACCAACGATCCAGACACTCTTGCGAACAAGACTGCCGGCGACCGCCAGGAGATCGCGGGCATCGTTCGAGTCCAGTGCTATGATTCGACGATTCAACTCGGCGACTCGCTCACGCTGCGCGGTGATGCCGCTTTCTTTTGACTGATCAGCTTCCAAGATGCAGCGGGCTAGTTCGCCACCGATTTGATCGGCAAACTTTTCGACCAGGTGACGAGCGTAGACAGTCTGTTGATCAGCGGCGAGGCGCATGCCGAGGCCAAACTCCGCGTTATCTTCGAACAACGAGTTGGACCACGCGGGCCCGCAGCCACTGAGGTTCGTGGTATAGGGCGTGGTCGGCAGATTGCCTCCGTAGATCGAAGAGCAGCCCGTGGCATTGGCGATCAGAAGGCGATCACCGAAGAGTTGCGTAAGGAGCTTGATGTAAGGAGTCTCGCCACAGCCGGCGCACGCGCCGGAGAACTCCATGAGTGGTTCGAGCAACTGCACGTCTTTGACCTGCGAATGCGACAGGCGGTTGCGGTCAAATTCGGGAATAGACAGAAAGAAATCCCAATTCTTGCTCTCGGGTTCGCGAAGAGGACCTTGCGGGGCCATGTTGATAGCTTTATGTTTGGCTTCGCTCTTGCTCTTCGCCGGACAAATCTCGACGCAGAGTCCACAACCGGTGCAGTCTTCGGGCGAAACCTGCAGTGTGTACCGCAAATCTTGGAATTCGCGCCAGCGCGGTTTCTCTCTCTTGAACGTTTGCGGTGCGTTCGCGAGCAGCGAGGAGTCGTAGACCTTGGCGCGGATTACCGCGTGCGGGCAGACAAGTACGCACTTGCCGCATTGGATGCACAGCTGCTCGTCCCAGACGGGGATTTCCTGAGTGATGTTTCGCTTCTCCCACCTGGCGGTGCCGGTAGGGAAAGTACCGTCAGGCGGGAGGGCGCTGACGGGCAGATCATCGCCGCGCCCGGCAACAATTTCACCCAGCACATTGCGAACGAACTCCGGAGCGCTCGGAGACACAGGCGGAAGGATGTCAAACGGCGCCGTTACCCGGTCCGGGATTTGCACTTCAAACAGATGCGCCAGAGCCTGGTCAACCGCATCAAAATTCCTTTTGAGGACGGCCTCGCCGCGGTTGCCATAGGTTTGTTGAATAGCCTTCTTGATGGCCGCGATTGCGTCGGCGGGAGGGAGGATGCCGCTAATGGCGAAGAAGCAGGTCTGCATGATGGTGTTGATGCGGCGCCCCATGCCGGTATCGCGGGCTACAGCGTAGGCATCGATGACGAAAACACGCAAGCGTTTCTCGATGACCTGCTTCTGGAATTTCCGGGGCAGGTGATTCCACGCTTCGGCAGGAGCAAACGGGGCATTCAGCAGCACGCTCCCTCCAGGAACGGCCCGCGAGAGCACGTCCATGCGTTCGAGGAACGGGAACTGGTGGCAGCCGATGAAGTTGGCCTTATCAATCAGATAGGATGAGCGAATCGGCTGCGGACCAAACCGCAAATGCGAGACCGTCACGGAGCCCGCTTTCTTCGAGTCATAGACGAAGTAGCCTTGCGCGTAATTCTCAGTGTGCTTACCGATGATCTTGATGGAGTTTTTATTCGCGCCGACCGTACCGTCGGACCCGAGGCCGTAGAAGATGGCGCGCACGGTGTCAGGACGCTCCGTGGAAAAAGAGGGATCGTATTCGAGGCTGGTATGCGTGACGTCGTCGTGAATGCCAATCGTGAAATGATTGCGCGGCGCGGCGCTCTTGAGCTCGTCGAAAACGGCCTTGGTCATTGCCGGAGTGAATTCTTTGGAAGACAGCCCGTAGCGCCCGCCGATAACACGCAGGTTGCGCCCTGCCTCCGCAAGGGAGACCACAACGTCGAGGTAAAGTGGTTCGCCAATACTCCCCGGCTCCTTAGTGCGATCCAGGACGGCGACCGCCCGAGTGGTATGGGGCAGAGCGTCCATGAACGCCTGGACCGCAAAGGGGCGGAACAGCCGCACCTTTAGCAAGCCGACTTTTTCGCCCTGGGTGTTGAGCCATTCGACGGTTTCTTCGGCGGCACCCACTGCGGAGCCCATCGCGATAATGACGCGCTCGGCATCAGGCGCGCCAACGTAATCGAACAGGTGATAGCTGCGGCCCGTCTGACTGGTAAAGCCGTCCATTACGTCTTGCACGATCGCTGGGCAGGCAAGGTAGAAGGGATTGCATGCCTCGCGAGCCTGGAAGAAAACGTCCGGATTCTGCGCGGTGCCTCGCAGCACGGGCTGGTCGGGGCGCAGCGCACGTTCCCGGTGCCGGCGAACGCCCTCGCCGTCGATCAGGGTGCGGAGGTCATCATCCGAGAGCAGAGAGAGGTTGTTCAGTTCGTGCGAGGTACGGAACCCGTCGAAAAAGTGGAGGAAGGGAATCCGCGCTTCCAGTGTGGAGGCGTGAGCGATGGCCGCCAGGTCGTGGGCCTCCTGCACAGAGCCGGAGGCGAGCAGCGCAAAACCCGTCTGACGAGCAGCCATCACGTCGCTGTGATCGCCAAAAATAGAGAGCGCGTGCGTGGCGACGGAGCGTGCGGCGACGTGAATCACAGCGGGAGTCAGCTCGCCCGCAATCTTGTACATGTTGGGGATCATCAACAGGAGTCCCTGGGACGCGGTGAACGTCGTTCCCAGCGATCCGGCCTGGAGGGCGCCGTGGAGCGCGCCTGCGGCGCCACCTTCGCTCTGCATTTCCACGACTTGAGGAACAGCGCCCCAGATATTCTTGCGGCCTTCGACCATCCATTGATCGGCTAGCTCACCCATGGGCGAGGAAGGGGTAATCGGATAAATCGCAATCACTTCGTTGAGGCGGTATGCCACGGAGGCGGCAGCCTCGTTCCCGTCCACGATTGCCATTGCCTTTGTCATCGCAGGAACTCCACCCTCTCCGTCCAAGCTTCTTCTCGTTACTGGTTCAATTGGAATGTGACCGTCACAATCATCTCGACGGCAATGGGCTGATCGTTCAGATATGTCGGTTCATACTTCCAATTTCTCAACGCATTCAGCGCAGCCAGGTACAAGAGCGGGGGTCCAGAGACCACCTTCATGTCGATAACGTTTCCTTGTTCATCCAAAACTGCGTCGATCTGCACTTGGCCCTGGACGCGTGCCTGCCGGGCGATTACCGGGTACACAGGGAGCGTCTGCACCAGCGCTTTCGGAGGCCTTACGCGCCCGCCTACACGCACCGGTGCGCTCGGTTTCCCCGTTGGTAGAGCTAGCGGCCTTGCCGCCGTATTCATGACCCCACCGAGCACACCGCCAAGCACTCCGCCCATCTGTCCACCGGGCACTCCCCCAGGCACACCGCCGGCTACTCCGCCGAGACTATCTGGCTCCATTGGCGCTTCCTTGATCTCCGCGATTTGCTTGGGAATCACCGTCGGTGCAAGGAGCTTTCCGCCGCTCACGAACACATGTCTCGGTGCTTGGGCCTTGACCACACCGGCGGGTGCGGGAGGCGGCGGTGGCGGGGGAGGCGGCGCGACGAGCAGCGTCGCGGTTAACTGTTTCAGGTTAATGGTGTCCGTGTAATACAGCCCCGCGAGAATCGGACCGCCAATGACCGCGACATGGAAAAGTAACGCAACCAGAAAATCCAAGGTCTTGGAGCTGTTTTTGAAGTGATGGCTCTCCAAGAGCGCTTCATTGAAGAGTGCTCTGGCTGGTGCGGGTCCGCGTTCAACGGCGGAACGCGGCTGTGGTGAAACAGGGCGCGGGGCTGGGCTGGTAACTTGTGGACGAGTTTCTGGCCGGACCAGAACTTCTGCGATGGCGGACGGTGTCATGGGAGATTACCTCCACTGGGTCCAGGTGTGACCCTATCTTGACCGCCCCAAGTCTGCCCCGTCAGGTGCAGTAGCCGCAGTGACATAGGTCACGGTCCTTTGTGAGACGCGTCACATCCGCCGTCGAGTATTCCGGGTATGAATGGTGACGGGAGCTGAAAAAACGATGCCAACCCCCGGGAGCAAGTTTATGACTTACCGAGTGCGGGTTGTGCCGAAGAAAAAGCGTCGCAGGATGCAGCAGGGCAAGACCACGAAGACACCGGATGGCCTGCAGGTTATCGAGAGCCGCCTGACCTGGCCGCTCGTGAAAGAGCGCATTTTCTGCGATCTTCCCAAGTCCGTGCTTGCCGAACTCGATGAGATTTCCTCAACTTCGAGTTATGCAAGGGATGCTATCCTTTTCGTCGAAGGGCAGGAACCTCGCGGTGTCTTTGTTATTTGTAACGGCCGCGTAAAGCTCTCAACCAGTTCGTCGTATGGCAAATCGATTCTCGTTCGCGTAGCGGAAGCTGGAGAAATAGTGGGTTTGCCTGGTTGCATTTCGGGAAAGCCCTATGAGCTTACGGCCGAGGCGCTGGAGCCCCTCCAGGCCAACTTTATTCCTCGGGAGGCTTTCCTGCAGTTTCTGCGGCAGCGCGGGGAAGCGGCGGTAAGGATCGCCGAGATTTTGAGCCACATCTATCAAGCCACTCTTTCAGAAGTCCGCTATTTAGGGCTTTCGGCTTCCACAGCGGAAAAACTGGCGCGGTTTTTGTTGGACCTGCCTGCCAACCCAACGCAAGACAAGGGCCAGATTCGAGCCGCTCTTACACTCACGCATAAGGAGATTGCCGAGATGATCGGGGCGTCTCGGGAAACAGTCACGCGGCTGTTAGCCAGTTTCAAGCGCGAGCGCCTGGTAAAAGTTCGCGGTTCGACATTAATCATTGCGAACAAAGCAGGCCTGGAAAAGTTGCTCGACGCTTAACAGTTCTTCTCCTTCCGCAGTACTTACAATATGCCCTCTTCCAAACGCAGGTTGCGTTTTGTGCTGTCGATTGTGACAAGCGTCACATCATGCTTGGGGGTTTAAGTGGATACTCGGGGCTCGCAGAGTGGTTTGGTCCGATCTTCGGAAGCAGCGGGGGTGCGAATGCCTGAGTCAGTTCGTCGCTACTTTTCAATTCCCGTTTTTGCTCTATTCGCGCTGGTTTCCATTGTAATCGCCCCCGGACGAGCGCAGCAAAATGGAAACAAGTCTCAGTCTGTGCGCCAATCAAAAACCTACGAACGGCCCACGGATGTGTCTCTATACGTCGGGTCGGAAACCTGCAAGACCTGCCATGAGGACATGCCTTCCAAGGGTTTTTACAAGACCTATGAAGATTCGCCGCACTATGTGACCACGCTGGATACGAAAAAAGGGCCAGAGTGGCACGGATGCGAGGCATGTCACGGTCCAGGGAAAGCTCACGTCGACGGTGGCGGCGATAAAACGAAGATCTTTACATTCAAGAATGCCTCGGCCCAGGAAATCAGCGCACGCTGCCTGGGATGCCACACGTACGGAGAGGAGCACAGCAACTACGCTCGTTCCGCGCACCTGCAGAACAACGTGAGCTGCATAGACTGCCACTCGCCTCACCATCCGAGGGAAAGCCAGTTCCTGATGAAGGAAAAGACGCCGCTGCTTTGCTATGGCTGCCACCAGGAAGTGAAGCAGCAGTTCAATCGCCCCTTCCATCACCGTGTGAACGAAGGCCTCGTGCAGTGCAATGACTGCCACAATCCCCACGGAGGTTTTCTGACCCGGCAGGTCCGCGCAACTTCCTCTCAGGATACCGTCTGCTTCAAGTGCCACTCCGACAAAGCTGGCCCGTTCGTCTACGAGCATGAAGCGGTAAAGATCGAAGGCTGCGTGTCGTGCCACACTCCGCACGGCTCCTCAAACGCGCGGCTGCTGAAGCGAGCACAGGTGAACCTCTTGTGCTTGGAGTGCCACGCGTTTTCCGCGGATGCCGGCGCTCCCGCCATCCCCACCTTCCACAACCAGGCGCAGAAATACCAAGCCTGCACACTCTGCCACACGGCGATCCACGGCTCCAACACTGACAAGTTTCTCTTTAAGCCCTGAGGGAGGCGGCCATGCGTGTCATCCGGATTGCACAGAATCTCCAGAACGGTCGCCCATTTTCCTCCCGTTGCTTTCTCCTGGTCACTACCTTGCTTGGATTGCTCGCGTCCCCAGCACTGGCCCAGCAGGAAGAAGAAGAAAAAGGGATCGACCAGGGCAATTACAACATCAAGCAGTCCATCGAATTTGGCGGGCGCTTCACAAGCCTCGGCGGCGACTTCCAGGCATACGACACCTTTGTGAATTTGGAACAGGGACCCCGGCTGTTGGATTTCACCACGGAGATGCGCTCGTTGGATCACCACGCCACGCTCTTTGACAGGCTCTATTTCAGCAACTTCGGCTATGGCGGCGACCCCAATAATGTCTCGCGCTTGCGGGTGAGCAAGAATAAGTGGTACAGCCTCGACGCCATGTTTCGGAAAGATCAGAATTTCTGGGACTATTCCCTGCAGGCCAATCCCCTGAATCCGACCACGCCGTTTACAAATGGCCCTGCTGGCTATGGCCCACCCGCCTGCACCAGTTGCGTCCTTACAACGTCGCCTCACCTTTTTGACACGCGCCGCAAACTGGGGGATTACGGCTTGACTCTTCTGCCGGACTCCAAGATTCGCGTTCGCGCCGGATACTCGAGGAATATCGTCGAAGGTCCGGTCTTCAGCTCGATTCACGAAGGCACGGAGCAAGCGCTCTTTGAAGACTACAAGACCACCGTGAACACTTATCGCATCGGCGTGGACTTTCGGCTTCTGCCGCGCACCAACATCAGCTATGACCAGATCTGGAACTATTACAAGGGCGACGCCGGCATCACCGATCCGAATCAAAACCCCCTGTTCACCTTGTCCAATGGAAGCCACGTGGATCTCGGGTGGTCCCTCAACGCGGGTGCCAGCCAGCCCTGCGGTAACACCTTTGGAGGGCTTCCTGCAGGTTCGGGAAATGTCAATCCGGCGTGCAGCGCCGCTTTCAGCTACCTCAACCACGGCCGCACGCGCACAAACACGCCCACCGAGCAACTCAGCCTGCAATCCAATTACTGGAAGAACCTGGATCTCTCCGGACGCGTGAGTTACTCGGGCGGGGACACTAATGATTTCGGATACAACGAGAATTTCTTTGGACGCGTCTCGCGCACCAATGCCCGCAACGATGCGTTTACCGGACCCGTGCACGGCAGGCGCGTCGCCGCTACCGCCGATTTCGGGGCCACTTGGCACATAACGGACAAACTAAGCTTCCTCGATTCTTTCCACTTTTCGAATTGGCACAATCCCGTCGCTTTCCTGTCCACGGAATGCTCCTTTTTTAGCCCCAGCCTTTTGACTCCGGCGAACGTGTTCACTTCGGTGGCAGCTCTCCCGGCCACCTGCGCGGCGCCAGCGGACGGCGTCGCGGGGACGCCCGTACATTCCGGCTCGTCCGGACCTGACATCAGTTTGTTAAATGTCAGCCAGTTCTTGAAGCAGGACGAAAAAACCAACTTGGCCGAGGTGGAGTATCGCTTCTCCTCGCGGTGGGGCGCGCGGCTGGGGTACCGCTACCGGAGCCGCACGATTGCAGACGCGACACTTGCCTCGGGAACTTTTGTCTTTTTCCCGAACAATCAAAACAGCCGCACACCGCCTGCTCCCTACAATTCGATAACCTGCCCGGTGGCTAACAATCTGGCGGATGGAACGTGCATCCTGACCATGGCGCCACAGGCTGGCGGCTCCAGTATTCCGATTCACGAATCTGCCGGTGTGTTCGGGATCTGGGCGCGGCCAACCAATAATTGGAGGATTAGCTTTGACACGGACTTGATGAGCGCGGACAACGCCTTTACGCGCATCAGTCCGCGCCAATCGCAGGAATACCGCGTGCGCTCAAGGTATAAGGTTGCGGATTGGCTAAATCTGAATGGCAGCGTCACGATTTGGGAAGGGCGTAATAATGTTGCACAAACGAATGACTTGCAGCACAACCGCGCCTATGGCATCTCCGCGCTGATTCAGCCTAACGAGAAATACGGACTGGAAATCGGTTACGACTATAACGATGTGTTCTCACAGGTCTTAATCTGTTACGTCAGCGTGGCCGCGGGGCAGCCTGGTCCCGGCATCCAGGCGTGTCCCAACGTTGCTGGCCTGGTGCAGCAACTCTCCACCTACACAAACAAATCCCACTACGGCTACTTCAATCTCACTATCACGCCTTTCCGGCATTTCACCACCCACTTGGGCGCCAACCTGACCGGAACCGAAGGCACCCAGCTGCGCCTCGATCCCCAAGCGCTGATTCCCAATCAGGTGACCGGCCCTCTCAATTCGAAATGGCTGCATCCTTTTGGCGGCTTCGATTATCAGTTTGCGAGGAACTGGACCGGGAAGGCGTTGTGGGATTATTACGGCTACCACGAAGACCCCACCGCCGGCGCGGTTCAGGACATTTTCGCGCCGCGAAATTTCAGAGGCAATCTCGTCACGCTTTCTGTGCGATACGCTTTCTAAGGACGCGCGGTCACCACCGTTCGTGTTTCGGATTCCATCAGGAGGAAGACACTTTATGCAAAGAAACTGGTCCACCAAGCTCATTCTGGGAATTGGCTTGCTCTTTGTAGCGACAATGTTTTGCGCACCGACGAAGGCTGACGAGAAAAGCGCAGCACTATACAAACAGAAATGCGCAGCGTGCCATGGCGTGGATGGGAAAGGTGAGACGCCCACGGGCAAGGCGATGAAGGTGCAGAGTTTTGCCGATCCCGAAGTCGCAAAGATGAGCGACGACGAACTCGCCGGGGCGATCGAGAAGGGCAAAGGCAAGATGCCCGCCTACGGCAAGAGCATGAAGCCTGATGAAATAAAGGCCATAGTGGCTTACGTCCGAAGTCTGGCAAAGTAATGCCGACGTTCTTGATCCTCCTGCTGATCGCATTGAGTGTCGCCCTAGTCGCCGTTTTCGTCTTTCGCCCCCAAATTACCGCGACGCGCGGCGGAAAAATGATGGCGTTCTTAGCGCTGTTTGCGTTGCCGCTTCTCTGCTTTGGAATGGGAACTTCCAGCGAACTGGAACACGCAAAGAGCACGGAATTCTGTCTTTCGTGTCACATCATGGAACCGTATGGGAAGAGTTTGCGTGTGGACGATCCACAGCACTTGGCTGCCGCGCATTTTCAGAATCATCGAGTACCTGCCGGTGAAGCGTGTTACACATGCCACACGAACTACGCGATGTTCGGCGGAATCAAGGCCAAGCTTGGCGGGCTGAGACATATCTACGTTTATTACCTTGGAACGCCTCCGGCCCCGGAGAACATCAAGCTCTACGAGCCCTACAACAACCGAGAGTGCCTGCACTGCCACCTGGGTGCGCGCTCCTTTGAAGAAGGCGCCGTGCATACGGCCGATCCCGACTTGCTTCCAGCGGTGAAGGCGAACAAGACATCGTGCATTTCGAGTGGATGCCATGGAGTCGTGCATGACGTGGCCAGTTTGAAAGACGCGAAGTTCTGGAAGGGAGGCAACTGATGCTCAGCCCAAATCTGTTTGACCGGAAGTTGCAACTCTCCGGAATCATCCTGATTCTCGGTCTGGTGGTAGAGGCTCTCTGCTTGTTAGGTCATGGCCCAATTGCCTTCATGCTCTTTCTGGGCCTTGGCGGCGTCCTCTTCGCAGTCGGCATCCACCTCTATCTATATTCGCTCGTGGGCGCCAAGGTGGAACCCGCCAAGCAATAAGCGGCAGCCTGAGATCCGACGAATGCGGTTCAATGAATAATCCATGAGCGGAATTGCTGAATACCAGCTAAGAGAGTCTCCTGGATTACGACTCAGATTACGACTCAAAGCACTCAGCAGTTGTGAACAACTTCTGAACAAAACTAGCCAAATACCATGCAAAACCATAGGGTATGGTGAGGAATAAAGCGCGTGAATCCAACAACATGATATCGGCGGAGAAATCGGCAGGTCGCGAGTTCAACTCTCGCCCTCGGCTCCAGTTTCCCGAGGTCCAACCCCAAGACATAGGTTTGCTGAATGTAGCGGAAACATCGGTAACAACCTGGGGCAGAACGGGGTGTCGCACGGGTCGAGCAGCTCGCGCATCAAGATCGAAGTGCCCCGAACCCTATTGGACGATCGAGCTGAGTTATTGATTCTATTGAGCAAAAATTGGTTTATCCAACAGCTTTTAGATCATAATCCATAAGCAGACCCGCCAGATAACGTCGTGAATTTCTTTGATCCCGACCGCCTTCCTAGCTCGCAGCCAACTGCAGTCTCTCGTCCATCACCGACGTTGGCGATTCGTCGGTACCCGCGTTGCTTCCAATCACAGAGTCGGCGTTCTCATGGTCATGCGGCGGCATCATTACATCGCCAGATCCTTCTGAAATCGATCGGGCGTAAATGAAAATGCTTCAGAAAGCATCTCGTGAAGTTGCGAACATGCCGATATCCCGCATCGATAGCGATTGCTTTGACAGGCGCGTCGGTCATCCGTAATTGTTGCGCCGCGGCTTCGAGGCGTTTTTTCTTTGCGTATTCTTTGATTCCCAAGCCCGCGCACGCCTTGAAGAGGCGTCGCGCCTGGCGGCCAGAAATACCCAACCCAAGTTGCTTGCAGGTTTCGTCAAGGCACCACAACCCCCTTGCGGGATCACTGTCGATAAGATTCTTGAGCTTTTGCACGCGCCAGTCCTCGCTGACGCCTGTGTCCGTGTTTTTCGGAAAAAACAACTTGAGGAACTCACGTGGACTTCCCCACCTCAGAACAACAGGTTGCTCATACATCATCGATCTTGCCTCCTGCATATTCACGGTTAGATGAACAAGTGCAAGTGATGCAAATTAATTGGGCATTCTGAATCGTTACACCCGATACTTAGAGAATACGTGGGCGGGCAATTCCGGAAACCTGAAGAACTTCAAATCCAGCAGCGAATTCGTAACCTGGGGACCGTCACCCTTAGCAACGGCTCCCCTTCCTACGCATACACCTTTTCACAGTAAGAGGAAACACGGAGTTGGTCAATGGGGTATTTCACTCAAATCAACTGAGGGGAAGACCTCAAGCGATTCCTAAGCTCATGCGAATACTGCGGGAAGTGTAGGCATCGAGACGCCTTGAACAGACTTTGCTGTATCCCCAGTATTACTCTTGGCGTAACGAGCTCATAGGATCCACTCGGCTCGCCCGTCGCGCCGGTACAAAACTCGCGAACGTGGCAGCGAAAACCAGGAATGGAATAATGATGAAAGAGGTCGACAGCATGGTCGGTTGCATTCCCTCCACCAGGCGCTCCAATACTCGTCCAGCCGCCCCGGCAGCAATCAAGCCAATACCTATTCCCAGGGAGATCATTCCCAGGCTTTGCCGAAGCACCAGCCACATGACTTCGGCAGGGCGCGCGCCAAGAGCCATCCGGATGCCGATCTCCGGGACACGCTGA
>WNGM01002399.1_pt1 | contig 19864 bp, 18 predicted proteins | sample 5400571 | NCBI WGS metagenome assembly WNGM01 (sample SAMN13153378, study PRJNA577476) | soil metagenome | isolation source: 100 cm soil or saprolite under Garry oak tree replicate 2 | place: USA:California | collected 2016-06-15 | reverse complement strand
CGGTGAAGCCAGGGCGACGCAAGCGTCCCTACGGGAGGAGGCGTTGTAGCTGGCCGTGGAGAGGGTGTTGGGAACGAAGTAAAAGAAAAGTCGAAGGAGTTTGCTATGGAGGAGATAGCACATACAAGCAGCTATCCAGTGCCTGTAGATCGGCTGCTTACCTATGGAGAAGCTGATGTCGTGGAGCCAGATGACTGGCCCAATTATCTGGAACTGGGTCTGGGCCCAGAACATATTCCCGATCTCATCCGTATGGCGACGGACGAACAATTGAACCAGGCCGACCCAGAGAGTTTAGAGGTCTGGGCGCCGGTCCATGCCTGGCGTGCGCTTGGACAGCTGCGTGCCGAGGCGGCGATTGAACCTCTCCTCTCGCTCTTCGATACATTGGAAGATAACGAATGGGTGATGGAGGAACTGCCAGAGGTCTTTGGCATGATCGGTCCGGCAGCTCTTCCAGCGCTGGCCGCCTATATGGCTGACAGATCTCATAAGGAATGGCCACACATTAACGCGAGTTCGAGTGTCCTGAGTATAGCGACGCGCTGGCCAGAGGCCCGTTCAGAGAGTGTCGCGATCCTGAGCGAGCAATTGGAGCAGTTTACAGAAAACGAGCCCGACTTCAATGCCTTTCTCATCCTGGCCCTGGTGAAACTCGGGGCCAAAGAAGCGGCCCCGTTGATGGAGCAGGCGTTTGCAGCCGAGCGCGTTAACCTTATTGTGATGGGAGATTGGGAGGATGTGCAGGTCAGGTTGGGCTTGATAACGCCTGAAGCGGTTATGCCCTCCACTACGCAGGAGATGACGTCCCCTCAGGTTTCCTCTAAGCCTCGTCACGAACGCGGAGCAACCCATAAGAAGACCAAAAGCAAGATGGCCAAACAGTCGCGGAAGAAGAATCGCAAACGGTAGGTATACAGGGTTCGGCTTCCCATCAGCCTTAAGGTGTAGTTGACATCCTCACGCTCATGGCGTACGATTACAGAGGTTTGAAGGCGGATTCAACATCGCGGGAGAGCTATTCCGACGACAACACTGGAAGGAAGATTTTTGAAGGCAATCGCGATCTTTTATCAGGGCCGCAAAGAAGCCACCCCAGAAGTTGCTGACCGTCTCATCTCATTTTTGAAACAGCAGGGGCATGAAGTACGCGTCATCGATACAAGGTACGAGGGCGAAGAGACGCCCGATCCTGCGCTGAGGGGATACGACCTGGCAGTGGTATTAGGGGGAGATGGCACTATTTTACATGCTGCGCGCATCTGCGCTTTCGCGGATATCCCGATTGTGGGCATCAATTTTGGGCGCGTGGGATTTCTGAGCGAGCTTGAACCCGCTGAATTAGAGTCGCATCTGCCCTACTACCTGGACGGGGATGCGTCGGTCTGGCTGGATAAACGGGCGATGCTCTACGCGGTGATGGAACAGGATGGGAAGAGTGAGGAGTTTCTGGCCCTCAACGATATTATCATTGCCCGTGGGAAGTGGCCGCGCGTGGTGCAAGTGTGCATCTGGATCGACGACTTCTTTTACAATACGACGCATGCCGATGGTGTGATCGTTTCGACGGCCACCGGATCGACCGCCTATAACATGGCCGTCGGTGGGCCGCTGCTGCACCCACAGGTACAGAGTACGGTGCTTACGCCAATCGCGCCGCACCTGGCCTTGAACCGCTCGCTGATACTGCCGCCGGAGGCTACTGTCAAATTGCAGATATTCACCGGCTTACAGAATGGAGTTTTCTCCGCCGATGGGCAGATGAACCGCGAGATTCAAAATGGGGCAACCATTACCGTTCGCAAGAGTCAGTTTGTCACACAGTTTCTTAGACGTAGGGAACCGACACAGTTCTACCATATCATCAATGCCAAACTGTATAACGTGGACGAAGAAGCACCCGGTCATTAAAGAGTATGTTATTAGAACTAACCATTAAAGATTTCGCAATCATCGACAGCTTACACCTGCGGCTACACCGGCTGTTCAACGTTTTTACGGGAGAGACGGGCGCGGGTAAGTCGATCATTATTGACGCCGTCAATGCGCTGCTGGGCGGAAAAATCGGCGCGGAGTATGTACGCGCGGGATGCGAACGCGCCACCGTTGAAGGCGTTTTCTCCATCGAAGCGCTACCGGCCATTTCTGATGAGTGGTTGTCCCTGGAGACGGACGAGGATGAAGATGCTCTCCACAGTATTGGGGCGAACGGGGCCAGTACGGTTTTTGAGGCGCTTGACCAGGCCGAGACGAGGAACATGCAACGATTGCAGGTGGATGCAGCCAGCGCTGACGCAAGGGTGGCGCTGGCCGCGCTGCTACACGAATATGATATTACGCCCGACAATGGAATACTCATCCTCTCACGCGATATTTTCCGCTCCTCCGGACGCACAGTGGCGCGTATCAATGGGCGTGCGCTCTCGCAACAGGTGCTGCAGCAAGTGGCAAGCTGGCTGGTGGATATCCACGGGCAGAGCGAGCACATGAGCCTGTTGCGTCCTGAACAGCATGTTAATTTCCTGGATCGCTACGCGGAGCTTTTGCCGCTGCGCGAAGAACTGGGAGCGAAGGTCACGGAGTGGCGTCATGCGCGCAAGTCGCTGCAGGCGCTGCAACAGACTGAACGCGACCAGAGCCGCCGGGCAGAGTTTCTGCGCTTCGAGATCGATGAGATCGAGAAGGCCGAATTGCGCCCAGGCGAAATCGAGGAACTCGAAGGGGAGCGCAAGGTACTGAGCAATGCCGAGCAATTGCGCGAGCACTGCGAGCTGGTCTATGGAGCGATTAAAGGGCTTGATGTGGGCGGAGATGACTTCAAGCCCGCGCTGGACCAGCTGCAGGTCGCGCAGCGGAGCCTGGGTGAGCTGACGCGCCTGGACAAGAGCCTGCAGGAGTATGCTGATAACCTGGCGGAGGCGATTTATCGACTGGAGGACGTGGCGGCGAGTATCAGCAGCTATGAGAGCGATATTGAGGATAACCCGCGCCGCCTGTCTGACATCGAGGAACGGCTGGACCAGATCGCACGCTTGAAGCGCAAATATGGTGCGACGATCGAAGAGATCTTGCAGCGGGCCGCCCGGGACCAGGCCGAGCTGGATACGATCACGAACCGCGAGGAGCTGATCGCACAATTTCAGAGACAGGATGGCCAGTACCGGCAGGAGATCGGCCAGATCGCGCAGGAACTATCCGCACGGAGACAGGAAGCGGCGGAGCGATTATCTACGGCGATGGAGGAGCAGTTAAACGACCTGAATATGAAACGGGCGCGCTTCTCCGTGGAGATGGTGCAGGTCCCTGATGAGCAGGGGGTGCCCGCCAGCGTCAACGGGCAGCCGGAGCAGCACTACGCCTGCGATTTAACGGGCATTGACCGCGTGCAGTTCCTGATCGCGCCGAACCCAGGCGAGCCGTTCAAGCCGTTGACCAAAATTGCTTCTGGCGGCGAGACATCGCGGCTGATGCTGGCGCTGAAAACGATCCTGTCCTCGGCTGACGCGACGCCGACGCTGATTTTTGACGAGATCGACGCGGGTATCAGCGGGCAGAGCGGGCAGATTGTGGGCGCGAAGCTGTGGGTGTTGACGCAGAACCACCAGGTGATCTGTGTGACGCACCTGCCGCATATCGCGACTTATGCCGATACACACTACAATGTGAGCAAGCAGATCATTGATGACCGCACGATGACCATCGTCAACGAGCTGCGGCCAGAGCAGCGCGTGCGAGAGATCGCGCATATTATGGGTGGCAACGTGACGGAATTTTCGATGAAGAGCGCGGAAGAGATGTTAGCTCGCGCATATTTGTGGAAGGAGAACTGGCGGAGGAGTATGCAGGAGAAGGCGACGGTGAGCGGGACGAGTGGGGAGATAAATAGCTAAACGGAATGTTAACATCTGATGACGTTTCTGCTATTCTATCACCATGAGATTAAGTCAGTATGCAAAACGGATGGGCGTCAGCTACAAGACGGCTTTCCGGTGGTGGAAAGCTGGTAAGCTTGACGCCTACCAACTGGATACCGGCACTGTGATTGTACGGGAGAAAGTCCCAACACACGTAGCACTCTCTGCCCGCGTCTCGGAAGCCTACCAGAAAGAGGATTTAGAGCGGCAGATGCAACGCCTGAAGGACTACGCAGCAGCGAAAGGCTATCAGGGAACCAGAACCGTCAGTGAATGGGCGTCAGGACTCAATGATAGCCGTCCAAAGTTCCTGAAGTTGCTTACCGATGCCAGTATAGGAACTATTGTGGTAGAGCATCGTGATCGGGCTACCCGCTTCGGGCTTCGCTCCATTGAGCAGTTGATGCAGATGCAAGGACGCCGCTTAGAGGTCATCTTTCCAAGCGATATGGACAATGACCTGGTGGATGATTTCATGGCTATCATCACCAGCATGGCAAGCCGTCTCTCTGGACGGAGAACCTCGAAGAGACGTGCTGTAAAGATCAAAGCATGCGTGGAACAGGTCATGAAGCAAGAGGATGAAGCATGATGGTCAAACGTGGCTACAAGGCAGAGTTAGACCTGAATAACGAGCAAATCACCCTGGCAAAGAAGCATTGTGGTGCGGCTCGGTGGGCATTCAATTATGGCCTTCGACGCAAACAGGAAGCCTATAAAGCAGGCTTACCCATGCCGTATGCTACGGACTTGCACCGTGAGATTAACGCCCTGAAGAAAACCGCAATTCCCTGGATGTACGAAGTCAGCAAGTGCGCACCACAAGAGACACTCAGGGACCTGGATGACGCTTTCAAGCACTTCTTCCGCAAGGTAGCCCTGAAAAAGCCGCTTAGGACTGCTCAGGCTCAAGGAACACGATTACCTTCCCATGAATGTCAAGATTGGGAGTGCCACGATCAGCGAAAAAGCTGGCAGGTGGTATGTGTCCATTTGCGTGCAGGAGGACGTAGCAGAACCAACACAGGCAGCAGGTGAGCCACTTGGAATTGACCTGGGTATCAAGACACTGGCAGTGGTCTCCGATGGACGGACCTTTGCTAATCCCAAAGCGCTCAGGAACCGCTTGAATGCTCTCAAACGTACCTCACGGCGGCAGAGTCGGAAGCAGAAAGGCTCACAAAACCGCAAGAAAGCGACACAGCGATTAGCAAGGATGTATGCCAGAATAGCCAATATCCGCCAGGATGCACTTCACAAGGCAACGTCCTCTCTCGTGGCGAGAACCAAGCCCGATGCAGAGCGACCGGCGGTGATGGTGCTGGAGGACTTGCACGTGAGTGGCATGCTCCAGAACCGCAAGCTGAGCAGAGCGATAGCCGATGTGGGTCTCTATGAGTTTCGTCGGCAGATTGAGTATAAGGCACGTGATGCGGGCGTCCGTGTGAAGTTTGTCTCGCGCTGGTATCCCTCATCTAAGACCTGCTCGTCTTGTGGATGGGTCCATGAGGATTTGACGCTTGCTGACCGGATTTTCACCTGTCAGCAGTGCGGCGTTGTCTTAGATCGGGATGAGAATGCGGCCTTGAACCTGGCCGCATCAGCATGAAAGAAACTACCGTGAGTTACACGGGAAGTGACGCCTGTGGACATTGCGTAAGACCAGGGACACCTGGCAGCGATGGGAGAAGCAGGAACCGAACACGATTTATGGCCTGTCCATAAATGGGTAAGTTTCGGATAACGGAAATGCACAATGGGAATTAGTACCCTAGGGCGCAGATCTATCCGTTCCCCTTGATGTCACCCTGAGCGCAGCGAAGGGTCTCTCTCGCTCGGCAGGGAGATGCTTCGCTGCGCTCAGCATGACAGGACTGCGCTCAGCGTGACCATGCTGTCGTGCTGCCGCGGCTACCCCTTGGTGTCACCCTGAGCGCAGCGAAGGGTCTCTCGCTCGGCAGGGAGATGCTTCGCTGCGCTCAGCATGACAGGACGGCGCTTGCCCGTATGATGTAATAGGGACCGGCATTTATGTTATAATAGGGCTCAGGATAGAGAGTGCCGACCCGGTAAAATGGCTACCGGGATGTAGACATGCCCGAAGGACTATTTCTGATGAATAAGAAGCTATTAAGTACGATTTTGTTATTTGCGATATTTATTGGTTTCACGTGGTGGGGGCTGGCGTGGCTTTTTTCACCGAACGACGTGGAAACAAAGATCTATTCAGTGCTCCTGCTGGGTTGTGCCGGCTATGCGGGCGTCTCTATTTTGCTGTTGCCACGTAAAAAACAGCCGTAAGCGTACTGTCTCATTCGCGCGCTTGGATTTCAACAGCGACACAGGGAACTATACTTCCGTTTACCTCTGCAATAAAGCCTACCCCACTGCCGTATTTTTGTGACGCAACCGAATACCGCTTCGTTCTAAGACTCAGGCTGAGCATACCGCTTGAATGATGACGGGAAAAACCAGCTCGGCACTCTGATTGGGAGGTATTTGCGCTCAATCCTTCATGCAACAACACCCGCTGGCACCATACACGTGCTGGCCGATTTTTGCAAACAGCAAGGAAGCGAAACGCGCACAGATATGGAGCAGCTTTCTGTCCTGACACAGACTACTCGACCACATAAAAACCACACTACAAGCAGAAACCGATGGATGCAGCGCTTCTTCACAGAAGATGTGTCACCGGACAATCACCCGATCGTTGAACTACAACGACGGGCTGTCTGGATCAGCATCGCCCTTATTTTACAGGCATTTAACGAAATCCCTCATAACTGGTATATACCCTATTTGAATCCCTTTGGGTCGCTTATCCCCCTGATACTGATCGCGGGAAGTTTTATCGCGATGGCAATGGCATTCCGCCCGGCAAGTAAAAACCAGCAGGCGCTGCAGGATCGTCCACGGCGCTGGCAGCGTGTTGTGCTGGTATTGACGCTTATCCTCACAATCGCTGGCGTGTCGTTGTTTACCCTTAGCACCGTGTCGTGTTTCCTGCCACCCGCATTCTCAAATGACGGGACATCGCTTGATACAAACGCGGCGCAGTTGCTCTTAGAGGGACGAAATCCGTATACCGATTCGAATATGCTCGACCTGGCGAGACATTTCTCGATCCAGCCCAATTGGACGACACCACTGCAGAGAGGACAGTTCGCCAACAAGATTGATTATCCCACGATGGTCGATTTCCAGAGCGTGCTCGACACGGACTTGAAGGCCGGCAGCGCGCCCGAGTTTGAGTCGAAGGTGAGTTATCCCGCGCTGTCCTTCCTGACGCTGGTGCCTTTCGTTTTCTTTCACGATATGAATGTGCTGCCATTCTACCTGCTGAGCTACCTGTTACTGATGGGATTAGCGGTGAAGATCGCGCGGCCAGAGATGCGCCTGTGGGTACTGCTGCTGGGGGTGGCAAACGTCTCTATGTGGTCATCTACGGCTGGGGCCAACCTGGATATTTTCTATACGCTGCTGATCGTGCTGGTCTGGCTTTTGCGCGACAAGCGCTGGAGCTCGGCGATCTTGCTTGGCCTGGCGCTGGCAAGCAAGCAGATCGCGTGGTTCTTTATTCCGTTCTACATGATCATGGTTTTGCGCCACTACGGTTGGAAAGAATGCCTTTACCGGCTTGCTATCGCGGGAAGCATTGGTCTTGCAATCAACCTTCCCTTTATTCTCTGGAATCCCCAGGCGTGGCTGGCAGGAATACTGGCGCCTGTGGCCGATCCAATGTTCCCCATGGGTGTTGGCATCGTCAATCTCAGCGTGACGCACCTGATACCTTTCCTCTCCAAGAGGGAGTATACGGTACTGGAAGGAATAGCGATGCTGGCTTCGCTGGTGTGGTACTGGCGCATCTGTAAAAGGATTCCCGAAGCGGCGATGTTACTTGCAGTATTGCCGCTGTTCTTCGCCTGGCGCAGCCTGGCCTCGTACTTTTATTGCGCGGCGTATCCACTGTTCATCCTGATGGTGGCCAGGGCGAACACTCGAGAGAAAGCGCGGCCTGTAGAGCAGAAAATTCTCGGCATCGAGTTTGCCTCTAGCCACTCCCAGAGGCCCGCGCCAGCGATACCTGCAATGGTCGGTTTTCAGCCTACCTCGTACAGCGCTCCGATTTTCCATTACAGGACTTCATTTCGGTTGTAATAGGGTTCTTTTTGATTGATGTCTCGACTCTTTTTCCTCTTCGTGATACAATCGACAGCGACAAATGAAGTACAGCGTCGTAACGAGGAAAAAATTGAGATTATGACCCAAAAGAAAGAAAGCAATTCCCCTGTTTCGCAGGAAGAGCATGCGCAATTAGAGCATGTACTTGAGCAATTTCACCAGATAGCCAATGAACTGCATACAAGCACGAACAAGGAAGAAGCGGAAGCAGTTTTGACAGATATCAACAGGCTGGCAGAAACCTCGCAGGTCGCGTTCCTCAAGGCCCTCTCGAAGGAACGTACGAGCGATGCGGCAGACATTATGATTGCCCTCAATGAGCTTAGCCCAAATAAAAGTATTCGCAAAGAGGCACGCCGCTCCCTGCTGCGGCTGGAAGCAGCAAAAGTGTATCCGCAATGGAAGCCGCCGGTGGTGCGTACGCCGGTTGTCGGCCTGCCCCTTGCTCACCCGCCGCGCTTCTGGAAAGGCTATGTCACACAGTCACGCGAGGAGGGCGAGGTACAGCTTATCCTTTGCTGGGAACAGGGGATCGATTATAGTGAAGCCCGCATGTTTATCTTTCTATTGGACTTCTGGGAACAGGGCCTGAAGGAATTTATTCAAGATCTGACCAATAAACGCGGCGTGGAGGCTCAGATTCAGCATATGCGGACACAGTTGCCGGATATTCTATTGGCGGATTGCACGCTGGCAGAAGGGCGCCGTTTAGTTGAAGAGGCGCTCGCGGTGAATGCATGGCGGGGGACAACACCACATAAAGAGTACCGGCATTACCTCCCCATTTTCAAACAACTGGTCACCGATGCCGAGGACGTAGGAGAGGATCGCGGATTGACCTTCATTAATCCCAAATTAGAGAGCGACGAGGTGGTTGCCACCTTTGTGACGGCCTGGTCGTTAGGCGACTTTGGGTTGAACTATGATTTACTGGCAAGAGATAGTCGCATACGTGAGGGTCTTGATCGAGATGAGTGGATTGAGCGGCATCACGCCTGGGCAAATGAAGCACGGCCCACCCACTTCCAACTGAGTTATATCCGGGAACGCGAAGTAAGCGCACCGCTCCTGTGGCTGCCTTCCTCGGTAAGTGGAAGAGGCTCAAGCACGCGCAAAGAGGTTGAGATGAGCTGGTCGCTGGAGCTGAGCGATACGCAGCTAAGCGGCACGCTCCAAGAGATGCCGATGGGAACCGCGGTCTACAAAGAGACGGGGCGCCACTGGTTCTGGACGAGCTACACGCTGGAACGCGAACAGGACGGATGGCGTATTCGGCAGATGACCGACGAGGGCGCCAAAGCGCAGAGCATGTCGACGGAGGAGCTACAGCAGCGCATCGATGAGCATGATCGGCGTATCAACGAGGTTATTCAGCAGAATCCGGGTGAGTACGAGAAACGAGAACTGACACAAGAGCTGATCTGGCGCATGACGCAAACGATCTTTTACGATGATGCGCTGATCGTTCACCTGCCGCTTGAACGGATGTATTATGGAGATGCCTATACTCGCGCGATCAGTCTCGGTGCGATAGAGCGAGCAATCGTCTACCTGGAGCGTTTGACGCGCAACTTTGTGGAACAGCGGGGCGAACTCTTGCGGCAACTGGCGATCACACAAAGTGGCCTTAGTGAATATTACGGTGAGAGAGGGTTGAATGAGCGAGCCATGCATTTTGATACACTCGCCGAGGCGAGCATTCGCGAAGCCCTCACCCTGCTAGACGATATCTCGGGGCACGCGGTCCTGGCCGAACTGCTGATGAAATACAATGATCGGCTGGATGAGGCAGAGGAGCAGTTGTACCGGGCCAAAGATTTGGCGGCCGTCAGCGAAGAAGAGGCGATGATTGAGAACGACCTGGCGAGTATCTCGGTCCGGCGGGATAATCTCGAGGAGGCTCTGCGGCATTACCAGCGAGCCGCGGAAATCGATCCGAACTTTGAGGGCGTGTGGTTCCAAATAGGTTTGATGCAACGGAATCTGCAACGCTTTGCGGAGGCCAGGGGAACGTACTTACAGGCCATCGAGCGCGAACCGCTGGATATGCGCCCCTATTCCGAGCTTTGCGCTATCTATATGAACGAACGCGAACCAGAGAAAGCGCGTGAGATCGTGGAACGCGGCCTGCGCAACATTCCGAGGTCTGCCCATTTACTCGCGCTGCTTGCATCGATCTATATGGAGACTGGAGACCTGCGGAGGGCGCAGTCGACATTAGTTGAAGCGGAAGAGATTGACGCGAAGCTCGAGATTGTACAGAGCTTACGCGATGAGTTGAACAGGCGCTTGAAGAAATGAAGTGGCAGGCTGGAAGGAACAAAAGCATGCTAGAAGAGTCAGGAGGACTGTGGATATGAGCAAGAAAAAAGTACAGAAAGTTACTGTTTCACAAGCAGATGAGGCTCAGGCACAAGAGGTACTTGAGCAATTCCATACATTAGCCGGGGAACTGCGTTCAAGCAAGAACCAGCAAGAGGCGGAAGCGGCACTGTCGACTATTACAGGTTTACCAGAAGCAGCACAGGTGGCATTGCTTCTGGCACTATCCAAAGAACGTCACAGTGACGCGGCCGATGTCTTGATTGCGATCAACCAACTTAGTCCAGAAAAAAGCATTCGCAAGGAGGCACGACGCTCACTGATTCGACTGGAAGAGGCCAGAATATACCCACAGTGGGAGCCGCCCGTTGAGCGGACCTCCCCTTTTGAAGCTATCCGATCGGCGATGAATATGGAGGAAGCGGGAAACCCTCCTCGCTTCTGGAAGGGTATCCTCAGCGATACTCGTGATTCAGGCCAGGTACAATTGATGCTGATGTGGGAGCAGGGAAAGGATTATAAAGATGTGCGCATCCTGGGATTTCTGCTCGAATTCTGGCACGATGGGGTCAAAGACTTCTATACAAGAATCGAGAGTAAGCGAATTGCTGATAGTCTGATTGAGCAGATAAAAACAGAAGAAGAGACTCTCGATTGCTCTCTCGCAAAGGGACGCCGTTTGATTGAAGAGGCTCTGACGGTGAACAAAAAACATGGCACTCCCACCCACAAAGACTTCCGTCTTTCAATATCACTGATAAACAAACTGGTGCTGGAAAATCCGGATATTGTGGAGGAAGAACTTGAAGAGTTCGAGGAGGACGAGGAGGACGAGGAAGCGGTAGAGATCGACCCCGACTTACCACCAGTACAAGTTGTCACCAGTTTTGTCGAAGCCTGGGTAGATGAAGATTACCCTATGGCCTATAACCTGCTTGCCGATGGGAGCAGGCTGCGGGAAGGGCTGACAGAAGAAGAATGGGTCGAACGGCGCGAGGAGTGGGCGGAGGACGCACGGCCAGACTACCTGAGACCAGGTTTTGTCAAGGAGCGACAAGCCAGGAAATCTGGTATCTGGCTGCCCAGTACATTCAGTCGAAACGCCGCACAGACGTATAAAGAGATTGACGCTGGCTGGTCAATCGTACTGGAGGATACTGCTGAGAAGGACATATTACCAGAATTACCCCAGGAAACTGTGCTCTACGAAGAAACGGGACGCCACTGGTTCTGGGTGTGTTTCAAGCTTGTAGAAGAGCCAGGTGGTTGGCGCATAGATGACATGGTTGATGAGGGAAAGAACGCGCAAAGCATTCCTGCGGCTGAGCTACGGAAACGCATTGAGCAGCATAATCAGGAGATCCAAAAAATCACAAAGAAGCATCCCTCCACGGACCCTGATGCATTGGAATACGTTGATGAAGTTCTCTTTCATATAATGGAGGTTACAAATTACGACGATGCGCTGATCGCAAAGGATCCACTCGACAAAAAGGCCTATCTTGATGCCGTCAGCCGAGCAGCGCTCTTTGGAGATCATGAGCGCTCCATTGTGTACCTTGAGGGGATAGCACGATATTACCCTGAAGAACAGGCAGAGGCATGGCGGCAAATTGGCTCACACCAGCTAAAAGTCAGCGAGAAATATTACGAAGAAGACGATGTAGTACGTGGAGAACGCCTCCTGGTGTTGGCAGAGGAAATATTGCGTAAGTCATTGACCATGGAGGATAGTGTAAACGCCCTTTTGACACTGGCTGACGTGCTGCATGATATGGGAGGTGACGATAAACTTGAAGAGGCTGAGCTTGAATTACGTAAAGCGCAGGCGATGACGAAGGATGAGAAGCTGTTGGAGGACATCGAAAGTGAACTGGGCCATATGGCGATGGATAGAAAAATGTACGAAGCTTCACTTAGCCATTATCAACGCCTCGTAACAATGAATCCCTCCTATCCAAACGCACGATACAATATTGGCCGCGCTTATCAAAAGCTAGAGTATACTCAAGAGGCTGTAGCCAACTTCAAGCAGGCAATTGAAATTGAGCCTGATAATTTAAATGCCTACGCCGACCTATCCACAGCCTATGTGAATGAGAACCAGGTATCCATGGCGCGTAGGGTCTTAGAAGATGGCGCAGCGGCCAATCCCGACACGGTAGACTTACAGCTGCTGCTTGTATCAAACTATATCGAGAGTAAAGACTACGTCCGCGCCGAGGAATGGATGAAAAAAGCTGAGAGCATCGACCCCGATGATGAAACGGTACAGATGTTCCGTCAAATACTGACGATTAGTAAGCTGCAACCAGCATTTCATAGCAATATAAAAAAATTCAGGAAGCGATGATAGAAGAACGGTGTATCACATATTATACGGTGACCCTGGGCGAACTGACGCGCGAGGGGGACGCAACGGCTGACATTGCTGTGCTTGATCGTGATGGGAGAGAGCAGAGGCAGATACTGCGCGTTCCCGCCGGGCTGCCGGGGGAGCGGGTGACGATTGCAGTCGAAGCGCCAGCACGGGGAGGGGAACGGCGCCCGGGAAAGCGCAATCGCCGCTGGAAGGCTAGCATGCCACGCCCGCCGCGCGTATGGATTACGGAGATAGACGAGGCTGCACCGCAACGAAGCCAGGCACGCTGCCCTGTCTTCGGCGTTTGCGGCGGCTGCCAGTTGCAACATATGGAGTACGCGGCGCAACTTGCCTGGAAACGCTCTGTCGTGGAGCAATTGCTGCGCGACACAGGCGGATTTGCATGTCCACCACTACTTGAACCGGTGGCATGTGATGATCCCTGGCAATACCGCAACCACATGCGCTTCTCGGTGAACCGCAAAGGAGAACCTGGTCTGACTGCCAGGGGCACGCATCGTGTACTGCCGCTGACCAGTTGCCCTCTTGCCGATGAACAGATCAATCGCGCGCTGCAAGTTTTCAGCCAGGTACCCAACGAGCGGCCGCAGGTTTTGATACGCTGCGGGAGCGCCACGGGTCAAATGCTTATACAACCGCACCCGAAAGCAGAGGTTTTGGAAAAACTGGTGGCATGTGGCCTTGATATCCGTAGCGATACGTTTGAAGAGAGGCTCGCGGGCGAAATATATCGCATTCGGCCAAGCTCGTTCTTCCAGACCAATACAGCCCAGGCTGAAAAAATGGTAGAGATGGTGGTACAAGGATTGGGGCCATCACAGTTGGTCGTGGATGCCTACTGCGGGGTAGGCACTTTTGCATTAGCGCTGGCCAGGCATGTTGAGAAGGTCATCGCTATCGAGGAGTCGGCGAGCGCCATCAAGGATGCCCAGTGGAACCTGCGCGAGGTGAGCAACGTCGAGATCCTCAAGGGGAAAGTGGAGGATGTGCTGCCGAAGCTGGCCGCGGAGATCGATGGACTGGTCATTGATCCGCCACGGGCCGGCTGCCAGAAGGTCGTGCTGGATGCCCTGGTAGAACATCCCATTTCCAGGATAGTGTATGTCTCGTGCGACCCCGCAACGCTGGCACGAGATCTGCATATACTCTGCCATCTCCAGCCAGCCTATCATCTACAATCGGTGCAACCGCTCGATATGTTTCCGCAGACGGCACATATCGAGTGCATCGCCATTTTGGAGCGCAAATAATATATGACGACAGCTTTGCCCTTGTTACTGGCCTCTGCCTCGCCGCGACGCAGGCAGTTGCTTTCCCTGCTTGGCTTATCTTACTCAGTGTGCGTTTCGCCTGTCGACGAAGATGCGACGCAAGAGCGCTACGGGGGACCCAGCGACGGGCTGGCACTGTGGCTCGCTGAACATAAAGCGCTGGGGGCGCTGTCCCTGGCCGAAGCTGCGAACCACATTGTGATTACGGCGGATACGACGGTATTGCTTCATGGTGATGTGCTGGGCAAACCACGCGATACAGCACAAGCACGTGAACTGTTGCTCTCTTTGCGGGGACGCTGGCATCACGTGGTGACCGGCGTTGCTGTAAGCAGGATGATGAAAGGCGAGCCGGAAGTATATAGCGCTAGTTGCAGAACGCCGGTGCTGATGCGTCCTTTTAGCGAAAAGTTCATCGCGGCATACATCGCCACCGGAGATCCACTGGATAAAGCAGGAGCTTACGGGATCCAGCACCCGGATTTTCAGCTCACAGAGCGCATCAATGGCTGTTATCTGAATGTTGTTGGCTTGCCTATCTGTACATTAGTGGACTTATTGGCCAAATTTGATGTCCAGCCAGCGGAAGAAGGGCGCAAAGGGGCCGGTTGTCGATGGTCTGCACGGTGCAAGGTATACGACAGGGAAGGAATAGCAGCATTATGAGCACAGTGGATATCATTCTTATGTTGTTAATCGCGGTGTGCGCGATTGCTATCGGCCTGACGCTGCGGCATTTCCTGGTAAGTCGTCTCAAGAAGACTGTCCTTGACAACTGGATTGTGCAGGTACTGGGTGCCGTCGTCTTCGTAATTCCACTGATTGTGGGCGTATTTACGTACTTTTCTGTCCGACAAAGTGCTCTATTAATTGATTTTCTGCTCATTTTATATAGCCCGGGCTATTTAAATAGTCCGTTGCCAACTATCATGAATCATGTCGGGCGATTGTTCTTGACAGCGTTCGCGATTTTTGTGGGGGTAGCAGTAGGGCGCACTGTAATGAAGCTCACCATTCATAGTTTGAATAACAATCGCCTCGATATCAATCTACGCGTCTTAATTGGGCGCATCGCCTTCATTGGTATTATGATTATCGATGTGTTCTGGGTATTCGCTATATGGGGGGTGGCAATAGATTTTCCTGTCACAGTCTTCGGCGCATTGACTGTGACGTTTACGATCGCTTTCCAGGACATTTTAAAGAACCTGGTCGCGGGTTTCTATATACTGGTAGAGCGTCCCTTCCACATTAGCGATTCGATCACCATTGGCAACGCCGCGAATGAGCCACTGCACACCGGGATAGTAGAAAATATTGAGCTGCGCGCAACCAAGCTGCGTATTTCCAGTGGTGAACAGATAACGGTTCCCAACGCCCTGATCTTTGGCGGCATCGTGATCAACAAATCCTTCTATGCCGAGAGGCGGGTTTCCATCAACGTGACTCTGCCAGTAGAAGCGTTTGCCAGGGAGGAAACGCTCGCCCTGATCGTCAAGACGCTGAAAGAAATGACTCTTGTCAAAGAGAAAGTGGAACCGACGGCGATTGTGAGCAGCTATACGGAGACGCAGGTGGTTATTATGGCGAGTTTCTGGGTAGAGGACAGTCAGTTTGCCGGTACTTCCGAGGTAATGTATACTCTGCGTACGGTGCTCCCCGATGCAGCCCTGTCATTGGTGGAATCAACAAGCGCATTTTAATAAGTCAACTGTACTAGCGCGTTCCCAGGGGGAGAAAATTTTCATTGCAAAGCTATAGATCACAGCAGGACGTACGGAGCATCGGCTTGCTCGGGGGCACATTTGATCCGATTCATTACGGGCATCTTGTCATAGCTGAAGAAGTACGCACCGTATGTAAGCTGGCCGAAATGGTTTTTGTACCGACAGGACGGCCGCCACATAAAACAGGGGAGAAGGTGACAGAAGCCAGGTTGCGACTTGCCATGCTGGAACTCGCGATAGCTTCTAACCCACACTTTTCAATCTCTACAGTCGACCTGGAGCGCCCGGGGCCGTCGTATACGGCGGATACGCTCAGGCTTTTACGCCAGCAATGGGGAGTACATACCGCCATCTACTTTGTGATTGGCTGGGACAGCTTTGAAGAATTACTGACATGGTATAATCCAAAGGGGGTTCTGGAGCAGGTAACCCGCCTAGTCGCCGTGCATCGTCCTGGATATGTGGAAGAAGAGGGATATCGAGATCGAATGGAAGATCGATTACCTGGACTGAAGCAACGATTGCTGACGGTACCGGCACCGCAATTCGAGATATCGGGGAAAGACTTACGCCGGCGCGTGGCGGAAGGTAGGCCGATAAAATATCAAACACCAGAAGCGGTTGAGCACTATATCGCGCAACATGGACTCTACCGGCAAGAAATGGAAGGCAAACACGTAAATGGCACCGATGCATCTTGAGCTAGGAGATCGATTACGCCTGCGCAAGCCGCACCCGTGTGGGAACTACGACTGGGTCGTAGTGCGGCTGGGGGCCGACATTGGTTTAAGCTGCGAAAAATGCGGGCGCCGCGTTCTATTACCGCGTTCAGAGGTCGAGCGACGCACCAAGCAAATGCTGCCGCGGGCAACAAATACGGATACTGAGTTCGATACGGATTGAACCACATCCGGCTATTTTCGGTCATATTGAGGAATAGTACATGGCTGTAAGCGCTCCACACGATGGGTATCTGACCCTATTGCGCAAGAGAAGTTTTCTCTACCTGTGGCTGGCACAGTTAATCTCCATGACCTGCTTTAACGCCTCGAACTATGCCTTGCTGGTACTGATTGAGGAGGTGACAGGCTCAACGACACTCGTTGGTCTCGCCATTATCTGTTTTAGTATTCCCGCGTTGATCCTGGGTGCACCTGCCGGCGTCTATGTTGATCGCATGAATAAACGCCGCGTACTCTGGATCAGTAATTGCCTGCGCGCTATCGCCACCATCGTCTTCGTTCTCTCGCTCTTGCTTGATCGCCATCAGCTTATCCCGATATACCTGCTGACATTGCTGATCTCAAGCATTGGCCAATTCTTTACGCCTGCGGAAGGAGCATCTATCCCAATGCTGGTGAGTGAAGAAGAGCTGGTGCCCGCACTCTCACTCTTCAATGTCACATTCATGCTCTCGCAGGCGCTGGGCTTTATCCTGCTTGCTCCCATTGTGCTGAGCTTGCTGCCACCCATCAAGATAGCTTCACTGGTAATCCAGCCAGTGGAAAGTTTATATTTGATTATAGCTGTCCTCTACGCTGCCTGCGCCGGACTGATAGCATTGATTCCACGTGGAGATTTCAGACAAGAACAACATGGTATGCGTAATCCCCAGGGTACACAAGGTGCCCAGGGTCGCAGAACCACGCAAAACCTTGAAGTCGTAGGCAACATGTGGACGGAAATGTACCAGGGCTGGGTATTTGTGCGGCGCAACAAAAGACTCTTCCTGGCGGTCGTCCAGCTCTCATTCGCAGGAGTGCTGCTGCTGGTTATTGGCGAACTTGCCACACCAATCGTGACAAAATTACTCTTTCTTCCGGCGAATAAGATGGCATTTATCTTTGCACCGGCAGGCATCGGCCTGGTAGGCGGTTCGGTGCTCATGCCGCGTATCATGACACGCCTGGGCAAATCGCGTGCAATCTTCATCGGATGCATTGCCCTTACGCTGGTGACGCTCCTGCTGCCTCTCCTGACCCTGGCAGCAAGGGCGATTGAGCCAAATGGCTGGAACGCCAACCCGCTCGTACTGATCGGTGTCGCGCTACTTATGGCCGTCGCGGGAGTCGCCCTCGCTTTTATCAATATCCCCGCGCAAACCGCTTTGCAGGAACAATCGCCAGACTGGATCAAAGGACGTGTCATCGCTCTACAACTTATGCTGTACAATGCCTTTGCTATTCCCATCATCCTATTTATCGGCGGTTTTGCCGACCTCTTTGGACTTGATCGCGTTCTCTACCTGATGTCTATTTGTGAGCTAGCTTTCGGTATCTGGGGACTTTACTACGAGCGGAAGCATGCTATACAATATCCCCCTGGAACGGTCAGTGGAAAAATAGAGGGAGAGACAGCGGCTGAGACGGAAACGATATCGACAAAACCATAAGAAAAAAAGAGGGAGTTCAAGGTACGGTTATGGACCCTTCACAAATGGCGCAAATAAAACCATATGCCCCATGGCTGATCATCGCCGGAGTTTTTGCCCTTTTCATCCTGCTGCGGGTGATACGGCGTGAACTGCGGTCGCGCGTTGACGAGATTGGTTACCTGCTGATGGGCAACAAAGGCCTGCTCATCTGGTTCTGGATGAACGCTCCAGGGGTCATTGTGCACGAACTGAGTCACGCTATTGTGGTGATACTGTTCGCACCCTGGGGATTCCGTATTACCAGTGTAACCCTGTTCCATATTAAAAAAGTGGAACAGCAAGGGCGAGGCAATAGCGTTGTGCAAAGGCAGGCACTGCAACTCGGTGAAGTGCAATACACACGGGCTGAAGGCCGCTTTATGAGCTATGTGGGTGACGGATTAAGCGGCGTCGCCCCGCTCTTTGGCGGCATTGCCATGTTTTCTTTCCTCTACTGGGTGGCCACCGGGTATAATATCTGGGATTTTCACCTGCAGTTCTTTCGCCCTGGCTGGCCGTGGTGGACACTACTTTTCGCTCCTTACTTGATTCTAACTATTACCTCCGAACTCTGGCCCAGTCGCCCGGACTGGGGAGGAGCACGTCACTTCGTGATAGGGATGATCATTCTTACCGCGCTGGTGATCATCCTGCTCTGGCTATCCAATGTGCTTGTCTTCAACCAGGCGACATTACTTGCCACCTCGTCAATTGCCACGCATTTTGATTTCGCACTGGCTGTATTGCTGGCGATTGAAATTGTTTTCTTTCTCGTGGCAGAGCTTTTGGCGCGTCTATTAAGAAGATAGAAGGAGATACCATGGAGGCGTTTGATCTTGCCCATCTTGTTGCCGAGAGCAGGAAGAGAGATGACCGCTATCTTGAATTTATCCGCAAACCTCCCATCAGTGTTGGACTGTATTTGCTGGCAGCTGGGGCGATTGATGGACAGTCGCCCCATACAGAAGATGAAATATATTACGTGATCAGCGGACACGGATTTATTCGTGTCGAGCATGAGGACCGCGCTGTTGAAGCAGGTTCCGTGGTGTTTGTTGGCGCGAATGTTGAACACCGCTTTCACTCAATTACTGAGGATTTGACGGTGCTGGTTGCTTTCGCTCCCGCTGAATATACAAACGCGCCAGCTAGAGATTAAGGGAATCAGCCTCTCGTTAGGGCTTGAGCCACCATCCAAAACGCCTCCAGAGACCATGGCAAGAACTCATAATGAGACACTCCTGCTCACCAAATTGTTCATTCCACCTCCTGCTCAGACGACGATTGCCCGTCCACGTCTGGTCAGCCGACTCATGGAGGGCATTCGCCGCCCTCTCACACTCATCACTGCCCCTGCCGGGTGGGACAAGACGACCCTACTTGCCACGTGGCGAGCAGACCCAGGCGGTGGTGTTTATCCTGTTGCCTGGGTTTCGCTCGATACAGGCCCGATGCTACGTAAGGTGTCATAGCCCGCAAAGTAAGAACTTGATGAGTTCCTGTTTTAGACCAGCCTGTTGAAAAAGGCAACCGAGAACGAGGAGAAACGTAATAACGGAGAGCAGTCATGAGAGAGGAAGAGAGAAGTAGCATGTTGGGAATAAAAACGCGAAATTTTGTCCCGTTGGTGAATGTCTCCTTGGAAGAGT
>WNGM01005133.1_pt1 | contig 19891 bp, 9 predicted proteins | sample 5400571 | NCBI WGS metagenome assembly WNGM01 (sample SAMN13153378, study PRJNA577476) | soil metagenome | isolation source: 100 cm soil or saprolite under Garry oak tree replicate 2 | place: USA:California | collected 2016-06-15 | reverse complement strand
GCGGTCTACGCTGGAGCCTGGAATAGGTCGGTCGTTTCGCGCGGCACCTACGTCACGTGCTTCAGTCGGTGGCGGTTGCATACTGCGGGCGCCCGGTGGGCCGGTAGACCTGGATCGTTATCCCCTTCGGCGTGGCTCGCGAGTCGACCAGTTCAAGTGCTGTGTCCGGGCCGGTGTCGGGGAACAGCCGCGTGCCCTGGCCGACGACCACGGGATAGGTGAACAGGGTGATCTCGTCGACCAGGTGGTTGTCGAACAGCCAGCGGACCAGGCGGCCGCTGCCGTGCACCTGCAGCTCGCCACCCGGCTTGGCTTTCAGCTCACCGATGGCGGCCGCGACGTCTCCGGAGAGGACGGTCGTGTCCGCCCATTGCGGGTCGGTGAGCGTGGTTGATGCCACGTACTTGGGCCGCGTGTTCAACGCCGCTGCGATGGGGTTGCCCGAATCTGCCATTACTCCCCAAGAGCCGGCGAAGATCTCGTAGGTCCGCCGGCCGAACAGGAACGCGTCGGCGCGCTGGTAGACCTGGTTGATCAACGCCGCGACCTCGTCGTCGACGAGCGGCAAGGCCCATCCGCCGCGCTCGAATCCGCCCCTGCGGTCCTCGTCCGGCCCGCCGAGTCCCTGCATCACGCCGTCGACGGAGACGTGCGTGGTGGTCGTCAGTTTCATGGTCGCGGTTCCCATCTCCTTGGGGGCGCCCCTCGTGGGCGGCCTCTCACCCCTGCTACGAACACCTCTGCCCCGATCCGACACCGCCTCGCGGATTTCTTTCGAGGACTTTCTGGTACGCCAGTTGTAAGCGATCGACAGCGCGACGGTTTCGGGGCGGCTGCGCCCCACTTCCTCATGTGCGCGCCCAGTGCGGACGAACTCTGGGATCAGATCGATCGCGAAGACCCTGACTCGTCGTCCGGTCATGCCGCCGTGCGGGCGTCGGCGGGTCACCCGTGTTCGACCGTCCGGCGGCTAGGATCGTGCTCGTGCTTGTCGAGGTCATCGGTCGACGCCAGCTTTCAGGGAGTGTCGACCGTGATGACGTCGAGGATCTGCTCACGGGTGCGCTGGGAGCAACCGGTGAGGTGACCGGCGCCGGGGTCGGCTCGGGGATGTGGCATCTCGGCATCGAGGCGAGCGTGGATGCGGGCCAGGTCGAGCGTTTCGTTCAGCGGCTGGTTGCGACCCTGGTCGCAGAGAATCTCGGCTGGGTGGTGCTGCGGGTGGAAGGCCGTGGCCGCCTGGCCGAGGAACTCGGTTGACTCTCTGAGGGACGGATCCGTGGCCGGCCGATGAGGTTTGGATGCTGCGCCAGTCAAGCTACCGACACCACCCGACTCGAAGGGATCATCGCGATGGCAAAGGTCATCTCCACTCTGTTCATCTCGGCCGACGGTGTGGCCGAGATCGACCCCGATTGGCACTTCCCGTACTTCGACGAGAACATGGGCCGCGCCGTCAGCGAGGACTACGACACCTCCGACGTGCTGCTCATCGGCCGCGAGACCTACGACAGCTTCGCCGGAGCGTGGCCCGACCGCGAGGCGGCGGGTGGGGACGACGCACCTTTCGCCAAGCAACTCGGGGACGTGCGGAAGGTGGTCGTCTCGCGCCAGCCGCTGGAGTTCTCCTGGCGCAACTCCGAGCTGATCAAGGGCGATCTCCTCGATGCTGTCAGCGCGCTCAAGGCCGATGCTGGCATCAGAGGCATCCTCATACCCGGCTCGATCTCCGTGGTGCAGCAGCTGCTCGCCGCGGGGCTGGTCGATGAGCTGCGACTGCTGGTACACCCGGTGGCGGCGCGTAAGGGCCGCAGGCTATTCGACGACGGCGACGCGCCGTACCACCTGAGAATGACGACGACGGAGGCGTTTCCGACGGGCGTGATCCGCGTGATCTACTCGCCTACCGAGGCACCCACCAAGGTCGGCTACGACGAGGTCAAGGACCAGGTGCCCGGGGGGAAGTAGCGGCCTTTCACGGGGGAGGATCGACACGGTGGCGCCACATCCGTCGGTCGGTGATCGTGTGATCGTCCGATAGAGCCACACGCGCCACCACCCGGCAGGGGCGCGATCTGCGGACAAGGACCTCACGTCCCGGGCGGCGCAGTGCTCACCGACCGGCGACGACGGGATCCAAGTCTGCATCAGGTCGACCTGGTAGCTGTCATTCGGGCGAGCACGGACGACCGGTTCTGCCGCCGACCGTGTCATCTCGACGCGGGTCGGGTCGGCGCTCGGTCGTGCCGATGAGCGGCAAACGCCAACTCCGGCGGTCTGCGGATAAGGTCGGCGTGTGGCCGAATCGTGTTACCTGCGCTACCCGCACGTTGCACGCGATCTCATCACGTTCGCGGCTGAGGACGATGTCTGGCTCGCCTCGCTGAGCGAGGCGGCGGACGGCCGTGGCACCCAGGCACGGCGGCTGACTGCTGACCGGGCCCCGGTGCTGCATCCGCGGCTGAACCCGTCAGCGACGCACGTCGCCTGGACCTCGACTCGCGACGGCATCCGGTCGCTGCGGGGCGGCCCGCGGGAGGCGTATGCGGTGTCCGTGGACGGCGGCCCGGTCAGGCGGCTCACGTACTGGGGTGACCGGTTCGCGACGGTCCGCGGCTGGGTCAGCGACCGCGAGGTGCTCGTGCTCAGCCGGACCGGCCAGCACGCCAGCAGGAAGACCTGGGCGTTCGCTGTGCCGCTGAGCGGACCGGCCCGCCGGCTCAACTACGGGCCGGTGGGTGACGTCGCGGTACGCGACGGTGCCGTGCTGGTGGGCAGCGCCATGAACGTCGAGCCGACCGAACCGGCCCAGTGGAAGGGCTACCGCGGCGGCGCCGGTGGCAAGATCTGGTACTCGCCGGACGGCTCGCACTACGAGCGGATCCTCGCCGACGTGGGTGACAACCTGGTGAACCCGATGTTCGTCGGGCCCCGGGTCGTGTTCCTGTCGGACCACGAGGGGACCGGCGCGCTCTACTCCGCGCTCCCGGACGGCACGGACCTGCGCCGCCACACCGACCTCGGCGAGTACTACGCCAGGCACGCGACGACCGACGGCGAGCGCGTGGTCTACCAGCGTGCCGGGGAGATCTGGATGCTGGATTCGCTGGACGCCGAGCCGGCGCGCCTGGACATACGGCTCAGCGAAGACCGCTCGGGGCGCACCCCCTATCAATTGTCCGCGCAGTCGCAGCTGGGCTCGTTCACGCTGGATGCCACCGGCCGGGTGCTTGGCGCCGAGGTGCGTGGCACTGTGCACTGGCTGCCCGGCCGGGACGAGTCCGCCCGGGCACTGCTCGCCGAGCCGGGCATACGCGGTCGGCTCCCGGTGGTCATCCCGGGTACGGCCGCCGTTGCCTGCGCGTCGGACAACGGCGGCGAAGACGGTCTCGATGTGATCCCGGCTGATGGGTCGGCTGCGCGGCGGATCGGGCACGGCGAGTTCGGCCGGATCCTGGAGCTGGCGGTGGCGCCGGACGGGCGCACGGCAGCGATCGCGTGCGCCGACGGTCGGCTGCTGACGGTGGCGCTGGATGGCGAGCCGGCCATCACCGAGATCGCGCGCAGCACCAACGCAGAGGTAGCGGGCCTGGCCTTCTCTCCCGACTCCGCGCTGCTCGCCTGGTCCCAGCCGTGGCGGCCGGAGCGCCGTGGCTCGCACATACGGCTGGCAGGCCTGGCCGACGGCACTGTCATCGACGTGACCCCGCCCCGCTTCGACGACACCTCGCCGGCGTTCACCCTGGACGGCATGCACCTGGCGTTCCTGTCGAACCGCGCGTTCGATCCGGTACGCGACATGCATACCCCTGATCTCGGGTTCCTGCCCGGGGTCCGGCCGTACCTTGTGCCGCTGCTGGCCACGACGCCGTCGCCGTTCGCGCCGCAGCTGAATGGCCGTCCGGTAGAACCGGACGGTCCCGCAGAGGTCCCCGCGACGCCGGTCGGTCTCGACGTCGCTGGGCTGGCCGATCGGATCGTGCCGTTCCCCGTGGAAGCCGGACGATACGAGAAGCTCCGCGCAATCAAGGACGGCGTGGTGTGGCTGGAACTGCCGCACGCTGGCGAGCTGGGTGAGGCGGCAATCGGCGCGGCCGAGGAGCACCCGACCCGGCTAGTCCGTTACGGCATGGCTCAGCTCACGCGCTCGATCGAGATCGAGGCCTTGGACGACTACGCGGTCTCCGCCGACGGGAGCCGGCTCGCCTACCGGACCGCGGAGAGGGTGGAGATCAAGCCGACCGGCGTGGACGAGGCTGTCAGCGTCGATCTGGACCGGGTCCGAGTGACTATCGAACCGGCGGCCGAGTGGAGGCAGATGTACCACGAGGCGTGGCGGCTGATGCGGGACAACTTCGAGCGCGCGGACATGGCCGGCGTGGACTGGCCCGCGATGCGCGAGCGCTACCGGCCGCTGCTCGACCGCATCGGCTCCGCGGACGACCTGCACGATGTGCTGTGGGAGCTGCACGGCGAGATGGGCAGCTCGCACGCCGGGTTGCTGCCGCCGGGCGCGGGCGGTGACCCGGCGCCGGCTCAGGGCCTGCTCGGTGCCGACGTCGAGCGCACCGAGGACGGGGCGTGGCGGATCGCGCGGATCCTGCCCGGGGAGTCGTCGGTGATCGGCGCGCGCTCCCCGCTGGCCGCCCCGGGCGTCGCCGCGGCGCCGGGCGATCTCATCGTCGCGGTGGACGGGCGGCCGGTGGACCCTGACCTCGGCCCGAACGCGCTGCTCGTCGGCAAGGCCCACGAACCGGTCGAGCTGACTCTCCGGCGCGACGGAGCGGACCGGCGGGCCGTCGTGGTTCCGCTGGCCAGCGAGTACGCGGTCCGCTATTACGACCTGGTAGCCCGGCAGCGGGCCGCGGTCCGCGACGCCTCCGGCGGACGGCTCGGCTACCTACACATCCCGGACATGATGGCGCGGGGCTGGGCGGAGTTCCACCGGGACCTGTACACCGAGTTCCGGCGGGACGGCCTGATCGTGGATGTGCGGGACGTGGGAGGCGGCGACGACTCGGTGCCGGTGATCGAGAAGCTCGCCCGGCGCATCATCGGCTGGAACGTGTCCCGATACGAGGAGACGTTGAGCTACCCCCTCGAGGCACCGCGCGGGCCGATCGTGGCGATCGCGGACGAGTACGCGATGTCCGGCGGTGACATCGTGGTCCAGGCGCTGAAGTCCTACGGCATCGCGACCGTGGTCGGCACCCGGACGTGGGGCGGCACGCGCGGGGTTGACCTCAAGTACCAGCTGGTCGATGGCACGCTGGTGGCGCAGCCGAAGTACGCCTGGTGGTTCGCCGGCGTCGGCTGGGCGGTGGAGAACCACGGCGTGGATCCGGATGTCGAGGTGACAATCGCGCCGCACGACTGGGCCGTGGGCCGCGATCCCCAGCTCGACACCGCCGTCCGGCTGGCGTTGCAGGCCCTGGAGCAGCGCCCGCCCGCGGCTCCGCCTACCGTCTGACCAGGTCACTTCGCATCACTGTGTGTCGTTGAATGCTGCGGACATGCTCCATCTGCCCCAGTCATGGCGACAGTGCGAGCGGCCACCGTGTCCGGATCGACGAGTTGGTGCAGATGCCGGCCGGGGACCTGCTCAACGTCCCAACCACGTTCCCGGGCCTCCTGCGCCATGCGGTCATACGGCGGCCCGAACAGCAGATACCAGCATGGCCGGTTGTCCCAGCCACCAGGCACAGGAATCTGCTGCTCGTAGTAGCTCAACGGAAGCCGAGGCCACGCCGACCCGCGTCACTGTGCACAAGGTCGTTAGCTGGGGCCGCAGTGGAGTTGGGGACCAGCGATGGCTCGGCTACGCAGAGTTGGCAGTACGACACCGCCCGGGGAACTGTTCAACCACGGAGCGGCGGCTCCCCCGTCCTGGGGCCCTCGCCTGCCCACGGCGATACCGCCAGTAGTCGCGGTGGTGGGGACGTTGCGTCGTCGTTAAGATCGAGTTCCGTGTTCGTGTCACGTCGAACCTGGTCGCAGGCCGCAACGTCACAAGTGGCATGTCGAGCGAGTAGGGGACGACATGACCGACAGCGTTGGCCCCTGGTGGGAGAAGTGTAAAGAGCTCTTGGTCGTCCCGGTGCCGTCCGGGTTGCTCGTGCTGACGCGTCGTACGCTGCAAGCAGACGATCCGCAAGCCGCGCTTTTGAAGCTCGCGGCGATCGCGGCGAGCCGGCCACGGTGGGATGACACGGTCGCGCTGTGGCTCGACCACGGCCCGCAGACGATGTCCGGGCCGGTGCGGGAGTACCTCCGCAGCAAGGTGACGACGGGCCTTGTGCGCAAGGATCAGCTCGTCGCGGTGCCGTGGCCCTGGCCTGGCGTGCACGATACCCGCGATGCCCCGGCGGCGAACCTGCCCACCAACGCGCTTGAGCACCTCGCGGACTTCTACGGGGTGCCGGTGCATATCTCGCCCGAGCCGACGGGTCCACCGAGGAACGCAGCGGTGGACGACAACCGGTTGCAAACATCACGGGAGGCGACCGCGCCCGGCGGGCAGAAGCCGTCCCCGCAGCATCCGGACCAGTACCTCCACCAGTACCTCGACCAGCTGGACAAGGTCCGTGCCCAGCTGCGCGACCCCGGGCCCAACAGCGACGGCTCGGTTAGGACCTTTTCCGAATCCGATCATCCGGCCCTGTGGTGGGTCAGGGAAACAAACGATGATGCCTCGGAGTCGGCGGCGAACCTCGCCCCAAGGACGAACGACTCGCGGATCGCCGCCCCGCAGGATCCTGCGGCCGGGGTGGCAACGGCCGACCCGGCTGGTCGGGTTGTCACCGCCGACATGCTGCCTACCCCGATCCCGAACAAGCCGCCAGCTCATCCGGATCTAGCGGCCACGCCCGGAATCGAAGCGGTGGAACCGATCCATGCCGGCCTGTACCTGCCCGGGCTCGGCGGCGGCGAACAGGCTCGGTACGCAGCGCAGAAGCTGCCCCGGTTCGACGGGTACACCACGATCGCGGCGAGCCTGGACCCGGCCGCGGGGAAGGTCGTCACGCCGACCGGCAGCTACAGCCCGCAGCGGTTCAACGACCTGCTGACCCGGCACGGCGTGGCACCGGATGCGCGGTTGATCCTGGTCATCTGCGAGGCCGCCGGGGCAGCGGACCCGTCGCAGCGGTTCGCCGAGGGCCTGTTCGCCGTGCGCAACGCTGAGCTGTTGGCAGGCAACGCGGTAGCCTGGGCGTCGCCCCACGACGACGACGTGCTGCTGGGCGAACTCTCCATCGACCCGAACGGGGTTCCCCGGATACACGCCCGCGGGGACCTGCTGTCGTTCATGCCCGGCCAGGCGGAGCCGGCGCGGCTGGGTCCGCGGTTGCGAGCGGCGATGGCCAGCCTCGGCGCCGCCGGCACGCGGTCCCCTACTTCCAGCCGGCAGACCGAACTCGTCATCGACTGCTGCGCCGCTAGGTTTGTCCGCCCCCACCCCGCCGGCCCCGCCCGAGGAGCCCGCGCCGAGCCCAGATCCGCTGACCGATATCGGTCAATCGCCGCACGGCTACCTCAGCATCGGTAGTATCGGCGAGCTGTCTGAGGGCACTGCGCGCGAGGTGCAGCGTCTCGCGGTTGACGCGTGGGTCAGGTACATCGCCGGCCCAAGTCCCCTAGACGACCGGCAACGAGCCGCGATCCGTGGCGCGGTCGAAGAGCTGCTGACCAAGAATCGGTTGTTGACCGACATGCCCTCGCTGGTGGGCAAGCAGGGCGGCGTATACATCGTGGGCACCGGCCGCAACGCCATCCGGTTGATGGTGAAGGTCCAGCTGCATCGGCGCGACGAGCCGGGGTTGCTGCCCTCCATGCCGGATCCCCAGGCCAGCCAGGGTGAGGTGCGGTACCACCACAGGACCAGTGCCACTGTGCAGCACTCCAACGCCAACTTCCGCGACGTGCCGTTGAACAAGCGCTTCAACGTGGACCTGGGCGCGTTCGCCGAAAACCACTGGCTGCGACGGATCCCGTTGGTGCCGATGCTGCAGTCGACCTACAACCAGTGGAAGCGGCGGGGCTCGGCGGCCATCAGCGCCGGCCACTTGGTGATCATACGTAACCGCGAGCCCAACTACGGGTACTTCTACGACGCGCAGTGGTCGGTCGAGGCGGCCCCTCTGGTAAAGCCTGCCCCCATCCCCACTGCTGCTAGTGGCGTTGCTTCTGCCGGTGCCGTTGCCGGTGCCGTTGCCGGTGCCGTTGCCCCTGCTCCTGTCCTTGGCCGCCAAGAGGTCGACGAAGGCGGCGTCGCCGCGGACACGTCGTGGGGGTCGCTGAAGGTGTACTTTCCGGAGCACATCGCGAAACCGCAGCCGGAACCGGACTACGACTGGAACGTTGACCTTACTGCGGCGCCGATGGTGCTGGACACCCTGCACGACCCGTCCTCGGTCAGCCTGGAACTGCTCGACCGCTTCCCCAACCTGGACCTGGACCTCGACTCGCAGAAGCACCTCTTGGTCTTCGCCGGCCACGACAACCTGCAGAGCGGGTTGCTGGGGCGGCTACGCAGAGGCGGGTTGGTGTCAGATCCGCTGTACACGAGCTCCGGCTTGCCGTTGGGTGTATTGCGGCTGAAGGCCGAGTTGCTGCGGGGCGGCGAGGTCGTCGGCCGGAGCACCAACGCCAAACTCGAGTTCTTCAACCAGGGGCTGGTCGAGGAAAGCGGCTCATCGGCGATATACAACGCGCTGATCGGCGGGTTGCAGGCCGGCTTCACCGTCTCCGATCAGCCGCTGAGCGCGGACAGCTACACCTCGTTTCCCCCGATGGTCACGGCACGGTGGGGAAGGGCCAGCGAGTACGGCTCCAACGCGGGTGGCTCAGCGGCGATCGGCCGTGGCTTCAAGTCCGGTGGTGACGCGGCCCGCAGCAACGCTCCGTTCGGGTCCCTCGTCGCCGACGTGGACGTAGCGTGGACAGCCGAACTACTGACCCCGGCCGGGCCGCCCCGCACGCACGAGTGGAGAGGTGCCGCTACGGACCGGGCCGGTGCCCGGGTGCGGTTCCTCGCGTACACGCTGCATCCGCCAAGCGCGGACCGAAACGTGTATGCGCCCGCCGGCGTGGTGAACGGTGATGCGCTAGGCCTGGTCGCCGTCAACGGGTTCGAGACCGTCGCGGACTTGGACGGATCCGTGCGCAAGCAGCTTATCGAACGTGGGTACCTGGCGGGTAGCGGCGCGGGCGGTCCGAGGCAGATGGTCAACCACCGCCGTTTCCTGGATGTCGTGGACGCCAGTTACCGGGAGACGCTGGCCGACGACCTGCTCGGCGACGGTATCTGGGTGCCGTTCGAGAAGGAGTCGAGGAGCGGCGGCGTCGAGCGGGTGATGGTGCGCTGGATTGCAACGACCCTGCCGCACACGCAACCCACCTACCACGGCTACACCACGGACCTGGGGCTGGAGTTCAACGGCGACACTTCCCAGGCACTGGACGGCACGCACCGTAGCGTCCGCATCGTGAACCTCCGCGGCGAGATCGATGTCAATGTCCCCATAAAACGGTCGGCGGTGTCGACCATCCCGGTCGCCGTCGGCCCGTACCAGTACGTCAACGAGCGCAGCGAGACGGTGTCCGGTGGCGTGTCAACTGGTCGCTCGGTGGAGATGCAGTCGGAGGCGGGTGAGCGGCTGCACAAGTTCACCGCCGGGCTGCAGTTGCGGGCCGAGATCTACGAGATGCGCCACAAGCCGCCAACTTGGCAGGTCGCCGCCCCGCAGGACGCCAGCGTGGACATATGGGTACCGGACTTTCGGGTACAGGAGCAACCGGTACCGCGCGTTGAGTCGCTACCCGCGCCGACGGGCCGGCCGGTCACGCTGCAGGACCGGGAGCTGCTGAACCGGCCTGCCGCCCAGGTGATGTCGAGCCTGCCCGGATTGGCCGCGGTTCGCGGCTCGAAGACGCTCAACCAGGTCTTCCATGACCTACTCACCGAACAGTTCGGTGACCCGTCGGACTGGTTCTCCAGCGGGCTGTTCGGCCCGCGCCCGTCCGACCAGACCTCGGTGAGCGCGCAGCAGCGGCGGGCGTTTGTCAGCCCGCTGCGGCTGTTCGGGTCACTGGCGCAGATCCTGCGCGGCGCGTACTCGTCCGAGTCGTACCAATGGGGCGCCGTGTCCGGTCCGGAGTACCGGATAGAACTGCGAGCGTACGTCAGCGGCCGGCCCCGCCTCGTGCCGCCCCGCAAGAAGGAGTCCTCGTTCTACATCGAGGAGGGCGCCCTACTGAGCCGGCCCAGCGGTACCGCAGATGGCACGGCTGTCACCCATCAGGTAGCGGGGCAGGGCGGCCCGACGGTCAAGTTGCCGCACGACGTGGTCCCGGGCATACAGGTTTCCGGCCGGTACGGCCGGACCAGCAACACCAGTTCCAGCGACAGCAGCCAGGGCACCGACTACCGGATCCACACGTACACCGGCCGGCAGTACACCGTCACCCTGCCACTGACTTTCATCGCGACGCTGCACGGCGCGGCGCGGAACCTGTTGACGAGCGTGATGTCGCTGGCCGGGAAGGGCAGTACGGGCTCCGAGCAGGCCCTCGACGTGGCTGACGGGATCGAGGCGCACCTGTCCATCAGCGAGTTGGCCGCGCTGTTGCGCACGATGCGACAGGTGGAGCCCGAGACGCCTGACGGGCGCCTGATCCTGGGCCTTGGCGATCAGCGCAACCAGAGCCTGCTGACCGAGTTGCAGCGCCTGAACGATGTGTACGAGGCCGACCAGGCCGCACTGCGCGCCCACCGGGAACCCGACCGGGATCTGGACACGGTGGTGTACCTGCCCCGGCGCATCGCCGGCCGGTTGGGGCTGGGCGATGCCGTCATCGCAGATGTCCTGCTCGATCCGCAGCGGTCGGCGCGGGTGCTGTTGGACAGTGGCCTGGAACTGGTCGAGCAGTTGGTGCCGGGGGCGACCCGGTTGGGCTCCAACACCTACGCGGCCGGCCTACACACGAACCTTGCCGACCTGACCGAGCCACTGGCGATGCGCGGAGGTGTGCCACGGTACTTCAACAGCGGCCAGACCGGACGGCCGGTGGAGCTGAACCAATTCACGGTCTACACCGCCCAGCGCGGTCGTGCACTCGCGATCACGGTGAAGTTGCTGGCCCGACCAGCGCAAGAGTTCGAGACCGACGACGACCTGCGCAAGATCTTCGGCCGCCAGGTTCCCGAGGCGGACCTGGAGATCCACTCCCTGGCCCGCCGGACGCAGACCCGGGGCCACGGCGCCGGCTCCACCAGCGCGCAGACGGCGACGCTGTCGGCTCCGGTGCCGCACGCACCGGCAGCGGTGCTGCGCGACTTCTCACCGAGCCTGGCGGGCAGCCACATCCGCGACGTCGGCCGCTCCGCCGACGAGACCTACCGCCACGAGGACCGCTTCGTCACCAAGACGGTCGACGGCTCCGCCCGGGCTGAGATTCCGTTCGAACTGGCCATCGGGGTGACGGTCGAGCCGGTGCGGGAGGTCCCCGGGCCGTTGCAGGTCGTGCCGGCCCTCCTGGAGACAGCCATACGAATGCTCGGGCCGCACCACGCCGCCCTCGATCGGGTCGGCGAATGGGTCGGCGGGCACGCAGTCGTGGAGTTCATAGCCGAGGACGGTTCCCGCCAGCCGGTGACCGCGCAACCGCCAGCCGGGTATCACGCCCCGACCGTGTTCGGCGTCAACCCAATGCAGCACGACGGACAGGGGCTGCCGCACCAGGCGGGTGGCGGCCCCCTTCCCGGATTCCAGCTCCACGACGTGCGGGCCTGGGCCCCGTACGGCGGCCCGCCCCCCCAGCACAAGCTGAGCTGGTTCAACGGCGACCAGGTGTTGCCCGACCTCGCCACCCAGGTACTGCCCGACAACGCCCGATTCGCGGAGGGCGCGCGGGAAATCCAGCGGTTCGTCGAAGGGCTGGCCGGCGCCGCCAACAGCTACCGGCTCCTCTCCCAGGGCGGTGTCACGCACACTGTCACCAGCCGCAACTGGGGCATGTCGATGGTTTACGAGGGTACCCTGCAGATCCAGGTGATCGCCGCATCGCCCTGGCGTGATCCCGTGGACACGCTGGACACTGGGACCGGCGAAGCTGCCCCGATCGCGGTCGGGGAACACACCAGGGCGATATCAGAACACTTTCCCAGCAAAGCGGCCAGCTCATCGGCCTCGTTCAACGCCGACCGGCAGCTGGGCCTCAGGGCCCAAGCCAGCTCCGACGTCGGCAGTCCCACGAGCGGCAGCAGCCACGGTCCCCTGACGTACGCGACTGTCGCGCTGACCGGCGGCGAGACCAGCGGGGTCGGCGCCACCACCTTCGGCGCCACCCGCCGCGCGCTTCGGCTGTACCCCACCGACCTCACCCGCAACATGCTCAAGCAGCGCGACCTGCTGCTGGTGGTCAAGGGGAGCACCCGTACCCGGCCGCTGGGTTGGTTCACCTGGGGCGAGCCGAGCGTCTCCGAACGCTGGCTGGCCGCCACCATGGAAACCCGGGTCAACCAGTCGTTCCTGCCCGCCGAACGCACCACCAGAACCCCCACCGGCCTGCACCTGCCCTCCCTCGGGGACACCGAGGCCGACGACGAGCGGTGGCGGCAGCAGCCCGGCTACGACCGGTGGGTCTTCGTCGACGGCAAAGGGGTAGCCACACGCACGGGTACGCGTGCATCCGGGCTCACCGCCCCCGACATCCACGAGGCGCTGAACAGCCACGGGTTCTCCGCGGAGGAGGACCTTATCCTCTCCATCGACCAGGCATCCTTCCGTGGCGACCGATCGCTCGCCGCCGAACTGGGTCGGCTGCGGCCCAATGCGCGCATCCTCGCCACCGACCTGCCCAACACCCATGGCCACGCAAACCCCACCCCGTGGCGGCTATTCACCGATGGCGCGATGGGCCACGAGCTGGTACCCGACCTCGACCGATCCGTGCAAGTGGCGGAGTCCAGACCCCCGGACAACACGCGGTATGCGGGACCGGTGCTGGCTGTCGACAGTGGGAATTCTTGGCAGGGTGCGGCTGTCACGCCTGAGCAGATAGCTGCCCTGGCCCGGCAGGCGCGCCGCCCCGTCGTTGCGATCAACGTGCGGCCTGGCCTGACCGAGAATGGTCCGGAGTTGACGGCGTTGCGTGCGGTATTGCAGCGCTTCCAGTGGTTCGGCATGCGGCCGACGGTTGTCGCGACCGCGGTGACGGCTGAGTTTGAAAGGGTTATTAACCGGTACCAGCCGATCACGATCCAACTCTGGCCGGTCGGGCTCGGACAGGTCTGGCGGGTGGCCGACCCGAGTCGCACCGTGCTGGCGCAGGACGCTGAGCTGACGGCCGCGCTGTTTGACAATGGTGACAGGGTGTCGGTGGCGGTGGACGGGGGTGGGCTGCCGCCGGTATTGGCAGGGTGGTTGGCGCAGAATACCTGGCCCGAAAGCGAGGCGTTCTTGCGGGACAACGTATCCAGGCTGCTGGACCCGCGCGTCGAGGTTGCGCTGCGCGAGTTGCGCCAGAGCGAGCCGGGCGACGAGAGGATCGGCGCGTATGACGTGATCCTGGGATTGGTTGGCAAAGCCGGTGACCTCGCGTCGCCGTTGCAAGCGCCTTGGCGGCCTGACCAACCTGGGCAGCCGCTTCGGGAGACGTTCGCGCTCGACTACCTGCTGCCGAAGGCAACCAGGGAGGAGCGCAAAGCGTGGGATGACCGGTTGCTGTCGCTGATGTCTACGGGAGAGTTGTCCACAGCGCAGATGGTGGCCCTGGCCCGGGGGGTTCATGAGGTGGGAGAGCGCACCGTTGTGGTGGCGGGCGAGCGGCATATGGAGAGGTTTGACTATGGCCCGGCGAACGCGACGATGTTCACCGCGGTCAGCGACGTGCTGAACCTACAACCCGAGATGATTCAGAGGCTGACGGACTCCACGGATCCGGCTGCGGAGGAAGGCCCGTTCAAGAACGCCCTCACACAGGTTGCGGCATGCCGGCTCCTTCCTTCCGACAAGACGGCGTGGGTGGAGCGGATAGACGAGCTGCGTACGGGGTTGCGGGCGAAACAGCAGGCATTAGCGGCATTGCTCAACATCCTGCTTCAGAAGATGGTCGCTTGCTAGCTCTCCTGGGGTCGTTCCGGTTTCGTTGAGGAAGGAGACGCGATGAGGAACCTGCCTCTGCTGCTGCCCGCGGGAGACTGCGGCGACGGTGTGGTACCGGTGCCTGGGGGGTGGCAACTGCATGGGAACCCAGGCCCGGACGCCGTCGCTGAGGCGGACAACCGGCCGACGATGCCGGGTCTCACGCAGTTCTATCCCGAACAAGGCATGCTGGGCTCCTCGGCATTATCCCAGTTTCTTGAGCGTCAGCCGGCCCTGGCCCTTGACCGCACGGTGGTGACCCTGCCAGCCGCCGCTGGCGGGCTTAACCTCTTCACCTTGGGGCAGTGGGCTGACCAGCTCGGGCTTCCGGTTCAGGCCCGAGTCGCCGACCTTCGAACAGAACCTTGGCAGACGCTGCCGTACGCCCAGCACAGGGTTGTCGACCTCCATCCGGACGGGCAGATGGCCGTGCCCGGTACGGGTGCGACGGTACGGGTGGTGCCGCAGGCAAGCCGGGCGCCGCGGCCCTACGCGGATGTCCCCGCCGAGGCGGTGTCGATGGTCGCCGCGTGGCCATACCCGCCGGGACGGGTTGTGTTCACCGACGGCGGCATCGAGTTGGGACTACCGGCGGGGCTGGTGAACAACGACGCGGCGATCGGCGACCATCCGCTGGCCGACGTGATCAGGGGCATGGACGGGGTGTTCCAGCCGGAAGCGTTCAAGGTGGTTGGCGCTACGTCGGTCCAGACGCTTGACGGGTACGTGGACTTGCTGCACCAGATGCAGTCGGCGGAGCCAGGTACCCACGGCCTGGTTGTCGTGGACCATCCGACCGGTGCGGGTTCCGAGGTCTACCTGGGGGTACGCGAGCCGAACGGGGTCTGGTTCCTCGACCTGGCGAGGCTCAAGCCCGCGCTGTTCACCAAGGATCCGACCGCGGTACGGTTCGCGGTGCTGCCAGGCGGTTCCTTGCCGGTCACCGACCGGTTGTCCGCCCTGGACGCCGCCTGGTTCCCGCGCGTCGATGCGTCGTTGCCGCTGTACCTGCCACCGGGGGCGACTGGGCTGGGTACGCCGGAGTCGGGCCATGCGGTCGTGGTCATCGGCCCGCACCGTGATGAGCCGGCCAGCGTGTTGGAAGCGGCAAGGCGCGTAGCCCAGGAAGTCGACCAACCGGTCATCGTGCTCGCCGTGCGGCGGGCGGGCAGCGCGCCGGAGCCAGATCGGGTGGCGGCGCTGCGGACCCTGCTTGAAGTGTACGGCTGGCGTGGCAGGGTGCCGGTGGTGATCACCCGTGCACAGGTGGGGCCGCTGGAGGAAGTCCTGGATGAGTACCGCGCATCCGTGGTGTACCAGACCCCTGGCAGCAACGCGGCTGCCAGGCCGGGCGGGGCCCTCGGTGGCCTTGCGGCGCTGAATCTCAGCAATTTGTGGACGGTTCGGCCGGCCGGCGGCACAGTGCGGCAGGCCGCGTCCGGTGACCGGCCGGCCGAACGGCGGGTGTCCGAGGTACTGTCCACGCCGTTGGTGCAGGCGGCCGCCGGTCGCCGTCGGCGGCCGGCATTCAACCCGCCGAGCGTGCCAGTCGCATCGTTCCTGTCGGTGTCGTTGACGAACCCGGCGGGGATCCGGACCGCGTACCGCGACCGGCAGGAACACCTGAGGGCCAAACTGCCGCAGGTACAGCAGATCATCCGTCGGGATCCGGCGTTCTCCGGTCACCACGCCGTGTTGAGCCTGGCTGAGCTCGGACAGTTCGACTCGGCAATGGCCTACCTGGAAGCCGGGGACGACACGCGGGCGGACGAGATCGTGAAGCCGCTGCTCAGCGTTGCCCGGCCGGACTCCGAGGCAGGCGGCCAGACGATCCATACCATGCTGCCGCACCTGGCGGCGCTGGCCGGCGGCCAGGTCAACGACAGGGCGAGCCAGGCCATCCTACACGCGATCGGCGACCTGATCGCCGGGCACAAGACTGCAGCCCAAGTGAAGGCCGACGTCTGGACCCACAAGGACCACCTGCCACAAGGGGGAGTCGTGCGGGTGGCCTGGATACGCAGCCTCAACACGCTGATAAGGCAGATGCCCCAGCACGGTGAGAGCCTGAACTCGATAGCAGAAGCGATCGTGACCTGCCCCTGACTCCCGCCCGTACGCACCACAGACTCCGGGTACCAGCAACCAGCACGGGGCATTTCGCCAGGGGAGAGGAACGTCATGGCCACGAACGACGCCGAGCTTATCGTCCGCTGTCACTGGATGTTGCTGCGCCTGGCGGGCAGCACACCGGACGACCTGCTCGCAACATGGCGGTGGTGGCTCGGAGAGGGCCGCGTGACCGAGGTCGGGCGGTCGGTCAGCGACACCGTACCGGCCCAACGGTTGTCTCTGACCAGGCCCGATCTGGACCTGCTAGCTGACCTGGTCTCCGCGAGCGCGGCGGACGGCTCGGTGCTGGCTGCGGCAGAGGTGGCCGAGCCGCACCTGATGCCGATGTGGGCGTTTGCACCGACCCGCGCCTGGACGACCGCCGCGCTGCGCCCGGCCGGTGGAGACGCGAGCCCTGTCGGGTTTGCACCCGGCGACGCCACCCCGGAGCCGCCGAACGAGCTCGACCTGGCCGTGGTCGACCTGGCCGTGGTCGACCTGGCCGTCCGCCGGGCGACGGTACGTGCCGTGTGGCGTGCCTGGCGTTATCGGAGCGACGGCGTACCGTCCCCGCGCAGAGTGTACGTGCTGGAGACCGATCCGGACGCCGACCTTTCCGGTACCACGCTGGCAGCACAGGACAGGCTGGCTGCGCTCGGCGAACCCCATCCTCAGGTCGAGGTATACCCGATGCGCGGCGAGCCGCCCAGCTACCTGAGGTTGGCTCGCAGCAGCGGGGCGCTGCTGTGGTCGCGCGAGCCGGATCCGCGGGTGCGGCTGGCGCGGCTGTTCGACTCGGTGGACCAGATCGGTCCGCAGTTCGCCCCGGACCGTCCGGTGGTCGCCGCTGACGAGGCCCGCCGGCTGGTGGCGTACCTGCTCGCCGGGGAGCCGCTGCTGCTCAGCCCCGTGCTCATGGACGACATCCTCGATCAGACCCGGGCGGCCACGGTGCCGATGAACTTCCGCACCGACGGCACGTGGGTCTGGTGCGAGGCCTGTACCTACTACCTGGAGACATACCGCCTGGCCCCTGACCCGGAACTGCTCGCACATGTCCGCCGGCGGCGCTACGTACCTGCGGAAGTGGACGGTGCCGCGCGGCACCGGGCCTTGGCCGTCTTGAGCGAGCCGCTGGCCGGGGAACCCACGTGAATCCTCGGCGGATGAAGGCGCGCGTGGCACGCGTGGCACGCGTCGTCGCGCAGAAGACGGAAGGGCAGTACTTCAGCGCCTTCTTGCCCGCGGTCAGCAAGGACGCCCTGAAGGCTGATCGCCGAAGGTATCGGCCGCATCGTGAAGATCTGGCTGGGTCGGTACCACGGCGGACGAGGTGGAGGCGTTCAACCATGAGTGGAGCGCCGCGATCACGAAGCTGTTCGGAACCGAAGTCGTTCCACAGACGGGCGTCCTGTCGCACATCGGGGTGGGCGTGGCGCAGGCCTCGACCAACTACGCCGCGGCTGAGGATGTCATCACGAGGATGTTCAACGCTATGAGCGATGCGGTGACCAAGGGCGACGCGGTGACCAACTCGGGTGAGGGTTACCACGACCCTGGCCGTCACCCAAGTAGGGCTCGTGAGGTGACTGCCCGCTGCGGATGGGCAGTTCTGCGGCCCATTTCCGGGCGGTGGGGAGGCGCGGCGTGAGCGGCTTGGAAGTTCGTCACCTTCCGGATCCAGCTAAGCTGCGCGACCTCGCCGCTCGGTGGGCTGTGCTGGGCGCGCAACTGCAGGCGCTGGCCACCACGGTGGAGGTCGAGGCGGATGCACCGCCGGCCCTGTCGGGGTGGGACTGGACCGGCCAGGCACGCGACGCCGCCACCACCGCGGGCGGGCATGTCCACGACCACGTCAACAAGGTCGCGGCCGAGGTGCAGAACATGGCCGATGGGCTCAACGAAACGGCTGGCAAGGTCGAGGAGGAGATACGCAAGGAGAAGGCCGTCTTCATCGCCACGATCCTCAGCGTTCCAATTATGGGCGCTTCGCTGGTTGCGGACGCAGTCTTCGGGATCTTCCAGTCCGTGATCGCCGTGGTGGACGCCCTGATCGTGAATGTTGCGAGGTACGTCGGCGTTGGCCTTGCTGCCGCCACGGACATCGGGCGCTTTGTGGCCCCGGCGATCATTTTTGGCGGCGATGCGGCGCTCGAAGACATTATTGCGCAGACGATCGCCCAGGCAATCGTCGGGGGCGGAGTGCGCATCGACCCGGCGGAGGTGGGAATGGTCGCCGGGTTGGGCGCGGCCACCGGTCTGCTCTTCGGACAGGAGATGCCTTGGAAGGGGGCGAAGGGGGCGGCAGAGGGGCCCGGGTCGTTGCCGGGTGCCGGTGAGCTACCCGGACTCGGCGGCGACCGTCCGGTTACCGGGGCAGCGGCCGGTGGGCCGCACGGCCTGTTCGGCGATGTGGGTCAGCCACACCCCCCTGCCCCTGTCGGCTCCCCGAAGCTGAACCTCGAAGGCCTCGACGGCGGGGTCTCCGCGGGCACCTTGCGCGGCGGCCCCGGGGTACCCGACGTGGTCGCGCCCAACCGGCTGGTCACGGAGGGGGGCGAGCTGCCGCACGTCTCGGAATCGGCGGGGCCGCCTGGCCTGGATAATGAAGCGTCATCCGTACGGTCGAGTGTGCCCGGTACTCCGCCGCCGATGTACACGCCGGACGCAGAGGCGCTAGGCGCATTCGGCGGTGGGCGTCCGCCGGTGGCGGGGTCGTCGTCCGGGGGGTCGGGTGTGTCGGGCTCTGGCGTTTCGGATGTCGTTGACGTTGCTGATGTCGTTCGCGGTGGGCGCCCGCCGGTGATCGGCAACGATGTGCCGTTCACGGACGCCGCGCCGCCGGCCACGGCTGCGACGCGGCCGGGGGATGCCGCCGGGGTCGACGTGCATGCGCCGGCCGGTGAGGTGCCGCTTCCGAAGGCGGCGGGCGGTACCGGCGGTGTCCGCGGTTCGCGCCCGGCCGACCCGCCGCCCACCGGGCCGGCGCTTCCTGGCCGGGAGGCTTTTGCGGGCGAGGGGCAGAGGCGTGGGGGGTCGGTGCCGGAGACGCACCAAGAGTTTTTGCAGTGGAACCCAGGCCTGGATCCGTCGGCGGGTGCGGGTGGGCCGGCGGGCCGCGGCCTGGTGCCGGGTGATGAGGGGTTGCCGGTTGGGTCGCCGGGGCGGGGTGTGGGTGGGTCGGCGCCGAGTGGTCGTCTGGACGGCGGTGCGGTGCGTGCGCCGGGTGGGGGGCCGGGTTCGGATGTGGTTGAGGTCCGTGCGGTCCGGGTGGAGTCCGACTTTTCGGTTCTGGCTGATGGTAAGCCTGCGATGCGGGTGTCGGATGTGTTGGGTGATCCGGGCGGGGTGCCGGTCAAGTCGGATGCGCCGCGGGCGGTGAACCGGGCGCCGGGCGGTGGCGGCGATGTGCCGTTGACGGATGCCAAGGCGCCGGCCGCGGGTGGGACGGGGGTGGATCTTCTGGATGACTCGGTCCTGTCCGAGGCGGCGCCTGGTTATGCGGAGGCGGTCAAGGACCCGCCGCCGGAGTTCACCGACGTGCTGAGGTTGGCTCAGCAGGGCAAGGTACCGGTGGGGGGCTTCCGGGAGGTGCTGGACTGGGGGCCGGCACCGGTGCGTGGCGGCGACCCGGT
>WNGM01001598.1_pt1 | contig 19893 bp, 33 predicted proteins | sample 5400571 | NCBI WGS metagenome assembly WNGM01 (sample SAMN13153378, study PRJNA577476) | soil metagenome | isolation source: 100 cm soil or saprolite under Garry oak tree replicate 2 | place: USA:California | collected 2016-06-15 | reverse complement strand
TAAAAGCTATCTCAGGTGGCGACTTCATGACGTTACAACCGGCCAGCAGAGCTTGAGTTGGCAGGCTTCCCCCTATGTCATTCTGTACACTATGCATATATAAAACGGCGTTATCGTGCTTCTGATTGAATAAGTGAAATGCTCCCATGCAGCGGGCAAGGTCTTTTCGTCCTTGATTCCTGTTGACATTAACTGCAATAAAAGCATCCTTCCAACTCTCTCCGAATATCCTATTCCTCGCCTCTTGCTTGTCTATTGGATAGAAAACACCTGGCTCACAGCCTAATTGAATGACAGAAATGTACTGCGCAAGATCGGGTTGATAGAACTCTATCACTGATTTCGCATGGTTGGTATAGACCACTGGAACCCCTGATAAAAGAAGATATCCCACTCTCCATGCTTGATTTCCGGCATGATACGACCGATGTTGCGCATGTCTTCCGTATCTTCACAACCTATCAGTTTGTAAGGAAGATACGAAAAATCATCATCGCTATAGTGCGATGTGGCGACCAAAGTCACGTCAGCAACCTCGCTTAAACCATCCAGTATATGCTTATTGACTTGCGCAAAACCCGTAGCATGGAAGGGACTTTCACCGTAATAGAGTACTCTCAATGTGGTAGCGTCTTTCTAACTAACTAGTTACTTAGTCACTAATGAGCCATGTTTGCAGCAATGCGCTATAGACAAAACGTTGGCCGGACATGCCTGAAACGGTGACAACTTTCGCTTGACTGATGCTTCCCATCAGCGACGAAGGGATAGCTAAATTGGTCCCTGAAGGACTAATATTCAGAATAGTAACCTCTGCTCCATCACTGACTGAGGTGCTAAGCGTGGGTATCAGACCGATGGAAACGGTTGATGTGTTGGTAAAAGAGACGGGAACGATGCGCCCGCTTCCGGTCATTGTAACTGTTTGACTGATACCAGCGCTGGACGTCCCTAGCAATTGCACCTGATTAGTAGCGCTTCCCAGCGGCATGGTTGCGATGAATTGCGCCGTTGCTCCTTGCTTCACATCTCCGTTGAGGAGCGCAGAGCCTGCTACTTGCAGTGCGGAACCAGCAATGAGGGAGCCGGAAACGGTGTGTGTTCCTTTGATATTGGCATTCCCACTGTTGCCATTTGGGTCGTCAACAACCGTCAAGCTTCCTAAAATGCGGAAATTGTCCGCATTCGTAAGAGCATCAAAAGGCATTTTGTACCCTCCTTATCTCGCCAGTAACCAGGTTTGCAGTAGAGCGGAGTAGACGAATTTTGCTCCACTCATGGCAGAAACAGTGACAACCGCTGCTTGACTGATGCTCCCCATCAATGAAGAGGGAATAGCTAAATTGGTTCCGCTCGGCGAAATGTTGAGAATGGTTATCTCCGCTCCATCGCTCACTGACGTTGAAAGCGTTGGTGTCAGTCCAATAGAAACGGTGCTTGTGTTGGTGAAAGAGACGGGAACAATACGGCCGGAGCCAGTCATGGTGATGGTTTGACTGATACCGGCGCTCGATGTTCCGAGCAGTTGTACCTGGTTGGTGCCGCTTCCCGCGGGCATTCCTCCGATAACGGTTCCTGGAAATATCGACATATTCCCAGCAATCCTGAACGTATCAGGATTAGAAAGAGCATCAAATGGCATAATAACCTCCTAGAAAAGTTTTTGACACTGACAGTAAAACCTGAAGAACTGGCATTAAACACGGGAATAACGAGATCAGGCGTTACTCCCAAACTGTGAGAATAGGTCTGCAAGGTTGTGACCGAGGGCGTAATGTGTTGTTGGTCTACCCTGGCGATGGAGCCTTGCACAAAGTTCAACTTACCTGAAATAATGGATATGCCGGTGCCTAATAGGAAGTGCGCGATAGGGGCGCCGCTCTGGTCGTTGATAGAAAGATTGTCACTTGCCGCTCCATTTTGCAGGTTTGTGTTGTTTGCTGCATCAATATAAAGGATTGACTGCGCCGCCCCGAAGTTGTCGTAAAACTTGATTGTTCCATGTCTCGCATCGGTTCCAAGCGTCATCACGCCCGCGTTTGTCATAGTCACGGAGCTTATCGAGTCGCCAGAAGCGGTTGCCTCTATAAAGGTTGTCGGTGCTACGTTGCCATCATTTTGTACTGCTGTTGCTGTTCCTCCCACAGTATTCACCACATTTCCTATATTACTTTGCCTGGATAATGTCGCTGGAAACGTCCCTGGTATGGCTTCATTACTGGCAAATGTTTCGACGACGACCTGAGAAAGCGGGGGCCCGCTTGATGCCAGTGTTGAATGTTGCGACCAGGTGACCGTCGAGCCTCCATAATTTCCACAAAAAAGGCGCGCTGTCCAAGCAGGGACGTAGGTTGTATCTCCGTTCTGAAAGTTGAGTTGGATGGAGATATTGCTCTCATTCCAGACAACCATCTTACCGCTTGCGCTTGACTGCGGAACGGAGAATGTGTTCGGTGTCGTCACACTTGGGTCAAATGTCGCAACAATTTGCATGGCTATCCCTTACTGTGAAAAAAGCGCATATTGAGCAAGAATGTCAGGCTTCCCGCTATGAACATGGTCAAATTGAGTATGAATAAGTGCGCCGCTGTCATTTCTTCCTCCTTGGTTTCCAACCTGTTTTACGCATCGAACCGTATATGTAAGCGTTCTTGCGCTTGCCCGTCAAGTGCTTTTTTGTGGCTTCCCTCTTCAGTTTTAGCTCAAGTTTTTTAGGCATTAGTGGCTACCCTTGACGCCTTTTCGCTGCCGTTCTATGTGTTCGAGATAGGTTAAAGGTACTGAACTTTACCCACTTATGCGGGTATTTATGATGTACTGACTGCTTTGCTTCCTTTACTCCGACTTGTCCATAAGCATGATACGCAGTAGAGCCACGGTAAGGTTTGTTTAATTCTTTCTTATCTTTTCCTGTTGCAAAAACGTTATACTCATCACGTTTTCTGCCAGTTGGCCCTATCTGTTTACCATAAGTCATACCGCTAACCCCATTGCTAATGTATCAACGCTGCCCGTATATGCGCCTATCAATGCATCAAAGTTAATGAATGTTGATGCCACTTTGTACAAAATAAACACTCCTAAAATAGCAAAGGCCGCTCTCCATACCAGCGCATGAGCGTCATAAGCAAGCACTACACTAAAATCTTGAATGTATCCTATCGGGTCTGGAATGCTTGCTCCTAGCACCTGTAAAGGAGGCGGGTTGACTAAAAACGGGTTGGTAATCCCCAGTTGTCGGTCTAGCCAGGCTAATGTACTGGTGACGGTTGCGTTGGGTTTGAGTGGGTTTTGGGTCAGCGTAGGAAGTCCGGAGGGTCCCCCTCCACTAAATCCTAGTAGGTTGTTGCTTCCACTGGCAACGCTTCCCGCCGTCTGTCCGGCGAGGCTTCCAAAGATAGAAGCTGGATTAATCCAATGCTCATTCCAACTGATTAAGCTGCTTTTCCATTGACCTGGAGGACAATAGCGTACCTCAATATGTGGTCCTGTCGAGTATAGGTCACGCGGTAATCCGTTCTCCGTTCCGATAATATCCCCGCATTGGAGTACCTGCCCAACGCTTACTTTTGCGGATATGTGCTGGTACAGCCAGACAGCTCCGTCGCCAGATTGCAGTTCTACCACATCATTGATGCCGTTGTTGTTGTGTGCAATACGCACAATCTTGCCACCAACAGCTACCCCGACAGGTGTCCCGTAGGTCGTTGAGTAGTCCTGGCCCTTCTCCGATGCACCGTCAAATTTGTTGGTAACGGTGCTGGCGTACCACTCCCATAACTTCTTTTTTTGGAATACCTGACTGATTGTTGCCATTAACTACCCGATACCCCCGCGAGTTGATTGGTGACTGCGCTGGTGTAGTACCATTTCAGAACTACCCAGGCTATCAACACGAAAATGATTGCTTTGAGCCAATGATTTTTAAGCCATGACATCTCTATTTTCCTCCTATGGAAGTATCACCCACGCAGCTACAGCGAGTTTTACCCATCTATTGACGGGCAATAGTGCAACGGCAATCAAGATGATACCCAAACTAACGAGTACTATCTTTAAGCCGACATCGCTATAGCTTCCAAGATGTTCCTCTAATGCTCCGCCGAGTGTCGTTGCCATCTATCTATTCTTTCCCACATATCTATGATGTGTTTCGTTATAGACGACATTCTTATATGCCTTGCCCTCAGCCTTGACCTTTGCCTCTTTCTTGACCGTCTTCACTCCTATTTGCCCTCGCGCATGTTTGTCAAGCAATATCTTTAAGTCCTTTTTACGTTTTGCCTTGACATCATAGGCATTTAAGCCCCCAGGTCGCGCCTTTGGTGTCTTCTTTGTCGGAGCCTTATAACGTGTATGCTCCGGTCTACTCGAAAGACTTCCGCCCCTGGATGATCGTTTGCCTTTGTTTGGTCCGTATTTGATTTCTTCCTGTAGCGGCTGCTTTCTTGACTCTTTTGCCTTGCCCTCTTCCTCAGCTAACTTGACACCTTGATTGATATACTTGTGGACCTCAGACCTTGTGAGGCTCCCGTGATCTTCCTGGTTAAGATATCGCTCAACAGCAGAAATACTGATTTTCCCCTCCATATAATCACGGCCAGTATAAACCGCTTTTCCTATTGCGTTATCACGCCGCTCCTCAGCTTTACTTTTATAGTGATAGCCACTAGCCATTAACCCCCCTTGGCCGTTGCATTGTTGGTGACTGCTGGCCCCGTTCCTGATGTAATCAAGTACTTGAGTCCATTCAGATGATACCACCATCTCCCTTGTGCTCCAGGCGCTATATCCGTTGCACCATGTGGCAATACCTGAGAGAGAAAGCCACTCGTACCGCCAGGCAACTTATAGACATACACCCCGTTCTTCTTGCTTATCTTGACCTTTTGCCCTAAGAGTCCGGTTGTTGGTTGCCCTGCTACTGTTGGTTGGCTTGACGGTTGCGTCGCGACGGGTGGCGTCGGAAGTGGCGCATTGGTGATTGTTGAGGGTGCATAATAGGAAAAATCCTCGTTAACATAGGTTCCACTTGCTCCAGGTGCAACGTTGGTAGCGACACCAGTATCAACTGCATTTTGCGACTGCGCACGCTTATAGAGGATATAGGCACCAATGGCCGCTACCACTAAGAGCGCATAAAGGAGAGGCTTATTGCTCCAGATGTCTTTTCCTAAGTCTTTGAGATCAGCCATTTACCCTCCTTATGTGCAATCCTCATCACTCACACCCGTATAAACTCCGCTCGTCGGAGCTTGCCCAAAGGCGTATTGACCGGCTGTATAAATGGCATAGACTGGATGCGTGATGATGCTCTTTTGTGGCGGTATCGGGGCCTCAATATGCTGGAAATTGGTGTTCTGTATCTCTATCCCAAGTGCCTTGTAGGGTATACCCCAGGGTCCAAAAATCGGTGTTACCTGCCTGGCCGGACTGGGATAATAGATGGAAGGTCGCCACTCATAAGAGGCTATTTCCTCAGATGCATAGTCCATTTACGGTCCCCCTGTCGGATATCCGGCAAATTTGCCGCTCGTATCTCGCCCTGTTGCGGCGTAATCTAAGGCAGTCGTCCCCTTGAAAGCTGTGCCCAGGAGCTTATTCGCACCGGCGTAGTAAGCCAGTACGATAAGCGCAAAGGCTAAGACAAACAGGTATCTTAGTGTTCTATCAACTGTTTCCATTTTTGATTATTCCTCCTTTGGTGAGGATATCGGTCAATTCTGTTGCATGAGTTACGAGTAAAAAAGCCAATGCAAGCCACAAACCATAATAGACAAGCGCCTTGCCCCAACCGCTTTGTACCAACATGATAGCCACAACAATTACGATCAGCCAGGCGCCAAGCCACTGTCCCGCTTCATTCATACGGTGTCCTCCGGCCCTGTAAAAAATGTCGGTCTGACGGGTGTCACTTGCGCTTGCGGAAACTGCGCAAGAAAGCCATTTTGTGAGTTTCTGGCCGGTTGCTCGACATTGCCCTGACTCTGTAGCACTGCGTTTAAGGCTGCGCTCGATGCGCCACCTGGCACAATTGGTATTGTTGTTGCTTGCGGAAACTGACTGAGATAACTTGGCGTCCCAAAATCTCCGCTTGCCCCTCCGGCAGTATTGCCAAAGTTTCCACTTGCTCCACCACCGGTGATGTCCGCATTTCCCGTCAGCACCAGCCAGAGCCAAACGAATCGGGTATGCCCGTTGACCGGAATAAGCATGAAGAAGAAGACAAGAAGCGCGACCAAAGGAAGGATAATAGAGCCTGGTGTCGGAATACTTCCTAGTCGAGCAGTAGCGCCTCTCCACACCTGGCCAGTCTTGTCAACAACGTTGTTGGCACTGGCTTTGAAAGCATCCTTGCGTTCTTGCTCCTGTCGTTCCCTCTCCTTAATGGCTTCGTCAATGAGCTTTTCCCGCTCGGATTTGTTCTTTTCCTCGGCTATTTCCTCGGCGGTGAGTACCCTTGTCTCCGGTTTTTCGCCGGTTACTGGTGTCGGGGCGTTGACGCCAGGGGCTGCATGAGGCGCACTTGCATCAGGCGGAGGCGCGATAGGATTTTCATTGACAACAATCGTTTGATTGAGCGCATCATCAATCGTTGCCATACTTCCTTGTCTTTTTGCCATTTTCCCTCCTTTATATAAGCGCCGCTGATATGGCTACCGGCATATATACCAGGTAAGAGCCATTGCTATAGGCTCCCCAGGCGTTCCAACCGGAGCCTTTCCAGACCGCAAACGCGGCCCTTGCGTTATAAGCTGCATCGTTGAGTAGCTTATTGCGATCATACTGTGGATGCGCCAACACGTTAATCTGCCATAAACCACAACTGTTCTCTACGTCGCCAGAACCGCCAGGGTTGTAGGCTCCGACTTTTCCCCCGCTCTCGGCCTCCGCTACAGCAATAGCTATATTGAGGTCGTTACCGGCAAAGCCCGCGCCTCTTGCGTAGCCGGCAATTTGCGCGGCTGAAAGTGTCGTCGTACTGCCAGTCGTCACGCCGGAAGGAGATGCGCCTGGTAAACTGCTTGCAGTGTTTGTTGTTTGTTCCTCGACCATATCGCCAGGCGCAATGAGAGCGCCCAACATACTCCCGATCTTGCCGCTGACTCCGGCGGCAATCAAGAGGAAGCCAACAATACTACTTGCAAACAGCTTACTTGCATCCAATTTTAACTCACCTTAAGTCCGGCCGTATTTATGCTCACCAGGAACGTCTCCACGCGTGGAGTCAAGTTGGTGCTTGACACACTTCCCACCTGGTACGAGTGCGTTGCAGCAGGGAAGCCCCCAGGATACATGTTGAGGTACTGCCCTCCGTTCCTGTTATCAGCATCGATGACACCACGTCCAACACCATCTACCCATACAATGACACCAGGGTCTAAGTCCTGCCCATGCGGGCGGCGCATCATCCGATCATAGTAGTCAAAGATGCTGATGTTGTTACTGATGTTCCAGTTCAGCCAGGTTTGCTGGCCCACCTGGTCCGGCCCTAGCTCAAAGCCGGTAATGTTGTTATGCGTCGCAAAGGTATTGCTTTGTACTCCGTCAATGACGAGCGACACCACATACCAGTGTTGCAGCTTCGTCGAGATGGTCTGACGCTGAATGGTAGATGCGCTAAAAGGTGTCAGCGGCGTATCCCAATAGTACTGCAACGTTGGCTCATTTTGCCACTGAAGACTCATCGGCGAGGGAGTATCCGTATTGGAACCGTCCAGGTACACTACATCGACGTTGACCTGGCTGGTAGCCTGGCCAGCAGCGGCCAGTATTTGCGCGGCGGTGATGGTGCCACCTGTCGAGCTTATCGTTGCGGCTCCCGTTGCGCTGCTTACCGGATTGAGCAGGGGGTCATAGCCGATAAAGGAAGGCGCACACGTGAGCTTTAATTGTGGCTTGTTCCCAACTCCGCTTAGAGGCAAGACACCAGGTACCGTATCATGCCCGAGTGCATTAAGCGGAAGGTACATTTTGCCGTACCAGTCATTGTAAGTAGCGTTGTCGGCTACAATGGGAGTAGTTCCGACAACATTTGCCGCTATGACTGCGTCATTGGAGCCTGCAATGACCTGGTCCCTTTGCCCTTTTCCGAAGCCTTTGAGTTGGTCCAAGATCTTCAGCAAGTAAGGATGAGTCCTGACTTGTGGGCCGTTGTAGAGCAACTGCAACTCTGAGAATAGGCTCCACGGCGCGGCCTGGTTGACTGTGTAGGTTGTGCTGGAGAGCTTGAAACTGACGGAATAGGTAATAAGTAGTCCAACTGCGAAGCCTGGTACCGTTGGAAGATCGAAGTATAACGTTGAGCCAGGCGAATAGGCGGCATACACGCCGGAGCCACCGGTAACAGGACAATAGGCTATTTTTTCCACGGATTTGCGCATAAACATGCGGTTTTGCGAGACGGCGGCGGACTGGACCTCTTGCGCAACAATTGCCTGCTGACTGGGGGACAGACCACGCATGTATTGCGCTTGCTCATTTGGCGGCAAGGCGGCCAATTGTGCAGGTGTGAGCTGGAGCATAGTTGCGTTTGTTTGCATTGAAGCCATGAAGATACCTCCTATTGGGGTTCCGCGTGGCTCTGAATCCACGACGCTACATTACCAATAATATTTCCTCCAAACTTATTCTGGAGGAACGCCAGGACGGCGAATCCGACAATGAGGATAAGAAATATCCAGACCATTGTCCAAAAGAATTGTTCGATAAAGGTTAAGGAACCTCTAAGCATGTACTGCAACTCCTTGTGTTCTCAGCCTTACCAGCGAGCCAGGGAGAAAGGAGAATAAACAGCCTGTTCACTGGCAAGGCTCAAAGTACAATCAACGTAAAAACGACTGTATATTCTTAAAGTATTGTGGCTCTCCTCGACTGTTTTGATGAGCATAATAGAAACCAAATTGGTCTCCAGGGTCTTCAACTTTGTATTTGAGCAGGTCGTCTCGTATCATTTTGTCGTACCTCCCATCAAGATAGAAGCCGAGTCGGTGGACTGATTGCTTATACGCATTTTGCGGAATACGAGATAACTCTTGAGTACTGACAACGGTACCGACCGGTAAACTCCGCCCTGTTTTCTGTATGATATTGAACTCATCTGAGTACTCTCCTCGCTTATATACGAGACTGTATAACTCGTCAATGACGAGGATAGCTGGTGCATCATGCCTCACTTTCCAAAGCCATTTCTCAATCTCTTCCGGTATGAGCTTGACTGCTTGCCAGACCTGGTATCGTTCCCCACTCCTCGGTTTGCGCGGAGCATAGTCGCTTTGGACAATGCCTTTATAATCGTCAAAGTCACCATCCATCTTACTGTCGAAAATGTAATGTCTGCTCGTTGGAAACAACCGGCCCAACCGTATGTCCAGGGCTTTCGCTGCTGTCGTCTTCCCGCTCCCGCTCGTTCCCGCTAAGAGCCAGCGGTCGCCCGCCTTCACCTTCACCCTTGAGGCGGAACGAGAGAGTACCAACGGTGCCGGTTGCATCCTCGGCTTCAATGCATATGGTTGCATATTTCATCGCCTCACGTGAAAAACCGGCCAGTATCCAGAGTAAGTGTAAGTTTGGATCCCCGCCTTTGGGGGGTCTGCATACAGCAATAGCCCTCTCCTTGCCTTGCTCTTTGGTGATCTTCGTTTCCATATCAAGCAAGACTTTCCTGGTGAACGGCTTCGCGAGTATCCGATAGCCTGGCGCTATCTCTGTATATTGCTCAAGCCACATTTGCCACAATTGGAGTATCAATTCCTCTTGCTTTTCCGGTGTTATCTCAAAAGTTTGACCGTTTATCTCAATGTTCACACTAGTTCCCCCCTTTGGATGGATGCAATACCATTTGCGGTAATAGTGTGATCGAAGTTTGTGCTTGCCAACTCCCGTATGACTTCGTACCATACACCTTCTATTTGAACTAATACAACGACTCTCGCAAGGGGGTCATTTTCTTCCCGCTGTTCTTTCTCAAGGCGTATATCTTGTATAACAATGTCTTGTAACCCTACTCTCATATTGGCCTCCCTCCCTTGCCAGCGGCAATCCTGGCCTCCCGTTGCATTTGCCGCAAGCGCGGGCGTGGGCTTCCCTTGAGCATTTGATAGGTACGAATGGCCCTCGGCGCAACAATGGCTGCAACCTGAATATAGATATCAGAGTCAACCAGGATACGCACCGATGCAGCGACTTCCGCATTCTTTTGCCCTTGTTTGAGCATGAGACGGGCAAGTACCGACACCTCGTCATCATCAATATTGCCCCAAATAGGCTGTCTATCTTCGGACATACAGTACAGCCAGATACCTTCATCCAAGTAGCCAAAATCATCTTGTAAGGCTTGTTTCAATGGCTCAAAGAGTTCTAGGGCTTCCCTTTGGGAGAGCTTTGAGGCTTCCCGTTTAAAGTATTTTTCTCTGAAGGACTGCTGCTTGTCTCCCGTTTCCTCCACTGGCCGTTGGGCTTGCGTGCGAGATAGAAGCTTGCTGTAGTCTTCTTCTGAGATGAATTCTTTACGGTTTTGCTTGAGTCTGAAGACTTTTTCGCCCTTGTTCGTTGAGGGGTAGTAGTCCTCTTTGTGCTTTGCGGGCGGCTGCTGTTTGGCAAGTGATACCTCTCCTTCCTCAAATGTAAAATCAGGCTCCTCTATACGAGGAAGAATCGGATCATCGGTTTCTAGGCTTCCTGCTTGACGGGTTCCTGCTGACTCCCCTCCTGTTTCTGGAGCGTCAGCAGGGCCGCCGTCACTTTCGCCAGGTCGTCCAGTTGCGCGTCCGACTCGTCCAGGCTCTTGAGTAAAGCCTCGTTGGTCGTTGCCAAATTTTCGGTCGATTGCTGCAAGATTTCGGACGTTTGCTTCAATGCTTTGGTCGTTTCGTCCATCGTGCGAAACACGATATCCAGGCGTTCCGACTGCGCGTTCACCGTGTCGGAAAGTATCTTTACCTGCTTCACCAGCTCCTCTATCTCCATTGCGCAATTCCCTTCGTTGTTGTCTGAGTTGTTCTACTTTGTCGAGGTCTTCTTGTTGCTGCTCATTCACTCGGCTCTATCCTCTCTATCCTATTCTCACAAATCTTCCATTGCCCTGCGCTGCCACACGTGGTGAGATGCAGAGTCCGGCGTTGTAATGCGCCAGCACCCGCGCCGCCGAGAGCGCGGTATTGTATATCCACACCTCGTCGATCGTGCCTAAAAAATTGTTGCCATCAATATCACGGCCGATATAGGCTGCGCCATAAACAAGGTTTAATGCCTCGTTGCGTGCGACCTGTTGCAGTACGCCGTTCACATAAAAGCGCGCCTGCGTCCCATCGTATGTTCCAACGAGATGATACGTTGCTCCATTGGTCGGAGCTGCGAGTGCCTGTATTGCATCGAGACCTTTAAAAATAAAGATCAGGCGCTGCGCATCCCCATCAAAGGAGAGCGAAGCTGACTGCCCTCCAACACCTGCCGTTCCCATCGTCACAAATCCAGGATAAAACCCAGCTCCAGGCCAGGACGTCGCCTGTACCCAGCATTCCAGCGAAAAAGCATGTGCAGCTGTCGGAAGTCCCGCGGTATTGAGCGTAAAAGCAGAATCGATACCGTTAAACGCGCACGCGACATCCAGATCACCGCTCAATAAACTCACGTGCTGGCGACTGACCGCAGTACTCACCGTCGCTACATTTGCGCTCATAAAGTCGTCGCCGTAGGCAAAGCAAAGCGGGTCATCGAGGCGAAAGCCTTTAATCGGACTGTCCGCTAGCACAGTCGTGACATATCTCGGTGGCACAGAGCCAAGAGCACGCACAAGATTAGCCCACAGTGTCGCAGCGTTCGGGTCTGCCGCCTGTGGCGCATAGGCACCGCCAGGACCACCGAAGATGTAGTAATAGCCGAACCAGAGAATAAGTTGTGGCGTCATATGTGCGAGTGCCTGGCCAAGCATCGCTTGCATATCGGCCAGAGAGGGGTCAATGCCGGAGAAGTTGAAACCTTGCAACACGATAGTCGATTGAATACTTTTCGAAGCGGTAAACGCTTGAATGTCCGCGCTCATGATGCCGATGGTAAAGCCGGTGACGGAATTCGCCGGAAGCCCTATCGGATAGGTGTCATCTCCCCCAACGGAACACGCATCATACATGGTAGTAGTGCTATCCCAAAAGGTGCCTTGCCCTGATGAAGTATCCGAAGTGCAAACAATCAGCGTTGGTTTGCTGCTATCGGCGGCCACCACCGCATCATGCATTGATTTTATATTGGTATGGCTGGTGTTGTATGGCTCGTCGGCCAGATAGTAGCCCCATACGCCAGGCTGATTTTTACATTGATTGACAACATAGGTAGCAAACGCATTGTAGTTTGTTGCGCCAGGAGAGCCAGCTTCCACATACATGGTGGGAAAGAGCGTGGCGAGATTGCCGGTGGTCCATACCGTGTGGAGTGCGACCGCTACCTTCATGCCTTTGGAAGCGGCATAGTAGAGGTAGGCCAGCATATTCGCGGTATGCCCATAGCAGATACCGTAGTTGATGATGATCTTAAAGCCGCCCGCCGCCATCTGGTCGATGCGAGGTCCCCAGATCGCTTGTCCTCGATCGGGGTTGATATCCTCATAGATTCCGTATCCGTCAGTTGGTAGTACTATACTCATGCAAACGCCTCCACGGTGATGCCAGCCTGCCCGCTAAAGGGCTGCTGGGCAGGGCTAGAGAAATGCAGTATGGTTCCTTCCCTGTCCCATCCTGCTACCTGGCCAGGCGTCAGTGTGTAGACCTGGTTGCCCGCCACGGTCGTGCTTTGGTCGAAAGCATAAAAGACGTTCGCCGCTGTGTTGTTTTGGATGACGCAATGGATGAATTTTGTTGTGCCCGCCGCGCCAAATGCATAGGTCGTATCTGCCCCCGCCGCCGCCGTCTGGCTCGGGTTGGAGCCATAGGGTGTGAGTTTTGCAATAAGTATGTCAAGTGTTGCGGCAAACATTAGGCGATTACCTCATCTGTACACTTGATATACACCGGAGTAGTACCGGAAGTAATGGCTGTGGCAAAAACACGTATACCTTCAGGCAGGCCGAGGTTCGTCCAGATTTGCGCGCTCACCGTACCAGAGCCATAGTCTTCAAAGGAGAGCGCAAGAGCGGAAGAGGGAAGCCAGATATAGACGTGTTTGCGTTCCTTATAGTCGATGATGTATGGTTTGGTAGAGGAAAGTTGTTCAACGGAGAAAATAGGAGGTCTGCCCTCGATGAGGGTATGAAGGTTTGTATGAAGCAATTCGAGTTGCTCAAGTATTTGTTCGCCTAATTTTTCGAGTGTGGGCATACATCATCTTTCTACTGGACGGTGATACCCACACTAAAAAAAGACGCGCTACCTTATCTACAGTGTGGGTAGCGCGTCCGTCCTGTCAGATTACATTATCTCACAGGTAGAGAAGTTTGTCAAGCAGTTCCTCCAGTATCGTGCGTCTCTTGCCAATCTTCCTCGACCTTGAAAACGTTATCCTCATAGGCGACTGCGACGGGCGCCTCTTTCGAGGCAACCAGGGTAGCAAGCGATGCGGCAGTACCACGCAGGGCGGTTGTCTCGTGCTTTGTCAGTGGGCGTTTGAGCCTGGCCAGTTTCGCCAGGTACGCGGACGCCTCTCCAAAGAGGGTGTTTCTTGCGGCGATCATTTCTTCAAAAGTTTCGTGATCGATCATGTGTTAGTGTCCTTTCTCAGGTCTAAGTGGTAGACGCCATTCAAGCGTACTACCTGTCTGTACATTTTTTCAAAGTTTACCCAATAGGTACCGTCCTGGAAACGGCGGTAGATATTCCTATTGAGAGGCTTCATACCGTCGTCCAGGTAGACTCTAATATGCCGGTGAGGGAGTGTTTCGTAGCCTCTCAAATGCTAATACTCCGAAGGACGAAACGAGCAAAGCGGCTCAAGATCGTACAAGTCCCCCTGTTCGTCGATGCCATACATGGCACCATCTTGAACGGTCAGACCATTTTGATCTGTGAAAAACAACCCCTCACAGGAGACTTCATAACGTTGCTCGTTCTCCCGCTCAATGACATCCTCAAAGTAGTTGTGTGAGGAGTGCCGGAACGACTCAATCTCAAACAAAAAAGTGTCTGACTCCAGGTCAATTTCCTCGCCATTTTCATCAATGGCAAGGAAAGTATCCTCAGTGGAAACGTTCAGTAAAATCATGGTAGCGCGTCCTTTCTTGAGTAAAACGTACTTAATTCATACTCGTATTGTACCGCAATACCAGCATCCTGTCAAGTGTTTTTGCCGTCAAATCGGCTGATTTCTGACAATCTCACGGTATCTTCTGATGAAATATATCCGTTGATCTATGCCGTATCCAGGAGCTTTTACCTTCAATTGTCGTTGGTTGTACGCCTCTTCTCCGATAAATCTGTTCTCCTCTGCGTAGACATTAGTATAGGTTTTTTCCTTCCATTGGCCCATCTCAGTACCAATGTTACGATAAAGCTCGTTGCTATCACTACTTCTATCGCCAGTATCAACAGCATAACAGTCAATATAGCTGCGTATAACATGATATCCATGCTCCATTTCCATCTTCATTCTATGGTACAATTCCCGCCGCATTTCAGCGACAATATAGCTTCCAATGTAGGAAAGAGCGGTACTTTCCTTGTCATATTCCGGTCTGATTGCGTAGTCGGAGAACTTCCTATCTCCGTCCTCTTGCCAGTGCATCAAGAGTGGTATGTCGCCTTTTCGCACTTCACTAATGTGTACCAGGTGATATTGTTCTGGCTGGCGTAAGAAACGGCCAGGCAATCCAACCATCATTGACTTGATGATATCGGCCAGGTGCTTGTCACTGCGTTGCGCTTGATAGTGTTTCTCCAGCAGGATATCTGACCATTCCTCCATAAAGTTAGACATTTCCCTAAAGCCATAACCCCGTATGATCTCCACCAGCTGGTAGCCAGCTTCCAAGCAGTCAAGCAATTCGCCGGTCCATAACCACCTGGTGATGACTTCGCCTGGTACTACTTTTCCAATTTGTATAGGGTGTAGAGAAAGAGGAACAGCCACCAGCACACATTGCCAATAGCCAGTAGGATAATCCAGACATTTAGCGAGAGTAGGACCACTACGAATAAAAGGGCAATGGAAAGGGGAAGGAACAAGGCGGGAATGCCAAGCATATGCTTTGTTTTTGTCAAATTCTTTGACCGTTCGATAGAAACGGGGGACCGCTGTATCGATACGTCCTCCTGTATGATTATCAAGAATATCCCGCCTGAGCCAGACGGAGGGACGAGAGATACCGAGAGGGGTTGGTAGGGTAGCGCGGAGTATCTTCTCTGATAAGCTTGCGGGGGTAGTTGACTCGTAGCCAAATATTCTAAATATTTCCCCGATGTTTCTTGTAAGATTTGCGGTTGGTTCATTCTCCCACCTCCAGGTTTTAGACGGTACGAGAAAGCCTGACTTCCTCTTATTCGACAGTCGTAGCGCGGCTATATTTCCTTGCCTGGAGAGGTAGGGATTAGCCCTATCATCCCCAAGTAGCTCGTTGGCATAGCTAAATTCATGCTCATTGAGCGGGTCTTTACAGAGTAAGAACAAACCATTCCTACTCACACATTGTATCATTTCCTCCATATCAGCCACGTGATACAGGAAGTTCTCTGGGTGATAGGAGGTGTGAATAGTCTGAGATTTGCCGTTAAAGTACGTTGGTACGTGTCGGATACCTGGTTTGTCTTCCCAGGGATGCCATAAGCTTGAATGGACGTTGCGCCATTCACCGTCTTCATCAAACACATTAAAGTTCCTCCTAAAAGGGTAGTTCTAAGATAACAGGTAGTGGTTTAGGGGTATCTATAGCCTTGGCTATGCGCCCAAACTTGCTAAAGACTTCAATGAATTTTTGTTCGTTCGGACCAAGATAAATGAAGCAAGTACCAAACATTTGATCTCTCCATTTGCCATTAGGTCGATAAAAGATTACATTATGATTTGTAAAACAGATAGGAAACTGCCAGAGTGCTTGAAAGTATCCTGCTGTATTTTTGGGCGTAATAAGCAAAATAGCTTGTTTTATGCTGTTGGTGAAGTAATCTCTTAACAACTTCCTTGTAAAAAATGCCTGATTACTCTGGTTATTTGTTTTCCCAAAAGGAGGGTTAAGCCAGACATTCCCGTACCAGGGATGCATCAGACCATTATCCTCTTTGGTATAGTATTTCGTAGCCTTGACTACCTGATTAGCCAGTTCACAAGAGGCAGGGTCCAAGTCTATCGTTCCCATGACTTCCCTTGCAGCCTCTATATACTTGGAGGGGGTATACCATTCGTTACTACTCATTCAGCGTACTTTCCTTACTACAATGCCGGTCACATGCTCCGGTAGCACGTTGAGTCCCAACAATTTCTTAGCGAGGTAAGGCGTGTTATCGGGGTCTGTGGTGATATCTTTAAGCTTGCCACCCTCATCATTCCAGAGAGCAATAGCCACATGCTGGATATCCCGCTGTGTCACCAATCCGAAGCCAGTCCCTCCAATATTGCCATCAGACCTGGCCTTTCCGCAAAAGAGAATGTACAGTTCCTTGATCTTTTCTTTCACCAGGAGGTCAAGTAATTCATCCCAGGTTGGCCCGATGAAGTTGGGGTTATAGTTATCTTGGTTGGGGCAATAGCCCAAAGCAAACTCTTCCTGAAAGACGTTTGATGGATGTGTCTTGGTCATACATCCCTCTTAATACCGGTTATGCGGTAAAATTCTCGTACATATTCCTTCCCCAAACTTTTGAAACATCGCTTACACCAAAGCTCTTTGATTGCTTTTCTCTCAGCGCAATGAATACATTTTCTCACAAAATCACCTCTTTAAACACAGCAATGCGCTACTCTAAGCTCAAGAGTTCTCAGGGTAGCGCACTTTTTTAGAAGTCTGAGTTTAGCCTATTTCAGTGTTCTCGACACTGTAGGCGGGCGGGTAAGGCTCCGTTTTTGCCACGGATACCGCGCTCAGGTTTATATGGGGGTCGTTGCACTCCCGTTCAGCGGCTTCATACTGAGCATACAAGTCGCTGCACATCCATTCAATGTCATGTGACAACAGGGCTGCTTGTTTGAGAGCAAAGCCTATCTCATGGATGCTTGGCTTCTTATAGTCCTGGAAGATACCGGTACCCAGGAGAGCATGCAATTGACGTGCAAAGTTCTGAAGTTCAGCCATCTGACGGTCTGTCACCTGTGGATAAGTGATGTTACGGGTCGTTTCTGGCATTACCATTCCTCCTCTGCTACTGCGATAGCAGGCGCTCCAACGATTTCATCCCATTGTTTTTCAATGGTTCCATTCGCCCTACGAATGGTCGTCGACTGGCTTACAGGTATCTTTCGGCCCTGATATCGGACATAGCCATAGTCACCGGAGCCATCATTTTCGATATTGGTGATAGCACAAGATGCTGTTTCGCCAGTGGCAAATCTCACAATTGCCCTCATTATTTTGCCCTCTCTTTCAATTGTTTCTTCAAATCTTGCTCGACATTGAGTATCCTATGAGCATTATCCTCTCCTATCTCTACCCGATAGGTGATAGGATGCTCAAAGAGAAACCATCCTCTATTGTTGAGGATGTGGTACACATGCCTGGCCAGGCCAGCGCCTGAAGACTTCACACAGACAATAGGCTCTCCCTTAGTATCGCTATCTTCAATGAGCATCCTGACCTGAAAGTAGCCTTCCTGATGCCATAACTGATCTTTGCCCTTCCAACCGCCTGGTTGCTCGAAAAGCATCATGCCGTACACTTTGACCGTCCGGCCGGCAAAAGCCTTGATATTTTTCGGTTCACGCCCGTAATACGCATCGGCAAGCATCTCCCTGTTCGCACTATCATAATTATGCATTAAGATTTGCTCATGGAGTGGTAATAAAGTACCATCTCGAAGAGGTGCCACTAGCGCATCCAGCGCCGAGTATGGTATAATGTCGGTAGTCGACACCTGTTCAGAGTCGTCATATACCGTCATGTCAGTTTCAGTGCTTCCAATTCTTGAGGTTACTGCCATAACCTCTTGCCCATTATTCTGGCTCATAAAGTACTACTTCTTTCTTTTCTAGCTCATCAAGTCGATCTTTCAAAGCTAGGATAACGCCGTAGTTTCCTTGCGTTACTTTCTGTTCAAGTATATCCAAACGCGCTACAATTGACTTTTCTTCGCTTGCGAACATTGCAAGCATACTCCTAAAGGCGTATGCTTCTTTTTCAAAGGAGGCCATACGTTCCTCCATGGCATTGCTCAGTTCTTGCCCCTCGACATAGCCCCGTAACCTCAACAGCATCAAGCCGGTGAACTGCCTGAGTGTCTTAACCTCTTCAATAAGTTCCTTTTGAGAGGCTTTTGAGAGGTCATTTACTGCCGGTTGTGGCATAACCAGGTCCTTATCCATTCGTGCGTTCTCCTTCCACAGCATTCGCAATGCGCGTCAACTGCATTGATATATTGTACAGCACTTCTACTGCAACCAGCCCCAACACCTCTTGCACTCCTTCAGTCCTTCCCTTGTCAATCCACCCACGTACCACCCCTAGTGTATCTCTAATATCTACCTCATCCATGCCAACGAATTGAGGCATAATTACTCCTTTTCTAGTCCCAACTAGCGGGCATCGGTACCCGCACTGCGACCCCACGCGCTTCCATGAGAGCCATACCTGTTCCACCACAAGAGGAGACCATAGCCGCCAATTCAGCGCCACTCAGCGAACGGATAAAGCTCTTGAGTCGCTCCGCCTCTTTCCGTTTGAGATGTCTCTCTTCGTACAAATGATCGAAGCCGCTAAGCACGCTCTCCCGTATTTCTTCAATTTCTCGTGACAATTCAATCTCTTTCTACTTTAGAGAACAAAGGGCAGGGGAAACGCAAACTGTACGCCTGCCCTCCATTCCGGTTTTCAACGTGTCTCGTGTAATATGTATCTCGTAGTATTCATCCTTTGTTGGAATTCCTACTGTACAGTAGGGGAATGCCCTTTTTAGGGGCTTCGCACCGGCGCCACCTCCCTTTTTCTAGAGTAGCCTGCTAAGCTCCTTTAAGTATAACACAAAAAGCCAGAAAGTTTTCCACCAAAGTTTTCCACAGCGAATGTGGAAAACTGCCTTTTCGTAATGTGGATAGAATGTGGATAACTCCCAAATAATGTGGATAACTCCGATGTTACTTTTGGGGAAGCACTAAGATAGAGTTAGGGACTTACAAGAAATAAGAACATCGCATAGGCTCCCACGTAGCACCCTAAGAAGAACAGCGTCAACCCCGCCGTAAGGAGCATCCAAAACACTTTACTCGACATACCTCTACTCCACCTCCAACACGAACGCTTGAGCTTTCCACCAGTCATTTGGACTATATATAACGAACAACCACATACGTGCATTTTGCACATAATGAACACTGAAGACATACGGCTTGACTGCGAGAACAACCATTAGACTACTACCCTTCCACTGGTACCCATTAGAGCGGTACCCAGTACAATGGATGAACATTGTTCTAACAATGTTACATCAATCAATGAACATCCTCCACAAACACCACGACAGCAGGAGAACAGGCATCGCAGCAACCAGCATTTCTATAAATAATGTGAATAATATCATCCACATCTATATCTACATACGAAACACCATGCAGAGAATACAACTCCTTTTCACAGGAATTGCAGTACAAAACGAGACATAGCACCAACATAACTCCCTCCCTCTTCCTCTTATCCTACCACAATACCAGCATGCTGTCAAGAGCGAAGCTGCTGCCTCCCACCGAGACTTTACAATTTGTTCTACTTCTGTTCTAAACAGAACCGTCAAGGCACCACCACCGACTATTCCCCCGAGTAGAGCCATAGCA
>WNGM01001327.1_pt1 | contig 19893 bp, 25 predicted proteins | sample 5400571 | NCBI WGS metagenome assembly WNGM01 (sample SAMN13153378, study PRJNA577476) | soil metagenome | isolation source: 100 cm soil or saprolite under Garry oak tree replicate 2 | place: USA:California | collected 2016-06-15 | reverse complement strand
TGAATGCGGCTCTCACCTAACGTTCGGCGGCGTCTACTTTCTGCGCGAGATTCGGCTTCAAGAAACCCCTGGAAATCCATGATTCCAGCGCGGTTCTGCTCCGGAAGCTCTCCTGGACGGATTTGCCGCACGGATAAGGGGAATTTCTGAACCACCACACGCGCCAGAGGAATGATCATGAGTGCCGAAGCCATGCAGACGTCCGATGTCATCGGACTGACAAAAGTCGCGCCGTTTTCGCGCCGCGGCTTCATGACCGCCACCGCCGCCGTAACGGCTGGCTATACATTGGCCGCCGGCCCGGTGCGCGCCGATGTCATCAAGACCGACACCGACGGCCTCACCACAGGTGAAGCAAAAATAAAAGTGGCCGATGGCGAGATGCCCGGCTATTTCGCGCGGCCGAATGGCGTCAGCAACCCGCCGGTCGTGCTGGTGGCGATGGAGATTTTCGGCCTGCACGAATACGTCAGGGATGTGACACGACGCCTTGCCAAGCTCGGCGCATTCGCGGTCGCGCCGGATTATTATTTCCGCAAAGGCGACCTCACCAAGATTACCGATATTCCGCAACTGCTGCCGCTTGTGAATTCCAAGCCGGATGCGGAACTGCTGTCCGATCTGGACAGCACCGTTGCCTGGGCCAAATCGCAGGGCGGCGACACCGGCCGGCTCGGCATCATCGGATTCTGCCGCGGCGGGCGGACGGTCTGGGAATATTCCGCCCACTCTGGCGCACTCAAGGCGGGCGTCGCGTTTTATGGCCCGCCGGTCGATCCGCCGAATCCCCTTTGGCCGAAGAGCCCGACCCAGCTTGCCCCTGAGATGAAGGCGCCGGTGCTGGGCCTCTACGGCGAGGCTGATACCGGCATTCCCGTGGCTCAGGTCGAGGCGCTGAAGGCCGCGCTGGCGGAGGCGAAGAAGCCGGCCGAGTTCAAGATCTATCCGGGCGCACCGCACGGCTTCCATGCCGACTATCGTTCAAGCTACCGCAAGGAAGCCGCCGACGATGCATGGAGCCAGATGCAAGGCTGGCTCAAGAAATATAAAGTGCTGGGCTAAGGCACGGTGTCACCGACAGCGCGTGGCCTCGCGCTGTCGTTCTCAGGCGGCAAGAAAATGCCGCTCAGCCTATCCGAACCGATCGAGGTTGCGACGCTGTTTGGACATTTGCTCGATTTCCCAGAGCATCCACACAAACGCGATGCCCAAGCCGACGACGACGCCCAAAAACAGCAACGTCAGGGCCGGAGCTGTGAGCATGGTGAACATCCATAAATCAAAGCAAACGCCGTACCAGCGCGTGGCAAGAAAGCGGCCTCGGTGCAGAATACACCAAGGCCGCTGCAATTATCCCGCCGTCTCAAACTTTATTTGACTGGACCGGCGCTCCTTCCAGCCGTCAAAGGGCGGCAGCGGGATCAGTTACAAACTCAGTTACAAACCTGGACAGGACGGAGACGCCAGCCGTAGGGCGTATTCACGCGCCGCTGCACCACGTAGCAATCGCCATTGTCGTAGTAGGTGTCGTCATAGGCATAATCCGGATAACCATAATAGTCGTCGTAATATCCGTAGCCCAGCCCGACGCCAAATGCGCCTATCCCAAATCCGCGACCATGGTGGAATCCATGATGGAAACGGCCGCCGTGGAAATTGCCGCCCTGGAAACCACCGGGTGCGAACGCATTAGCCGCCATGGGGCTGCCGCGAACCGCTGCTGCGCCAGCCGTTCCAACCGCCGCGGAGCGGAAGCCGCCGCCTCCTAAACCGCCTCCCATCCCGCCGCTACGGACGGCAGCGCCACCCATTCCGCCGCCGTGGAAGCCGCCTCCGCCACCATGGAAGCCGCCACCGCCACCGCCCCCTCCACCAAAGCCGCCGCGAGCCGAGGCGACCGTCGGCGCCAAAATGGCAACCGAAGCGGCTGCCAATAAAGCTATGATCGTTTTGCGCAACATGATTTTACTCCGTACGATTGTTCGTTCCCAACGGCCAACCCGTCTGGCAAGAGATAGTTGCGGCTTCAGGGGAAGTTGATCGGCCGCGGCAATACTCTCGCTAATTCTTCTTTAGACTTGCAGCGGCCAGAGACACTCGCATGTGAGATCGCCGTGCGAAGCGTTCTTCCCGGCTGTCAGCAGCCGCGGCAAATGCTCTTCAACCTGCGATCGATCGCCTTGTTTTCCTGCTCGATTGCGGCATCGCCGCTCGTCTGTGGATCGGTCGCTTCCGTGCCGCCCGCCCGGCTGCCCGCCGAGCCCGTCGTCATGGAAGACGATCCCGATGAATTGGCGGTGCCGGCGCTGTTGGTGCCCGGCGGTGGCGGCGAAGCCACCTTGGCCGAATTGCCCGCGCCACTTGAATCGTTGCCGGAGTTATTGAGCCCGCCGGCATTGGCCGGACCGGATGGCCCGCCGCTGACGCCAGTGGTCCCTGCTCCCGCCGAACCGGCGCTTGGCGAGCCCACCGCGCTGCCGCCGCCGGCCGAAGGCCCGCTGGCGGCTCCGCCCGCGCTTGCGCCGCTGCTGCTTTGCGCGAGCGAACTGGCGGAACCAGCAAGAAGCGCGATTGCAATAACCGACATCGTCACGGATATTCTAGCCATCGGCAAATCTCCCTTTTGAGATTTAACGACGGCGTGTATCGCTGGTTCCGCGCCGGAACGATTTCCGTCTTTCGCCATTGAACCAGCACCGTTGCGACGCTGGGGAATGGGCCGGTCGTGCGTAAATTAATCGCCTTCGATGACGACACTTTCGACAAGCTGAAGCAGCTTTCCCGTGATCGAATGGCGACCGTCCAGGAACTGGCGGATGAAGCCTTCGCCGACCTGCTCAAAAAGCACGGCATACCCGTCGATCTGAAGGACGCGCTGCGCAAGAGCGCATCGCTTCCGAAGACGGCGGCACCCAAGAGCGCAAGATCGAAGCCATCGAGGAAACCGAAATCATGACGACCGATCCAGATCCATTCGAGGAAGGCCAGCGCGCCGCGCGAAAGAACGTTCCGGCTGAAGGCAATCCGTATCGGGACGGCAGCGACGAACATTCGCTCTGGGCCGCCGGTCACGAAACAGTTGCCGGCGCGGCTGAAGCCAACGAGTCGGAAGGGACTTGAATGCAGGCCGCGTTCAGCCGGACGCGCCGTTTGCAGCAGACATTCGTCAGCTTCGCTCGAAGCGATCGCGCCTGCGCGGAAGTTGCACCGGCTTCCGCAATTCGCAGAACATCCAGACCAATGCCGCCCCGAGGCAAACGACTGTGCCAAGAAACATCAGGGTCATCTGGGGTACTGTCATCATCATGGTCATGGCTTGGTCCAGGCAACTCACTTACTTCCGGTCCTGCGCAAGGCGCAATGCACGGCGGAGCCTATGGAGCGTATTGCGCCTCTCCGTTACCGAACGACCAGTTTTCCTTCTTTACCTCGACAAGACTGATGAACGCGTCCTGCGGCCGGAGATTCAAATGTTGATGCAATCCCATCGCCACGGCCTTGTAGAAGGCGCGCTTCTGATCGATCGTTCGGCCCTCGTTCAGCGTCAACTGAATAATCACGCAGTCCTTTGATCGCTGGATTCCGAGATAATTGGGATCGACAATAAAATCGTCCCCCGTGTGCTCGGTGATGATCTGAAAACGATCGTCCTTCGGAGCCTTCAGGGTCTCTACCATCGCCTGATAGACGACCTCCCCGATCGCCTTGCGATAGTCCGCCGATTTTCCTTCGGCGAGATCGATGCGGGCAAGTGGCATTTGGAATTTCCTTTCATACCGTGCGTACCGCGCCATGGCGCGTCAGTTCCGCGAGCAGATGTCGCGGCGTCTGCCGCCATATCAGACTGCCTGCTGCCGGCTTTCCTGTGTTCGGCCGTCATACCCCCAGGCGTTTGCCGGCACTTCGTTGACGACGATATAGGTCGCCGGATTGAGTTCGGAACCAAGGACGCTGGTGAGAAGTCCCATGGCTTTCTCGATGAAGCGCGCCTTCTGCTCGGGCGAATTGGTGCCGGCGGTGATCGTCGCCTCGACATGAACCGCAACCTTCACCGCCGTGCCACCGATCGCCCAGTCGGCCGCCGCCGGCTGCTCCACCAGCACGCTGGTGAGATCAGCCCGTTTGCCGAGAACGGAAGCCATCAGCTGCGTTATCTCCGTGTGCAGAAGCACGACCTGCTTCGGCGCCAGCGTCGGTCCTGAAACTGTCATTCGAACGAAAGGCATGGGGCGCTCCCAAATCTGGTGACGGATGGTTTGTTCCCAGCAATATGGGTTCTTCTCATGAAGAAGAAAAACGAATATATATGATCGTATGGTTCAGAAAAAACGAACTGTTGTCACGACCAACCTGGATATCGACTTTCTCCGCACACTGGCGAGCGCGGAAGATCTCGGCGGCATGAACCGCGCGGCTGAACGGGTCGGCCGGTCCCAATCGGCGGTCAGCCAGCAAATGCGCAAGCTGGAAGAGAAGATCGGGCAACGCCTGTTCCGCAAGCAGGGCCGCGGCCTGGTGCTGACCGAGCCCGGGGAACTGCTGCTCAAATATGCCCGCCGAATATTGGCGCTCAACGACGAAGCGATTGCCGCGTTACACGGTTCTGGTCTCGAAGGCGTGGTGCGCTTCGGTTTGCCGAGCGACTTTGCTGAAACCTGGCTGCCGGCGGTGCTCGGACAATTCAAGCGGGCTCACCCGCTGATCCGCGTCGAAGCGAGTGTCGACCGAAACGCCGTACTGTTCGAACGCCTGGAAAAGGGCCAACTCGATCTGGCGATGTTCTTTAGCGACGGTCAGCATCAAGGCGCAGAACGGCTGGCGACCCTGCCGATGGTATGGATCGGAAATGCGGAACGTGCCTGGGATCCGACGGAGCCGGTTCCGCTGGTGCTGTTTGAAGCGCCCTGTGTTTTCCGGAAAGCGGGCATTGCAGCACTTGATGCCGCCGGAATCCCCTGGCGGATCGCATTTACGAGTCCCAGTCTGGCGGGTCTTTGGGCAGCGGTTGAGGCGGGCCTTGGGATAAGTCCGAGAACCACGGCGCACTTGCCGAGTTGGCTCAGGATCCTTGGCAAGCCTTACAGGCTTCCGAAACTGCCTTCGGTCGATCTGTCGCTTTACGATCGCGGCCGGCCGCTCACGCCGGCGGCGATGCGCCTGAAGGCGATTTTGACCGAGACAATTCCGGCAGGCCTAATCGAATTTCGGCGCGCGCCACCTTCAGTGCAGCATCGAGGATCGAGCGCGTCGTAGAATTCTTTCTCTCCGCGTCGCGGCGCCGGCGACCGATCATGGTTGAGCGTCAACCGACTTTCTTCAGGCCTTTTTTGAATCGCGGCCCGTTGATGGCATAGAATTTCGCGGCACTTCCCATCGCCGCGACTTGCGCCGGCTCGAGTGTGCGGATCACCCGTGCCGGCGCACCGATGATCAAGGAGTGTTCGGGAAACTGTTTGCCTTCGGTGATCACCGATCCCGCGCCGACGATGCTGCCGCGGCCGATCCGTGCACCGTTCATGACGATCGAGCCCATCCCGACCAGCGCGCCATCCTCGATAGTGCAGCCGTGCAGGATGACGTCATGACCGATCGTGCAGTTCTTTCCGATCGTCAGCGGGAAACCCATGTCGGTGTGACAGGTTGAGTTGTCCTGCACATTGGAGCCTTCGCCGATCTCGATCCACTCATTGTCGCCGCGCAACACCGCGCCGAACCACACGCTTGCCGAATTGAGCAAACGGACCTTGCCGATCACCGTGGCGGTGTCGGCGATAAAATAGTTTCCGTCACTGGGGAGTTCGGGCGCCTGCCCGTCCAATTCGTAGATCGCCATGCGTCATTGATCTCCTGTTCGCGGAGAACCTTGGCATAGCCGTACCGTTCAGGCCAGCACTCCGGCGGCGCGCAGCGTCATCACGAAAAATGTCCCGGACATCAGGCTCCAGAACCCCGCCAGGATGGTCGCCATCATGACGAATTGGAAGCGACGGCGCTCGATCTTCGCACCGCGCAATGTGTTGCGCATGATGATGAAGGGCGCGGCAAAAACCAGGAACGGCACGGCAGCGAAAGTCATCGGCGCCACCCCCGCCTGCAGCAGCCCAAAACCCGCAGGCCGCTGCACCATTGCCTGATATCCGCTGGCCAGCGCGCCGGCCAGTGCAAAGCCGATGCACAGGGAGAACAGGGAATTCAACGCTTCAGGCGACATCGCAAGGTCTTCCGCTACACTGGAACTTGCCTTGCTTCGCAAAATTGGCCGTCCGCCGCCACACTATCCTTAAGGAAAGGTTAACAGTGGTGACGGGATCCGCGGCTTGCACAGGCTCGCGCGGTATCCGTTGCGTGAAATCGTGCGGAAATTCGACGACGCATGGCATATTCGGGGGTGATTCGGCGCCAGTGCTTCGATTCCGAAGTTCGCCTTGGACGTCCCTGACGATGCTTCGCCCATGACATTCCTTTCGACCGCCCAGCAGATCGCGCGCAGTTCGCGCCAGGATCCCCGCGGCCACATCATTGCGATCGCGCTGGCGAGCGCGGTTACCGCTGGCGCGATTGCCCTGATCGCCTATTTGCTGTGGCCGACCTGGGGGCCGGATGCTTCAAGCAGTCCGGCGCGGTTGCCGGTCAGCATCGGCGCGACGCTCTTTAATGTGCCGACGGCGGCCATCCGGATGAAAATTCAACGCCACTCCGGGCCGCAGGAACGCATCGATCTCAGCTTCGCTTTTCCCTCGCTCGAGGCTTCCGATGCACCGAAGCACGTCAGCGCGGATACCGTGGAAGAAACCGCCCAGCCGATCGACCGGATCTTCCTGTCGATATCGGCGCATCATGACACGCTGGCGCCGGATGCCCGCGTGCGCACCATCTATCCGCGCTACCTGGAGCAGGCATCGATGCCCGGACAGGACGGATTGACGATGCGCACATTTCGGGACGGCACGCCTTACGGCAATGAAGATCTGTTCCTTGCCAACACACCTGGTCTCAGCGCGCGCTGCTCGCGCGACGCTGCTACCCCCGGAATGTGCCTGAGCGAGCGCCGCATCGACGGGGCCGATCTGATGTTTCGCTTTCCCCGCAGCTGGCTCGCGCAATGGCGCGACGTGGCCAATGCGATGGACCGCTTGACGCTGCAATTGCATGGGCCGCAGGGATGACGTTGGCGTGTGCGGGCTAAGCCTCAGCCCTGCTCGACCAGATCGTCCTCGAGGATCGCCATCTGGAATTGAAATGAGCGATCGTCATCTTCATCATCGACGAACAGCACGCCGATGAATTCCTCGCCGATATAAACTTCGGCCGAATCGTCCTTTTTCGGCCGCGGCACCACGCGGATCTTCTGATTGCCGAACAGGCGCTTGAGATAGGCGTCGAGTTTCCTGACTTCCTGAACGTCCACGGCAATCTCCAATACGATTTAGGTTTGGGCAAGTTTTTAGGACGAGACGAAGCGAACTGCTAGCCGTATCTGCACAAATCACAAACGCGGTTCAAGCGGTTAGTTCATACCTTAGGCGTATTCCGATCGCAAAACCGCTATCCACAGTTGCGGAATACGCGCTGGAAAATCAAAGCCCGATGGCGTTGATCATCTGATCCATGGTGCGGGACGGCTCGGCGCAGCCGGCCTCACCGACGATCTTGGCGGGAACCCCTGCCACGGTCACATTGTGGGGCACGGCCTTCACCACCACGGAACCGGCGGCGATACGGGCGCAATGGCCGATCTCGATATTGCCGAGAATTTTCGCGCCGGCCCCGATCAATACGCCGTGGCGGATTTTCGGATGGCGATCCTCGTTCTCCTTGCCGGTGCCGCCAAGTGTGACCCCATGCAGGATCGAGACGTCGTCTTCGATCACAGCGGTCTCACCGACCACGAACCCGGTGGCGTGATCGAGGAAGATACCGCGGCCGATTGTTGCTGCCGGATTGATATCGGTCTGGAATACCGCCGAGGAGCGGCTCTGCAGATAATACGCAAAATCCTTGCGGCCTTTTTGATGGAGCCAGTGCGCCAGACGGTGGGTCTGGAGGGCGTGGAAACCCTTGAAGTAGAGCAGCGGGTCGATGAAACGCGAGGTCGCGGGATCGCGGTCGTACACCGCCACCATGTCGGCGCGGAAGGCATTGCCGAGATCGGGCTCGTCGCGCAGGGCTTCGTCAAAGGCCTGGCGGATCAAGTCGCCCGACAGCGCCGAATGGTCGAGACGCTCGGCGATGCGATGCACCACTGAGTCCTCCAGCCGTTCGTGATGCAGCACGGTGGAATAGATAAAAGAAGCCAGCTCGGGCTCGCGGCGAACGATGTCTTCCGCCTCGCCGCGCACGCGATCCCAGATCGGATCGAGCGTCGCCAATTTCGCACCCTGCGGATTGATCTGATGCATTGCCATGTGCTGCTCTCGCAAATTCGATTGTTTCGCCGGGCATTATAGCACGACGGACGGACGGCTGTCCTAGCGCGACTTTGTCAAAAATGAACCTCAGCTTTAGCTTCAAATGCGCGCTAAAACGTTGAAGTCGCACACTTTAATCACGTCAGCCGAAACCCACCTTGACCCAAAGCGTCGGCTCAAAGTGGTCGGGAATTTCGGGAAATCAAGCCAGCGATTACGGGCGGCGGGACAAAAATTCCAGCACACCCTCTTTGTAGACCTTGTCGCCGACGGCCCGCATGTGGTCACGGTTGGGAATGTCGAGCACCTGCGCGCCCGGGATGATCTTGCCAAGCGCGTGCGCCGAGCCCGCGATTTCGTCTGACGTGCCGACAGCGATCAGCACCGGCACGGTGATCGCGGCGGCCTCGTCCCTGGTCATCAGCCGCCGCGAGCCGCGCAGGCACGCCGCCAGCGCCCGGCGATCGGAGCGGGTCTGGTCCGCGAAGGCGCGGAACGTCCGCCCCACCGGATCGGTCACTTCATCGAGCGAGGACGCCTCCAGCGCGACCGCGACGCTTTCACCGGGGCCGCCGCCCTCGATCAAACCCATCCCGATGCCGCCGAAAATCGCCGACCGGAGCCGCTGCGGCTGGCTTCGCGCCAGCCAGGCCGTCATCCGCCCTCCGAGCGAATAGCCCATGATGTCGGCGCGCTCGATGTTCAGATGATCCATCAGCGCACTGACATCGCCGGCCATCGTGCCGATGTGATACTGCTCGGCATCGTAGAGCTTGGCGGAATCGCCATGGCCGCGATTGTCCACCGCGATGACGCGGCGGCCGTGTTTCTTCAGTTCTGAAACCCAGGTCGGATACACCCAGTTCACATTCTTGCTCGACGCAAAACCGTGCACCAGCAGGATAGGATCGCCCTCGCCTTCGTCGAGGTAGGCAATCTCAACTGCGCCGTTATGAAAACTCGGCATCGGTTTAATCCGTACTTTTTGGGAGAGGGATCGGCGATGGAAGGTCGCAAGCTTAGCCGTGCGCAACCGCGCCCGCCAGCGACGGCTCAGACGGCAAAGACGGCAAAGCCGCAGCCGCCATTTGCTTTCTTAGCCGCCGTGCCTTCTTGCGAAGCAGCCAAGACATGGTCAGGCGTTCGGTGGTGGCTTTGATCGACGACAGCAGGCCGAACAGGGCCAGCAGCGCGCTGAACACCCACAGCGTGAGATCGAACGCACCGGCCGCCAGCAGCAATGCGCCGCGGCCGAGCACCTTCAGGATGGCCCGGGTCTGGCTGCCCTTGGACTCCGCGAGCCGCGCCGCCCGTGCGACATCCTTCGGGCCCTCCGCGATTTTCAACGTTTCCTGCGCGGCGCGAATCCCCGCCTTCTCACTGACGCGTCCGACGTCCTTGGCGAGGCGGACCAGCCCGCCGGCCTTCTCGGCGCGAAACGCCGCTCTAATCGCTGACATGGTCTGCCCCGGCCGCATCACCGAGCCGGACGCGACCGCATGTTGCAGCATCGGCGCGTCGACCATCTCGCGCGCGGAGCGGCCGGCCCATTGCGTGAGCCCCTTGCCCAGCCGGCCCACCTTGCGGGCATCCTTGACCAGGGTGAGACCGGCGCGCACCGGCGCCGCGCCGCCGAGAGAGACATAGGTCGCCGCCGTTACCGCAAGGCCCGCAGCGGCCAGACCCAGCACCAGCCGATCGGTGTCCTCGCCCATCGCCATATGCTTGCCTTCACGCACGACGTCCCTGATGTCGCCGAACACGAACAGATCGCCGGCCACCGTGCCCGACAGGCTCGCGACATCGTCGGCGTTTCCGGTGACGAGCCCGGTGGCAAAGCGTTTTGCAAAATGCGATGACGAATTTTCCTCGACGACAGCCGCGGCCACCCGCCGCGACAACTCATCGTTGACAGGAATGTTCTTTTCCCTGGCAAGATCGACAAAGCTGTTGGCGAGGTCGGCGTCTTCAGCGGCAAGTGCGGTCTCGATATTCTGCTCGATCACGGCCTGATTATTCCGCAGGGCAGCATTAAGCTGAACGTCGGAAAGTGCCGCCGGGTCGTCTTGTGCCGCCAGAATGGCGCCGGCGTCGCGTGCACGCGGCCACAGCAATGCACACGCGATCGCGCACACCGCCACGCCAGCCACTGCCGATCCGAGCCGCCATCGATTCATGCCGGGAACCCTGATGTTTTCGCTTCCCCCAAGATGGTGTGCCACTTTTAAGACACAACCGCCCCGACGAAAGAAGGGCTTTCTCTCGACGACAATATTGTGTCGAATTTGCATGAGCAAATGAGCGCTCGAGGGCTCTGGGAATCACCAACACCCGTCACTATGGTTCACCGCAGTTCGACCCTGCGGCACGTAGCTGATTGCGTCCGCCTCCATTGCTACCCAAGGTGACTACAATGTCCGATCATGTCGTTCCGCACTTCCACAACGATGCCGGCGTTTCCGTCATCGAGATCGGCTCGCAGGAGTTCATGTGTGTGGGCGCCAATCCGCCGTTCGATCATCCGCATGTTTTCCTCGATCTTGGCAACGACAACGAGATCATCTGCCCCTATTGCTCGACCCTGTATCGTTACGCCGCCGACCTCAAGGCCGGCGAAGCCCGGCCGCCCGAATGCGTGCTGAAAGACAAGGTCGCCTGACCGGCCGGGTGGCCGCTTCACGCACGATCGTCGTCGCGGGTGCCGGAATCGGAGGATTGACGGCGGCGCTTGCGTTGGCGGGACAAGGCTTTCGCGTCGTCGTTCTCGAAAAAGCCGAGCGCCTCGAGGAAGCCGGCGCCGGCCTGCAGCTTTCACCCAACGCCAGCCGCGTGCTGATCGACCTCGGCTTGCAACCCCGGCTCGCCGCACGCGCCGTCACGCCCCACGCCATCAGCATCATGAGCGCGCAAGGCGGCGGCGAGATCGCCCGCCTGCCGCTCGGCGAAGCCGCCACGTTGCGCGCCGGCGCGCCTTATTGGGTGATGCATCGCGCCGACCTGCAAGCGGCGCTGCAAGCAGAGGTCAACGATCATCCCGACATCGAATTGCGGCTCGGCTGCCAGTTCGAAGACGTCGTGCCCCACGCCAAGGGACTGACCGTGGTCCAGCGCAGCGGCACGACGCGCCAGCAGGTGGTGGCGATGGCGCTGGTCGGCGCCGATGGAATCTGGTCCGCGGTCCGGCATCACCTGTTTCCGCAAGTACAACCGCAATTCTCCGGCCTGATTGCCTGGCGCGGAACGATCGACGCCTCGCAGTTGCCGCGCGAATATGCCTCGTGCCGGGTCCAGCTCTGGATGGGACCGGAGGCGCATCTTGTGGCTTATCCGATATCCGGCGCGCGACAGATCAACGTCGTCGCGGTGGTGCCGGGAACCTGGAACAGGCCGGGCTGGAGCGCGCCCGGCGAGACATGCGAGATCAAGAACGCGTTCGCCTCATCGAGGTGGCCGGGAACCGCCCGGATGATGATCGGCGCGGTCGATGACTGGCGGAAATGGGCGCTGTTCACGATGCCCGACGGCGGCGAATGGACCGATGGCGCAATCGCGCTGTTGGGAGATGCCGCGCACGCCATGCTGCCGTTTGCGGCGCAAGGCGCGGGAATGGCGATCGAGGACGCGGCGGTGCTGGCAAAATGTCTCAGCCAGGGTGTTGGAGAAACCGCCGCCGGCATCCCGGCCGCGCTGAAACACTATGCGCGGCTGCGCCGCGCGCGCGTCGCACGGGTGCAGCGCGCCGCGCGGCAATCGGGCCGCATCTATCACCTCACGGGCCCCGCGGCCTACGCACGCGACCTCGCGATCAAGGCGATGGGCGCAAAGCGCGTGCTGGCGCGGCAGGACTGGATCTACGACTGGCGGGCGTGAGCCGGGCTCGCGAGAACGCGCGGTCGTCGTCTGTTTGGGCCTAGTGGACCGCGCTGCCCGACCGCATCGGCGGCTTCGCACGTTTGGCGGTTGCAGGTGCCGCGCCGGGTGCGGCAGGGGCGCCCGCAGCGGCCGAGGCAGACACCTGACATTTGTTACGCTGCCAGACTTCTTCGGCCAATTTGGTTTGCCCGCGGACCGCGATGTAGTCGTTGCGATAGGCGAGCTCCGAGACCACAGAACCGCCGACGCCGGTTTCGGCCTTCGCCATCAGGCCCTGCAGTTCCGCAGCCCGCGTGGCAAGCGTCTTGCGCTCGGTCTCCAGTTGCTTGCACTCGTACAGATCGTATTTGGCTGGATCGGCGAAAGCCGAGGTCATGCTGTCGCTCATGTTGGCGCAGCCGTTCAGCCCGATGGCGAGCCCGAGCAGCGCCAGCGCCGAGGCTGCGCGCCGCAACGGCCGGGAATAGGAAATGCGAGCGATCATGCGACCTTCGTAAGCGGACAACATTGAGGTTGCGTAAACCACCGGCAGGTGTCGGCATTGAGGCTTTGCCTTAACGGACGCGCTCCACTATGGAAGGGACGCATTGTCCCGGCCAGGCTCATTCCACCTCCCCAGGAAACGCGCTAAGTATCTGATCTGACGACCAAATCTGACGCGGCGGAACTGGTAGACGCAAGGGACTTAAAATTCTCTGCGCTCTTTGAAAGTCCTCACCTTTTTTGGAAAACGCGCCTTCCAATCACGATAGAAACCGATGGGACAGAACGTGATTTGGAAAACCGTTTCCGGGATGGTTTTTGCGCGACCACAGTAACGAGGTCACCGCGTGAGCATCACGTTTGATCGGCACATTTATCATCCGTCACATGGCCCGCAGGCGTGGCCGTGCGGGAAGCTGCTGACAGTCAAAATCGCTCGGTGCACCCATGATCCAAACTGGTATTTTTGGATCACGCGATTTCGTACAACGTGTGGATCTACAGCCGCTGGTGACATCAAGCTCAACGAGCGAGTTTCGTTGCGGCGCCCATTCGAAATTCTATCGTCGATACAGTCGCGCAGTTTGGCCAGCGCCGCTCCTACCGCGCGATTAGGGGGCGCTGCTGAGTGATTGGAGGCAGCGGCCCCGCCCATTTCCCCAGGTCAATCCACTATCTTTCGCGCGGGAAGTGTTGCGTCCCAAGCTTAAAGTCAGGAAACCGTGTAACGAGCGCGGTCTTCAAAAACTGGATATGCCCGATGGTCATTCCCAGTTCGTTCAATCGCCGCTGCCCTTCTGCGATCTCGGTACCGAGCAAATTCTGATAATCATTGTCCTCCGTACCGCGCGTCAGATACTCATCGGAATCATTGCCCAGGGTTACTGCGGCTCGCGCTAGCGCGTCGTCGATACGTGATTTCAGGCCAGCTTGCTCAGCTTTTGCTCCCTCCAGCGCGTCCTCTATCGAACGAAAAATGGATGTAGCGCGAGTATGATCAGTTTCGGTGTCTCGGCCGGCCGACCGCGCCTTGAAGTAATTATTAGCACGCGCCTTTAAGAATAATTGAAACATCTTCGCGCTCTCCTGGATGGTTTTGCCGGGATCGACGGGATAAACGCCGAGTCGCAGGGCCAAATTACCACGAAGATGCGAACTTTCTCGTGTAAGGTCGCTCTCTTTTGAGGCAAAGTCGCATATTTCGCGCAGGAGTCATTGACTCAACTGCAATCGAACACGTCAACCGCCCTCTGTGCCGCCGCCCCATCGAGCGCTCGCCGGTATCGGGAAGCATACAGAGAACGTTTGCCCCTTTTTCTGCCTGATCGTTTTGAATTGGAGCAGCCAAACGGCGCGCACAGCATGCTCGCTGCTCCCATTGACTTGAGCGAGCGGAAATTTCTGAGCGGTGCGGAAGCCCCGGGCTTCGCGTCAGATTGCATCGAACTGTTCTACTGACAGGCCCCTTGTGTCCCTCGTCATCTGCATGACGTCGATCGAACCCGATGTCGTAGCGGCCTGCGCTGCCTTTCGCGGGGCGTCCGCGGTGATGACGGTTGCACCAAAAAGGGCGACGATGATGGCGAGCAAAGCGGCAGTGGCAATGACGGTCTGGCGCATCTTGTTTTCTCCGACGATGGACATCAGATAACTCGCGCCCCAGCTCGATGAATTTTGCGGCCACCTCGGGAATAAGGCAAATTTTATGTTTCAATCATTTTGATAAGAACTACTTTGCATGCGCAACCTCAACCTCTGATTGTGTTCGAAGTGGTCGAGCGCGGCAGGTTCCCTGCCGGGGCGCCCGTCTCAACCTGACACAACCGGCGAAATAGTGCCCATGCCATAGAGACCGATCCGTTCGTTGATTCGCCAAGCGTTGCGGCCTCAACGACAAGCCCAAGATGCGAACTCGCGGTCGAAACAGAGCGTTCTGGAGGCCAAGAATCGAGAGACCTCAATCCTTTTTGCCAAAACTCATTCGTAACAGACTGACTATCCTTCAACAGCGGACATCGAAAGCGCACATCCGAGGTTATGGAACGCGGGCGTTAGTCATCAATGCGAACGTTCGGAAATGGCTTTCCGAAGAATTCTGGAGAGCGCTTCAACCGAATAAGGTTTCTGAATAAGCTCGAAGCCGCGATGGGCGTTGTCCGCCAGGACGCTGCTATAACCGCTTGTCAGCACCACCGGCAGACCCGGGTAACGCTCGCGGATGACGGTGGCAAGCTCAACACCGTTCATCCCGGGCATGATGACATCGGAGAACACCAAATCGAAGGCCAACTCGTCTCCGGCGAGGATCGCAAGGGCTTCTTTGGCGTTCCCAACCCATTTGATCCCGTAGCCCAGGTCTTGGAGTAATTCGGTCGAGAACCGTCCGACGTCCTCGTTATCCTCTACCACCAGGACACAATGCCCGCGGCCGCCCATCACAGCCTCCGCGCCGATGGCAACGGCTTCCGCGCCATCAGCCGCTTGTTCTGCCTTAGGCAAGTAGATCGTAAACGTCGAACCTTCGCCCAACGCACTGGTCACTGTAATTTCGCCTCCAGACTGTTTGGCGAACCCAAGCGCCTGGCTGAGGCCCAAACCTGTACCCTTGCCAACGTCCTTGGTTGTGAAAAAGGGCTCGAAGATTGCTTCGAGCTTGTCGGCAGCAATGCCCGACCCGGCATCCATCACCGAGATAGCGACGAACTGCCCCTTGTGCATCGCATGACCGCGAAGGGCGGGAATGGCATCGACCGTATTCACGCCGATCGACAGACTGCCCTCACCTGCCATCGCATCCCGAGCATTGACCGCGAGATTGACCAGGGCTGTTTCGAATTGCGCGACATCCGCCGTCGCAAAACACTCGGGATCGCAAAGATCGAGTTTGATATGAACTCTGGCGGACATGAGTGGGCGGATGAGTTGCGCGATGCTTTCGACCTGTGAGCCGACATTGAACACCTGCGGCGTAAGCGGCTGGCGCCGAGCGAAGGCCAGAAGTTGACCAGTGAGCTTCGACGCACGATCTACAGTGTCCGAAATCGCATCAATGTAGCGGCGTCGGCGGTCATCGCTCAACTCGCGACGACGCAGGAAGTCGGTGGCAGAGCGTATGATCGTCAGAAGGTTATTGAAATCGTGGGCAACGCCCCCAGTGAGCTGGCCAACTGCATCCATTTTTTGAGACTGCCGAAGCGCATCTTCGGCCTGTCGTCTCTCGGTGATATCGACTGCTTCGGGCAGGACGCCGGAAACTACGCCGTGCTGATCGAAAACCGGACGCATCGTGAAATCAAAAAAACGCTCGCCAGCTGCCAGATTAAGCCGCATTTCCGTTCGGACGCTTTCGCCTTTCGCGGCTGCGCCAAAAGCATCGAGGACGATTTCGCGCATCCCATCCGTTCCGGAAAACCATGGAGTATCCCAGAAGGGCTTTCCGGTGATGTCTTCTGTCCGGGCGCGAATGCCCGCAAGTGCCGTCGTGTTGGCGTATAATACGTTGCCCTGCAAATCCAGAAGACCTTGGTATTGATTACTCGTCTCGAAGATGGCGCGCATCTGTGCTTCACTAGACTGAAGCTGTGACGTCCGCTCCTTGATGCGTTGCTCCAGCGTTTCATTGAGACGCCGAAGCTCGTATTCAGCTTCCTTCGCCACAGTCACATCGTGAGCTACTCCGATAAAGCCGATGTGCCCTCCAGCCGGATCCCAGCGAGGCTGAGACTCCGATCGCATCCACCTCCATTGTCCATCCGACCTCCGATAACGCGCTTCCAGCACAAATGGCCTAAGCGATGCCTCGCCCGCAACACTCTCTTTTACGATTCGTTCGCCGTCGTCCGGATGCAAAATATTGCGCCAATCGAAGGCAAGCGCCTCATCATAGTCCACACCAAGGAAATCAACGTAAGCCTGATTAGCGAAGGCCCGCTTACGATCTAACCTAGTGACCCACATTGGGACCGGCGCACTATTTGCGATTAGGCGAAACCGCTCCTCACTCTCGCGCAGTGCCTCTTTTGCTACCGCGAGATCGGTGATGTCGATGTGAGCGCCGACAAGTCGCAAAGGTTGACTGTCCGGACCTCGCTCAATGCGAGCTTCGGTGGCGATCCATCTGACCTGTCCGTCATTAGGTCTGATGATACGGTACTGAGATGAAAGCTGTTCTGTGGCCCCATTCACTGCATCGATAAAGTGCTGAACAGTGCGCGCGCGGTCTTCCGGATGCAGTCGCTGGATCCAATCCTCATGCGTATCGTTTGTGTCCGGCAGCAATCCGTGGATAGCCCGATACTCGGGAGACCGGGGCTCATTTCGAAAGCCGTCCCGAAGATCAACCGTTACCACAGCTACCTTGGCTACCTGTTGGCCGCTGGCTAGTTCGCAGCCGCCAGCCGTCAGCGGCCGTTCAGAAGCCGAGAGCGTTTCGACTGGACGACGAAGTTCTTCTTCGCTGATGTCCGCCATAGTTGCTTGGTTCCAAGATAATTTCGGTTAAAGCCTATATAAAGCAGTGCCTCACCAAAAGAGTGGATTGTCTACAGTCGCTAGGTATCGCCATAAATGCTCCGATAAATTTTACGGAATGCCTGTACCGGAGGGCGAGAACTCCTTGTAGCCCAAGAGGGGCGAGTTCCGAGTTGGGTCATTCACCTCGGTCGACCGCGCATAGCCGATGTCCGCACTACCCCGATCAACGGACATCGTCAGATCGGCCCGGCAGGTCCGTTTGGTGCCAATGAACGAACCCGCGCTCGCGGGAGGGTGCCGGTCGCGCTGTCGATCCCGCCGACATCGGCTCGCCCGTGTCGGCGAAACAGTCAACTAGATCAGCGAATGCAAAGCCTTGATCGCAGCCTCCCGGCTCTCCACAGGAACAAATAAATTTACGGAATGCGGTGACAACACATATTTGTCGGCGGTAATCCCTTGACGTTGCAGAATCTGAATTGCTTTAAATGGCAAGTCTGAAGAAACGCCGCCGAAGCAAGTGAGGCTCACGGAACTTAAAGTCTCACGCTGTTTGCGCAAGTCTTTGCTCTTTTCCAGAGTACGCAACAAGGTGTCGAGCGACTCCGAATCGCAAGTCATCATAATGCGCGTTTTTCCGGCGGTGAAAGCCGAGGCGAGGAGTTGCGGCCAAGATAAGCCGTTTTGTTTGAGATGCTCCGCGAATTTCTCAAAACCTTGATTGAGATCCGCCGAATCGATCTCTACATGCTCAATGCGAGCCATCGAGTTGACGGCCAAGACTTTTCCGCTTTCCATTCCCATAACCTCTTTCATCACTTGCGTGCTATGTTCAGCGCCGCCCATTTTTTTTAAAACCAAAGGCACATTTTGGCTTTGTGCCAGCTCCACGCTACGAAAATGCAAAACCTTGGCGCCCCAAAAACACATTTCGGATAACGATGCAAAATCCAGCTGACGCAAGGGTTTTGAATTTGCCACGATGCGCGGATCGGCCGAGCAAACTCCGTCGACCTCTTTGATAATTTCACAGCACTCGGCTTTTAGCACCGCGGCCATGGCGACCGCAGTGGTGTCGCTGCCGCCCCGGCCCAGCGTGGTGATTTCTTTGGTTATCGGATTTACGCCCTGAAAGCCCGCTAAAACCACGATGTGTCCGCGATCGAGTTCTTCGCGCACGCGGATGGGCCGCACATCTAAAATACGCGCGGAGGAATGGGATCCATCGGTCATCACTCCGGCTTGACTGCCGGTAAAGCTAATCGCCGGCACGCCGAGGTCAGACAGCGCCATGCTCATTAAAGACATGCTGATGCGCTCACCGGTGGTTAACAACATATCGAGTTCACGGCGATTGGGATGCGGGCTTACTTGATAGGCCATCTTGACAAGTTCGTCGGTGGTCTTGCCCATCGCCGAAACGATCGCCACGACACGATGACCCCGACTGTGCAAATCGGCGAGACTAGTCGCGACCGCGCGGATTTTTGCCGGTGTTTCAAGACAGGCGCCGCCGTATTTTTGCACGATGATCGGATTGTTGCGCATTCTACCTACAAAAATCCCCTCGGGCCGTGGGGTAATTCGGGAATATCGGAAGTATTTTCGTCATTCATTGACAGAATGAAGTAGATTGCTTGCCAAGAAGTGGACCGCAGTCAAAGCGGCGAACTGCCGGACGAACACTTGAAGAATCGAGTTCTGGCCTTTCCTTCCGTAATTTCGATGGTCGTAGGGCCAACAACTTTCAGTTTAAAACCCGGTCTTTTAGAAAAAGGTCGCCAACGACTCGCAAACGTCTCCGTGATCTGAAAACCGCCGTCCGTTGCACTCTTGACAGATCTGATTGTTCTTTCGGCAAGGTAATTGCCTCGCACTTCAAATCGCTTGTCCTTGGAAAAAATCATTAGACGTGGAAAGGGCTGAGCTATGACCGCATCGATTCCGAACTGTTTGAGAGCTAGACATGCCCCGCCGGTAGAGCCGGGAAAGCGATCGTCTGTTGCGACCCACACGCCACTGACCGGGTAGGTCTCCGCCGAAGCTGCCGAAGAAAATAAAACAATGGCAACGCCAAGCCATACCCGATTCTTAAAACCGGATCGAATGCTGAATTTGAAGACGGATACGTTGATCATAGGGCTCTCCCACCTTTGATCGACAAAGGGGGAACTTACTGTACCGCGAGCTGTTTATTTATCCCGCTCGCTCGGCATTGATTATCAGGTCGACAAGCCGTGGTCTATTGAAACTAAACGTTCAGCGGAGCCGGGCAATTGTCCGCATTGCCTGCCCGGTGGGCACCATGCGGAACGAAGGTCGGCCTACGCGATTACTCTGCTGGAGGCCGGAGACAATATCAATGAGACTGCAATATCACTTCATCGCCCTAGCACTGACACTCTCACCTTTATCAGCAACGGCAGACCCGATCGCGTGGCAAAGATTTGCCGTTCCTGAAACGAGCGCTGCCGTTGACATTCCAACCACAATTTTCACCGAAGATGCTGGAAAACCGGCAACGGGGTATGGGCGGCGCTTTCTGACCTCGGACGGGCGAGCAGATTTGACGGTCCAGTCCGTTCCAAACGACGCCGGAGATTCGCCGGCTGTTTTTCTTGCAAAAATGAACCCACCCTCGAACATCGTATACAAA
>WNGM01004677.1_pt1 | contig 19920 bp, 15 predicted proteins | sample 5400571 | NCBI WGS metagenome assembly WNGM01 (sample SAMN13153378, study PRJNA577476) | soil metagenome | isolation source: 100 cm soil or saprolite under Garry oak tree replicate 2 | place: USA:California | collected 2016-06-15 | reverse complement strand
CAAGGGCTTGCATGGCATGACGCCCCAGGGTATAGATGCTGCTGGCGTTACCATATTCTGTCGTAAAGTACGGCAGCATGACATCCAGCACACGTGCATCAAGTGCAGTGGTGGCGGCATGATCGAGATATATAGTGCGCTCAGGCATAACAGATTCCCCTCTTAGAGGCCATTCCAGTTATAAGTTGTATCCGGTTTCACGTTGGGGCTGTTATAGGCCAGCGTAATAAGTGTATGGGCGCCCAAAGGTATTTTGTGGAAATCACCATTATAGGGCTTACCATTGACGTAGGTCTGCCAGCCGCTGCTCAGGTCCAACTGGGAGGGATAGCCGAGTTGTTGAAACTGGCCTCCCCAGATGTCAAAGAAGTTGCCAAGAGTGAAGGAGCGCCCTGCCGGGGACTCAATATGTACCACTCCAGTACTATCATGGGTATGCAGCCAGTAGTAGCATGAAACACTTTGTTGAGTAGTGGCAATGCCAACTCCCTGAGCAACTGGGACCGCCTTACCATCAATATAAATTGTTAAGTGGGCGTGAACATGATAAGCGCTTTGTTCCAACTCATCACAGTAAATATTATCCACGGGCGGGTAACTAGGATTAACAATTGTTTCAGCCTGAGACTGATTCTGGCCCTGGTTCCGATTATAGACATAATAGAAGACAGAAGCAGCAACAATGATGATTATTGCCGCGATGATACTACTCCAAATGATTTTCCTATTGCGAGCCGCACGCAGTCGCTCTGCTTCACGACGAAGCTGTTCCTCGCGACGTTCCTGGCGCCGCACTTGTTTCGTAGGACGACGAGTGACTTGTTTACTCATTTAATCCACCAACTTTCATATGTGTAATATTTTCTGGCTTTTTGTTCTTTTTGAAGAAGCCTTCGTTCATGCTGCCGCTGCGATACCCCTGGAGATCAAGCGTTACATAGGTATAGCCTATCTTGCGTAGACCATCGGTGACCATTCGACTCATCTCTTCGTCAATCAAGCGAGCCATCTCAGAACGTTCGACCTCGATGCGTGCAATTTTATCATGATGGCGCACGCGCAGCTGATGAAAGCCTAGATCATGCAGCAGTTTTTCTGCCTTGTAGACCATTTGCAACGAAGCTACATCGACCCTGGTACCGTAAGCAATACGCGAGGAGAAACAGGCCATGGCAGGTTTGTTCCATACGGGCAACCCCAGCATACGAGCAATAGCCCGTATCTCGCTTTTGCCCAATTCTGCCTCTTTAAGAGGGCCACGAACATGAAATTCACGCGCAGCCCGCTGCCCAGGGCGAAAATCGCCATCATCGTCTTTATTGATACCATAGGCGATGTAACGAAGATTATGCTCTTTCGCCACTGGCTCCAGCTCAGTAAAGAGTTCATTTTTACAAAAGTAGCAGCGATTGAAGTCATTGGCAGCGTAGCGTTCGTCTTCGAGTTCGTGTGTTTCAAGTGTCAGCAGGGGCAGGCCCATCTGCTCAGCAGTGGCAATTGCTTCGGAAGTCTCTTCAGGAGCGTAGGCAGGCGAAGAGGCAATGACACCGATAGCGCGGTCGCCCAGGACGTCGTGTGCCACCTTTAGTAGAAGCGCGCTATCGACCCCACCCGAATAAGCCACCAGCACCGATTCCATTTCGCGCAGAATGGCTTGCAGGCGTTCATATTTTGCCTGCGTCCCGGCATCTAACGCCTCAACACTGTTATTATTAACGGGTCGGATATCGAGCATAGTATTGTATTCTCCCGGCAAGGGTGTACGATAGGAAGGGTACACCGTGGCATACAAATTGTTTTAGTGCTTCCAATGCACTGGAAATTATTATAACATCTGTTTACAAGTCCACGTTTGTAGCGGGTATGTTTTTCATATTTTGATACCGCTTGAGACACTTGGGACATATGGGACATTTGTCGCCGTTGGGACAACGATAATTCACTCTTTTGGGAGTTGCAGAGAAGGTAATCTATGAACCAGTCTCGTTCCACTGCTGCCATTATCCTCGCAGCCGGCAGTTCCAGCCGCATGGGTGGCGGACACCACAAATTGCTATTGCCGCTTGACGATCGACCAGTACTGGCGCATGTAATCGATGCTACACTCGCCTCACAGGCTCGTCCCATACTTATTGTATTAGGGCACCATGCTGACCAGGTACGCAGGAAGATCGCAACTTATGCAACTCATCCAGATATTACTCTCATTGAAAACCCCGATTATCTCCAAGGTATGAGTACCTCGATGCGCTCAGGTTTGCAAACAATTATATCCCATGGCTATAGGAAGTTCAAGGCATGGCAAGTTGTTGATAGCGCACTTATTCTTCTTGGCGATCAACCATTGATGACGCCACGGATTATTGATACGCTCATAAGTACCTGGCAGACGACGGGGAAACGCATCGTTGCGCCTTTGTACGATGGGAAGCGAGGAAATCCAATATTGTTTGCAAACAGTCTATTTCCTGAATTGCTGGAAGTCAGCGGCGACGAGGGTGGACGCAGTGTCGTCGAGAGACACCGGCAGGATTTGGAGACGGTTGAACTGGGTGATGCAATGGCAAACTACGATGTGGATACTTGGGAGGCATACCAACAGGTGGTGGAGGCATGGCAGAGGAAAAAGATGCAAGAAACATAAAGTTTTGTGTACTTTTGTCGTTCCTGTAGCCTGTTGTCACAATAACGGTTTCACTAATGCAATTATATCCTCGTGAATCTCTTGTGGCGGGCGGGAGGCATCGAGGACCTTGATGCGTTCGGGATACAAGCGAGCAAGGGTAAGAAAGGCCTCGCGTACGCGTCGATGAAATTCTTCAGCCTCTTTATCGAAACGAGTCTGCCCTTCACGAAGGCCGCCTTGATCGTTGCTAGTATCAGTGCGAGTATGTACCTGTGATGGATCGAGGTCAAGCAAGATGGTCAGGTTGGGTACATGTCCTTGCGTTGCTATGACTGAAAGTCGCGCAACCAGCTCGACGCCCACTCCCCGAGCGTAACCCTGGTAGGCAATGCTGGCATCAAAGCAGCGATCTGTAATGACGAGTTTTCCTTCTGCCAGGGCTGGAAGTACGACCTTAGCAAAATGCTGCGCCCGGTCGGCTTGAAACAAAAAAGCCTCTGCCAGTGGGGTAATTTCCAGTTCAGGACGATTGAGCAGGAGTTGACGGATCTCAACGCCGAGTGGGGTGCCTCCTGGTTCGCGGGTACGGACATATGGGATGTGCTGCGACTCCAGCCACTGTCCTAGCAACTCCATCTGCGTGGTCTTGCCCGCACCATCAAGTCCTTCGAATGAGATCAAACGTCCCTTGCTCACACTCTGCTTCCCCTGTCTGTACGGTAGACATCGTAATCCCAGTCAAAGTATGGTTTGGGCAGCATATCCTCCGGGGTCCATTGATGGTTTGCTTTGCCGTATTTTCCGCGATACTCTTTAAGCGTCTCACCGACATACTCAAAGGTGAGCTGGCAAATACGGAAGCCAACGGGTACCAGGATGGTGGTTTGCGTGTGGTTGCTGATTTCCATTGTCCAGCGGCTGATATAGCCAACATCGCCAACACCCGCACAACGGCATACTGACAGGCCCGACCGTGCCACTGTGCTGCGTGAATACATTTTCGCCAGGTAGCCGTTATGGCCTCCAATGATCTCCTGGGTATGGGCCAGGATGGTTGTACCGGAACGAATGGCGATCTTTCCCTCTCTTGCCTGACGCGGTTCACCCCAGTAGAGCCGTATTTCATCCGGGTTATCTAAATGCATCACCTCTATATTAGCATCGCCCTGGAAAAACCATTCACCAAGACGACAATCGTAGGAGTTGGTTCCCAATTGGCGCAAATCAAACGGCTCAATCACAATATTGCCGTGTTCCAACTCTTCCAGAATCCGCTTGTCAGAAAGTAACATCGCCGTGAAGATCTCCTTAAAAGTATGTTCATATGTTGCAACAGTTTACCATTTCAACGGTGACACTCCCGTCGCCTAAAGGCTGACGGGCTTCTGAGCAACTTCAGCAGGATGGGCTGTCCCCAAGGAGACCTGCTCCGAGAGCAGTGCTTGATCGGCTGACTCGCTCAGACAACATGGGGCGTGTCTGCCCTCCTCCTCCTCCTGGATACCCCAGGGCGTAGATACGTGAAGGAACGAGGAAACATCACTTGAGTACCGAATGCAAGCGTATGCATATTGACCGAGCCAACTAAATCGCGATGACCTGTGAACCCACAGGCGCGGCAAAACCATACTCTGCCTTTCGGCTTATGTGTATGCCCACAGCAAGGACACTGACTCGATGTTCCTCGTTCAGAGCCAGTGAAGCACGAAATGTGAGCTTGTTTAGCTTTGTGGGTCAGGTAGTCGATGTCCTTGCCATATTCCCACAAGGCCATGCGCTGATTATGGTGTCTGCCATTATCTCGATTGCGTACCCCGTGAGGATTGCCGACGAACAACGTTCCCACCTCGTTCTCAATGCAAAAGTCGATGACCTGCCTGGTAGCCTTATGACGCAGATCACGGATACGACGCTCAGCCCGGCGACATTGTTTGTTCTTGGCTTGTTGCAGTTTCTTCCACCGACGGGAATATTTCTTGCAGCGTGCCTGCTTCTTGGCAAGCTTTCCAAGTTGCTGATTGCGCTGCCTTTTGAGGGAACGGATACCCCGTCCAGTGACGATCAATGCCTGTCCGGTGTTGGTGGTGACTGCGGCCAGATGGATTTCTCCCAGATCAACCGTTGCCTGTCCATCCCCTGGGGCATGTTCCGCTTGCGGTATCTCGACACAGACATGCAGCTCAAAGCCATGATTCCAGACCAAACTGCATGCCCCACTGTTTGCTGGCAGTTCGAGAGGAAGAACCAGAGAGGCACGTCCACGACCCATTGGCAGTACGACCCGTCTGCGCTCTTTCGAGATAGCCTGAGCAGGCCACATCACGGGATAGAACCGCTTGGTTTTCCAGGGATACTTCATCTTGGGATTGGTAGGTTTCACTTGCCGAGTGGTGTTCACATTGGCAAGAAAGACATGTACGATCATTTGTACTGACTGACTATGCCAAGCAAACGTGCCCTTGGTGGCTTGCTGCAACTCATTGCGTCCAGGCCATTTCACATGGGTCTGACGGGCGGCTTTATGGGTCTCCATACACAGGTTCCAGACCTGAGCCGCTTCCTTTTGAGCTGCTTTCAGGCGTCCGAACATCGTATGAGAGAGATGATCGAGTCGGTAGACTTTTACGGTATGCATGAGTAGAATGATAGCATGGACACAGATAGTTTACAAGTGGGTAAAACGAGGTATACCCGCTACGCGAGTAGCCTATCACCTCGTATGGATACCCACATACCGACGCAAGATACTCACAGGTGAGGTGCAGAAAGAGTTGAACAATTCTTAACGTAAATGATCGCCCAGCGCTCAGCGAGGTTATACCATATCCTCCTCTTGATCTGTACCCACCACAATTGGTGTAGCCCGAACGGTATCGATCTCAACCCAGATGCGTTGAGCAAGACGGCGGGCTTCATCGATATCCGTGAGAGCTGGTTGCAAGGGAAAGAAGGCGCGATCATCACTGTGGCGGTGTATCCAGCGGCTGATAATGTTAATCTGATCTACTTCAGCCTTGCCTACAATGCTGGGCGGATCTCCTAATACCGCGGCTCTGGCTAAAAGTTCATGGACGACAGTTTCCATGGCCTCGAGTTCGTGCGCAATGCAGCGTTGTTCCACTAAACGACCATGACGAATAAGGAAGAGTTCGTTATGCTCTTCTTTAGCAGATGGGTAGACAATGAACAGGTTATTGGCCTCGACGGCTCCCGTGATTAAACGCTGCCCAATCAGCACTTCGTCGGCGCTGCGAATGGTATCGCGCAGCCAGGCGGCACGCTCGAAGTTCAATTGCTGCGCTGCTTCGAGCATCTGGCGGCGCATGCGGTCCAGGAGGTCTTCGCGCTCACCACCTAAAAAGGCACAGACCTGCTCAATAACCCTGGCATATTCTAACGGGTCGACGCCGCCACGGCATGGGCCGGGGCAGCGATCCAGGTGTAAACGCAGGCAGGGTTCAGAAGGTTTGGCTTGCGGAGGTAGCGAGCGGGTGCAGGTGCGCACAGGGAAGACTTTCTGGATGAGGTCGATAGTGAGATCGACCATGCGCCTGCTGCGAAAAGGGCCAAAGTAACGCGCTCCATCAGAGGCAACTTCCCTGCTAGAGAAGACACGTGGAAACGGGTGCTGCACATCAATTTTAATGAAAGGGTACAGGTCGTAGTTACGCAGTTGTACGTTATATACGGGCTGTAACTGTTTGATCAGCTGTGACTCCATAAGCAGCGCCTCAAGCTCGGAACCCAGCACAATGGTTTCGATCTCTTTGACATTTTGTAAGAGACCATCCATCTTGCGTGTATAGCCCAGGGGATGGCTATAGTACGAGGCCAGACGATCTTTGAGACACTTGGCCTTCCCCACATAGATTACCTGTCCAGACGCTTCTCGCATCAAGTAGACGCCGGGCTTATTGGGAAATTCACGTTTCCAGGCAGGGTTGAGAAGGAGGCTTCCCGTAGGACGAGATGTAACGGATTTAGAGGAGAGCTTACCGTCAGCGCGAAGGTACTCAACCTGCTTTGCGAGAGAAGCGTCAGTAATGTCACCACTCCAGGCAACAGGAAGTTGCAAACGGCGGCGCAAGTTTCCCAGTGTATAGATGCCCTCCTGCCGGGCTAAGTTCAGCAGTTTCATAAAGATGGCAGCTGTTACTTTTGCATCACCAAGAGCGCGATGGCGATTGACCATGGGTATTTTCAGGTGTCCTGCAACGACATCAAGTTTGAAGCGCCGCAAGCCAGGGAGAAAACGTCGTGCCAGCGGAATCGTATCAAGCCCATCAATGGGAAAAGCGTACCCCAGCAGTTGTGCTTCATAGGAGAGGAAGCCAATATCGAAACCGACGTTATGGCCTACGAGGATGGCTCCCTCGATGAATTGGAGAAAATCGGGGAAGATTTGCTCTGCGCCGGGTGCACCTGCAACCATTTCTTGCGTGATTCCTGTGAATTGGACGATAAACGGTGGCAAGCGACGATTGGGGTTAACGAGGCTTTGAAACGAGTCAATGACTTCACCGCCGCGCATGCGAATACCAGCAATTTCAATGACGCGATTAGGGCCAGGGCGTAGTCCTGTCGTTTCAGTGTCCAGTACGACAAATTCGACTTCGTTAAGGGAGAGTTGAGTGCTACGCCAGGCAGAGAGTGACCAGTGCTGTTCATCGGCCTGTTCAAATAATGAGGAGCTTTGCAAAGTCTGGCGCAGTAACATCGTCCAGACAGCCGATCTGCCCGTGGTACCCTCACTTACTCCAAAGAGATGCTGGATCAGCACGTCTTCAGCGGTTGGCTGCCCTATGCTCTCCAGTAGTTCGTGTGCGCGTCGCAGTAACGTACCTCGCTGCGGTACTTCGCCAACGCTCCCGACAGCCTCCTGCACCATAAAATATCTCTCCCTGGCATGCCGTTAATGTGAAATATTGTACATATGTACGAGATTAACACGTGGGGAAGAGTTTTGCAAGAGGAAAAGGAACTATTTGGGGTCATAACATTTTTTCGTACCATTTTCCCCGCTAAGACTTCCCAGGGCTGAAATAAGCTCGAACATTCCCCGCTAAGCCGAAAACATAGCCTTCCAGTCCCATCAGAGGCGGTTTCATTGACAGCACCCACATACTCATGATAAAAGAATGTCAATCATGAGTATGTGGAGAAGAACGTGCCTTTCACCTCAAGAACCCCGACCTATTTGACCCCCGAGCAGCGTCACGCATTGACCCAGATCCCGGCTGATCTCTCCGATCGAGAGATTGCTCGCTACTATACCTTCACGCGAGATGATCTCGACTTGATTCACCAACGGAGGCGTCATCATAACCGCCTTGGGTTCGCCGTGCAGCTCGCTGTGTTACGTTTCCCCGGACGACCCTTGAAGGATTTAGCGGGCATTCCAAGCCGCGTGCTGAGGGCGATTGCAGATCAAGTGCAGGTGCCAGCTTCCGCTTTTGCCCGCTATGGTGATCGTGACAACACCGTGTATGAGCACCTGGATGAGATCCGCCAGAAATATAAGTTCTGCGAGTGTGGGTGGCGAGAGTACTTGTGGCTCGCCCGCCAACTGCTTCCCCTGGCGATGGAAAGCGACCGTCCTGTCCCGTTGATCGAGCAGGCTCTGGAGCTGCTGCGTGCAGAGGGTATTATTGCCCCCGGGTTGACGCACCTGGAGCGGCTCGTCTGGATCGTGCTCAAGGCTGCAGAAAAGCGACTGTTTCGTCTGCTCACTGCCGATCTCACCCTGGAGCATCGCAGCAGGTTGGATGGGTTGTTATATGCAGACACCGGGCGACGGGGAACGGCACGGTTAAGCTGGCTGCGGGAGCCTCCCGGGGTGACCTCAGCCAAAAGTGTCAAGCAGATCGTGGAACGTTTATTGTTTCTACGCGGACTGGAGTTGCCAGCCGTGTCGCCTGCACTGCATCAGAACAGGGTCTTACAGTTGGCACGCAAGTGTAGCAAATATCAGACGCAGCCGTTGCTCAAATTCACAGCAGAACGACGTCACGCGCTGCTGGTCGCTCATCTTTTTGAGCTGTCACAGGATCTGACCGATCAAGCGCTTGATCAGTTTGATAAGCTCCTGGGAGAGCTGATGCGCAAGGGAGAACGACGTCAAGAGAAGCATTTCCATGTCAATGCTCGCAAGCTCAATAGCCATCTGACGGTGTTGACCAGGGCAGCGGAAGCCTTCTTGTTGGCCAGGACCGAGGGAAGTGACCCTGTGGTGGCAGTGCTCACCTGCGTTTCTGAACCCCAGCTTCAGGCCACAGTTGACTCCGCGAAGCAGCTGCTCCGACCGGAAAACCTGGATTCGCTGGATCTCATCGAGTCCCGCTACACCCCTATGAGACAAAGCCTGCTCTCGCTCTATCAGGCGCTGGACTTCCAGCCTGTGCGCCGGAGCGAGCCCGCGCTCCAGGCGCTGGAATATGTCTCGCAACTGGCGGAGCGCCACAAGCGTGTCACCGCCCGCGAGCAGAGAGTGGGCAAGGTCAAGATGATCGCGCCTCTGGGACACCTCACCGAGCGGTGGCGCAAGCATGCGCTCAACGGCGACGAGATCGCTCCCAACTACTATGAGGCAGCAGCCTTTGAGGCGCTGAAGGGGCGCGTGCGATCAGGAGATATTGCTGTAGGTGGCAGCCGACGCTATCGAGCCTTTGAGGGCTATCTCTTGCCTCAAGCCCACTTTGAACAGCTCGCTGAGAAGAACCAGACCAGACTTGCCGTGACCAATGAAGCGGAAGCCTATCTGGAAACCATGCAGCGGGAGATCACCGAGAAACTGGTTGCCCTCAAGGAGAGTATCGGGAAGGTCGAAGGGAGTTTACGTCTGGATGAAAAGGGCCAGCTCCACCTGCCGCCACTGGAAAAGGAGATTCCGGCAGAGGTGGAACGCCTGCGCCCGCGTGTCTATAGCATGCTTCCGCAGATCAAGCTGCCCGATCTGCTCCTCGAACTGGACAATTGGACGGGCTTCCTGCGGCCTTTTACGCACCTGACGAGTGGTGATGCCCCGGTGGGCGAAGAAAAACTGGTCCTCGTTGCCGCACTGATGGGCATGGGCATGAACCTGGGGCTGACCAAGATGGAACAGTCTTGCCCCTATACCTATCGCCAGCTCTCCTGGTCGGTGGATTGGCATATCCGTGAGGAGACGCTGCTGGCAGCTCTGGCCTGTCTGGATAACTTTGTGCTCTCTGCCCCGCTGGCGCGTAGTTGGGGAGATGGAACCACCTCGTCTTCAGATGGCATGCGCATGTCCGTGGGGGTGAAAGCTGCCAACGCCGAGTACAACGCCAAATATTTTGGGGTAGGGCGAGGGACCAACATCTATACCCATGCGGCTGACATCTGGGTTCCTTTTGGCAAGCCGCAGGTGATCGGGACGAACGAGGAGGCGCTGTACGTGATCGACGCACTGTGCCATCATGAGAGCGACCTGCATATTCGCGAGCATTACGCGGACACTGGGGGCAGCACAGAGCATGTGTTTGCCTTGGCAGCGCTGCTCGGCTTCCGCTTTGCCCCGCGCATCAGTGACGCCCTCTCCAAGAAACTGTATCTGCTCGATGACGCGGAAACGTCTGGGCCGCTGGGTACACTGCTGTTCGACCAGGCCAATAAGAAGCTCATCATTGAGCAGTGGGACGACATGCGTCGCGTGGCTTCCTCCATTCGTCACGGCACTGTGTCTGCTTCTTTGCTGATGCGCAAACTGGCAGCCTACCCGCGCCAAAATCAGGTAGCGAGAGCGCTGACAGAGGTAGGCAAGCTCGAACGGACCGCTTTCTTGCTGGAGTATTTTCGCGACGCTGCACTGCGCCGCCGCATTCTGATTGGGCTCAACAAAGGCGAAGCGTTGCACGCGCTCGCGCGCCAGCTCTTCTTCGGCCGCCTGGGGGAGCTGCGTGATCGCGCCCTGGAAGATCAGATCCATCGGGCCAGTTGGTTCACTGGATAATCTCCGGCCCTTGCGCTTGGGCATGTCACATGAGGGGGAAGAAGCAGGCTAAAGCACCGGAGTCGGTGCCAACATCGTTCGTTGCCTGTAGAAAAAGGGCAGAAGAGAAACAGGCGCGAATCGATATTCTCACCTGATTCTTTGGGGTCAACCGAGGTGGCCTACGGGCCAGCTGCTGGCCACCAGCCCTGGAACAAGCGCGAGAGACCGCGCAGGAGCACTTCCTCCGGCGCAAGCGTGGTCACGAGGCCGAGCGCCCAGGCGGTGTAGAGCAGGTGCCCGTGGGTCAGCGGCACCAGGCCAGGTGTGCCGGTCGTGTCTGTGGTAGGGAAGCAGACCGCGAGATCGTCGGGGGCGATCTGGCGCCCCGTGTGGAGGCGGTCAGCCGGGTACTCCTCGACGAGTGCATTGAAGGCATAGGCGGCCTCTCGTTCATTGCCCAGTCCCCGCACTTGCAGGACCAGGGCGATGCTCTTCACCTGCCGGCGCACCTGTTCCGTCATCTGCCACAGCTCGTGATCGACTTCCGGCGCTGGGGCCACCAGGACCTTCGCCCTCGCCGCCTGGAGCAGATCGACGACCTGCGGGGCGGGTAAGCCAGGAGGGATCGGGCAGACGATCCCAGCCGCCTGCCCTCCCCAGAGCAGCAGCTCTTTCTCGAGTAGGTCGGGCAGCAGCAGGGCTATGACATCCTGGGGGCCCATCCCCAGATCAGCGAGTAAATTGGCGGTCTGATGCACCTTCCCCAGGAAGGCACGAGCGGTGAGCGCTTCGCCCGGCTGGGGCAGATCCCCAAGCGAGGGGAAGCAGTGAGCAGGCTGCTCGGGGCTACTGGCTACGGTCTTTTGCAGCAACTCGTAGGTACTGCCAACAGCCAGCCGCTGAGCGAGCGGCACTCGTTCGAGGCGTTCGATATCCTCCAGGGTCCGTCGCGGCGCATCTTGTGGTGACATACTCCTCTCCCCTTTCTCTCTGCGAAGGCGTCATGGATGCTTCCCAATGATCTCATCCACGTCCGACCAGTTAGGCCGTTCGCACGTTCGCCACCTCTTCCAGCCCCAACCTCGTGATCGCCTGCTCGCGCAGCACAAACTTCTGCACCTTGCCGCTGGCCGTCAGCGGATAGCTCTCCACGAACTGGAAGTAGCGCGGGATCTTCTGGTGGCTGATCTGGCCTGTGCAGTAATCGCGTAACTCCTGCTCGGTGAGCTGCCCTCCCGCTTTGGGAATGACCACCGCCAGTAGCTCTTCGCCGAAGAAAGCGTCCGGCACGCCGAGTACCTGCACATCGGCTACCTTGGGATGGCGGATCATGACCTCTTCGATCTCACGTGGGAAGAGGTTTTCGCCGCCGCGAATGACCATATCCTTGAGCCGACCCACGATGTTGAGGTAGCCCTGCGCGTTTATAGTCGCAAGATCACCCGAATGCAGCCAGCCCTCGCCATCGATGGTCTCTGCGGTCTGCTCCGGCATCTGGTAGTAGCCGAGCATGATCGGGAAGCCGCGATAGCACAGTTCGCCGCGCTGCCCGACCGCCACGACTTCACCGCTGGCAGGATCGATGAGCTTGACATCCAGGTGAGCCATCGGTTTGCCCACCGTCGCCGATTTCACCTCGAACGAGTCATCCGGTCGCGTGGCGCTGAGGCAGCCGCCACCCTCAGTCTGTCCAAAGGCAATCAAGACATCGGCCCCGGTGCGCACCTTCGTCTCTTCCATCAGGGCGACCGGCACGGGCGTCCCGCCACTCGCGATCCCAAGCAGTGATGAAAGGTCGTACTGCGAGAAGTCAGAGTGGTGCAGGATGGCGAGGAGCATGGTTGGCACGGCAAACGTGGTATGGCAGCGCTCGCGGCTAAGGACCTGCAGGGTTTTCACGGGGTCAAATCCCAGCAAGGGATGCGCTGTTCCCCCGCCGTAGAGGGGAATGAGGATGCCAGCCACCATTCCGGCAATATGGAAAAATGGCAATGTCACACAGGTGCGTGCGTCTTTGGTGGACAGGCCAGCCCGCTCGAAAATGGGCGCAGTCGTTGCCGTGGTGACGACTGCGTTATTGACCAGTGCGCTGTGCGTGAGAACGGCTCCTTTCGGGGAGCCTGTCGTACCAGAGGTGTACATCAGGATGGCTGGGTCGGGTGGCCTGACGGAGGTCTGCCGCTGGGCGAGCGCCTCGTCACTCACTGCTGAACCGGCCTCAATCACCTCACCCAGGAGTGTCGGTCGCCAGCCTTCCTGCTCCAACAAGGAAGCCTGAGGCATGCTCATCAGGCTCACAGAGCGTAGCATGGGGAGCCGTTCGCTTCTCACCTCGCCGTTCTTCGTACCAGGAGTGATCAATGAACGGACGGTGGCCAGATGGTCATAGTCGCGCACTCGCGCCATGAAGAACAGTGCCCGCACATCGCTCTGCTTGAGGATGTACTCGATCTCTCCCGCACGCAGCACTGGATTGATGGTCACCAGCATTAGGCCCGCTTTGGCAGCGCCCAGCATGAGTAGCGGCCATTCGGGCACGTTTGGTGCCAGCACAGCAATATGATCTCCCTTGCTCAAACCCAGGGCCAGCAGCCCCTTTGCGACCTGGTTGGCCCGCTCCCGGTAGTCCTGGTAGGTCCAGCGGATGTTCAGTGCCTCGCCGAATTCGGGATAGCAGGAATAGACCACTGCTTCCTGGGTGGGGAGTTCTTCGGCGCGATGGTCTAAGAGGTCGCCAATCGTGGTCTCGAGGAGTTCGATCCCCTCGCTTTCGGCCTGCCAGTAGGACAGGCCATCATTGTTCATGCCCATGCTTTTCCTCCTGCAATGAGGTCTGCTCTCGTCGTCCAATGGCCAGTAACACTTCGTTCTCTGTCCGGCACCGACCATCAGGCGTGGTAGATTGCCCTGCGGCCTTCGCACAGATGTGTAGTGAGAGTGAGGGCTTCTCCCTCAGCCTACTTGGCCTTGCGGAACCGCACCTCACCTACCGCCACGACCTCATGTGGCCCGGCAGCCAGTGGTGCCAAGTTCTGTTTGACCCACTCGGCAGCTCTTCTGGTCGACTCTTCGGCCTGTTCTTGCGCCTCAAAGAGACTGATGGTTAAACCCTCGTCCTCCCCAACTTGCACCCCGATATACTCGACAAAACCTGGTACACTGCTGACGATAGGCACGAACCCGTTTTCAATTCGCTGTACCGCCTCATCGATGAATCCAGGTTTCACCTTCAACCGCCGGATAGCTGCATACATCGCTTGTCTCCTTTCTCTGGATGGTCGCTCAGGGCAAGCAGTCCTTGCCCTTGTGAACTTCTGCTCCAAGTTTACGGTGAGGAAGGCAAAAATACACCTGTAGAATCACCTGTGTGATTACCTGTCTTTGCGTCTCAGGGAGACCACCGTGACAAGGGATATCCGTAGCATTACCGGGGTGGTGTTTCCATAGACATAAGGAACGAGCTTGAAGCGCACGTATGGAGGGAGACCAGGGATCGGCGGAAAAATAGCAGCCTGGTCACACCAAATGCTGTTCTATGGCGCAGCAAGTGGCTGCACTGCGTGAGGAGACCCCGAGCTTGCTGTAAATGGAGGTGAGGTGCCAGTTGACGGTGCGCGGGCTGATGACGAGCTGTTCAGCGACCTGGGCATCGGTCTTGCCTTGTGCTACCAAGCGCAGCACCTCCACCTCCCGGGCGGTCAGTCCTGCCGGAGAGGAGGGATGACGTGTGGGAACGGTCGGAGTGGCCCCCAGCGCTGCCTGGGCTTGCTGCGGGACCTGAAGCGCGAAGGCCTCAGGCGAGGCGAGCGTCTGTGCGGGGGTCATGGTGCGCCCCCTGGCTCTGGCCTCTTCGAAGGCTGGCTCGCCCAGCTGGCTGCGCACCACGGCCACCAGGCGCTCATAGAGCGCCTGCGGTATGGCGACGCTGCGGGACTCGCGCAGAGGCTCGGCCGTTCCCCAGAGCAGAGCTGCCCAGGTAGGCAACCCCTGCGCCGCGGCCGCACAACCCAGCCCTTTCAGCCCAGAGGCGATGTAGTTCGTGTGCTCAATATCCAGGGCGATAGCGAGCCCCTCTTCATACCGCTGGCGGGCAACTGCATAGTCTCTCCGTAGCGCGGCCAGGCTCCCTAGCAGCAGGCGCGACTGCGCGATGTTGCGTCGATCTCCCACCTCGAAAGCCAGCCGGGCACTCTCGCTCAGGAGCGCTTCTGCCCGATTCAGCTCCCCTTGCTGGAAAGCCTGTTGCCCCAGCAAGTTGAGGACCATGGCGATCATCCAGGTATTGCCGAACGCCCGATTGATGGTCAGGCTTTCTTCCAGCAGGGTGCGGGCACGTGCTGCATGACCTTCACTCAACTCGGCACGCGCGAGTCCGATCAGAGCTATACTCAGTATCCACTGACCACCTATGGCTCTGAACTGGATCAGGCTCTCTTCATACCAGGTAATTGTGCGCGGAGCGTCTTGTTGGTACCACGCCAGGAGGCCCAGACTCACAAGCACAGGGGCGAGGACCCGGCGATCTCCGAGCGCACGGGCGGAAGCCAGTGCCTCATCCAGGCACGCCTGCGCCTGGGCGTAATCGCGCCTTTCCTGCATCATGGCTACTCCGCGCAAGGTCATGGCGCTGGTCATCTGCCAGTGGTCTCCCTGCGTCCGCGCGAGCGCCAGGGCTTCGTCGGCGACCGGCTCTAAGCCACGCGTGTCGTTCTGGTTCCACAGGATCGTGCCGAGCATGTTGAGTGCCTTGAGGCGGATAGAGGCTGCGATCGTCCCAGCACCTGCCAGGAGTCGCTCCAGCATGTTTCGTCCCTCACGCAGATGCCCTCGTCCAGTCCAGAACAGCGTCAAGGCCGCCCCCAGGCGCAAGGCCACTTCCCGCTCCTCCACACCCCCGGCTATGCCCGCCTGGAGGATGGCCCGCAGGTTGTCCAGGTCCCGTTCCAGGCGATCGAACCACAGGAGCTGTTCAGAACCCACGAGGTGGGGCTCGGCTTGCTCTGCCAGCGCCAGGTAGTAGTGGGTGTGCGCCTGGCGAGCGGCTTCTCGTTCACCTCGCCGCTGGAGGCATTCCAGCCCGAACTCGCGGAGCGTCTCCAGCATGGCGAACCGGGGCTCGTCACCTTCCCGCTCAACTTGCTGTACCAGGCTCTTGTCGAGCAGGGACGCGACTCCCTCAAGCACGGAGGCCTGCTCACCACCCGCCTGGCACACCGCTTCAGCCGCCTCAAGCGTGCAGCCGCCGACGAAGATGGAGAGCCAGCGGAAGAGGCGCTGTTCCTGTTGCGTCAGCAGGTCGTAGCTCCACTGCAGCGTGTTGCGCAGCGTCTGCTGGCGGGCAGGCAGGTCCTGTGCACCCCCCGTCAGGACCTCGAGCCGGTGGGAGAGCCGCTTCAGCAGCGCCTGAGGAGGCAGCAGTTTGCTGCGGGCAGCCGCCAGTTCGATGGCCAGGGGCAGCCCGTCCAGGTGCACGCAGATCTCGGCGATGGCGCGGGCATTGGCAGGGGTCACACCAAAGGCAGGCTGGATGGCCTGCGTGCGCAGCACAAAGAGGCGTACTGCAGCCTGCTGCGTGAGCATCTCAGGCGAAAGCTGCTGCGTAAGATCGGGCACCGCGAGCGGAGAGACCGGAAACTCGTGCTCTCCGGAGAGGTGGAGGGCGGCCCGGCTGGTGACAAGCAGGCACAGGCGAGGACAGGAGGCGAGCAGGGAAGTGAGCTGCGGTGCCCCCTGGACCACCTGCTCGAAGTTGTCCAGCAGCAGCAGCAGGTGCCGCTCGCGCAGAGCGGTCTGCACCTGCTCTTCTGGGGGGAGTGCTGCAACTTCCCACAAGCCAAGTGCCTGGGCAATGGCCGCCATGATGCGGTTGGGGTCGCTGACCGGGGCCAGCGGCACGAAGCAGGCGCCATCGGGAAAGCCGGAACGCAAGACGCGTGCGACCTCCAGAGCCAGGCGCGTTTTGCCCACGCCCCCGGTGCCGGTGAGGGTGAGCAGGCGCACCTCTGGATGCGCGAGCAGCTCACCGATCACCCGCACCTCCTGTTCGCGACCGACCAAGGCCGAGAGTGGCACCGGGAAGCTGGCCAGCCATGGTGTCGAGCGGGCCGCTTCGTGTGATCCCTGTGCTTCTGTGGCTCGCCGCCGATGAGACCTCGCTCGGGAGGGAGCGTCAGCAGACGATCCAGTTCCTGCTCCCAGGCCGGGCCCGTCGAGCGAGGTCTCCCCTGCTCCCTCGCTCGCCAGCACCACTGCCACCGACTGCAGCCGCTCGAGCGTGAGTTCCTCCGACTGGCCCAGGTAGGCGCGGTGCAGCTTGCCGTGCCACGTGCGATAGGCGCGCCAGTACAGTCTCCCACGCCGGTGGCCTGCACGCTCTTTGTGTGCAGTGAAGCTACCATGCTCACCGCGAAAGGTGAAGGTCGAGGCTGTCTGCAGCCAGGCATACCAGTCGGAGGAGTCCACCACGATCCGCACGGGAGACCCATCCCGCAGGTCGGTGAGGACGCCATCCTGGATGATTGGAGATAGCTGAGTCATCGCTGCCTCCCTTGACTACCGTTTGCATCCGAACAGGATTCCCGAACAGGATAGCACATGTTCGGGAATCCTTTCCAGAAGCGTTAGGCACTTAGGCAGCGGGCGACACGGTTCTGTTCAAACAGAACGTTCTCTTGTGCTTTGCATGAGAGGAAAACAGGCGCAAATGTGGCTTATGGGGAGTAAGGAAAGAAGATCGAGCCCAATCACATTGAAATTCGTGTCTGGAAAGTAAGCACAGTAGTAGTGAGAGATGTAACGTTACCGAACAAGAAAACGTTACATCTCATCTTGAGAGGGACGTTCTGTTTCCTGTTCCTGCATCATGCGCTGACGTGCCCGCAGGTTCTTCACTCGTGCTCGCGTTTTCTCACGTCGGCCTTCTTCCTCGCACGGATCACCACAGTAACGAGGAGCGCGGCCTGGATAGCGTTGCTGTGTCACTGTCTTTCCACAAACAGCACAGACAAAAGTCACTTGCTGGGTGCTCATCAGGCGTTGATAGGCCACAGAAGGATGGGGACGCGTCTTGGCGAATGTGTCCCCGTAGACATCCACGAGTTTGCTCTCTCCTTCAGGGTCCATAGAACCTGTCTCCTTCTCGCTCGCGTAACGGCTCCTTCCAAGAAAGCGTTACCTTCTCGCTGGCTGTGCAGCCAGTTGGCCATAGAGCAGTTCATTCTCTTCTTGAAGCCCATTTACCTTCCGCTCCAGGTGGTGGACACGCTCTTTGAGTCGGGCTATCTGTACATCCTTTGCACTCTCACTCTTCCCTCTAAGTGGCTGAGCAAGAGATGGTGGCTTGGGAGGTATCGCACGCAGACGACGGATCTCTTCCGCTAGATCAGCATGGCGAGGATCGTACAGAAAGGTTTTCGAGACATTGGCCGCCTCACAGACCGTCGAGAAATTGATCGGTTTGCCTTGTTGTTGGAGGCTCTGGATGGCTTCGCGCGTGCGGAGCCTGGCCTGCTCACTCTTTTGTGCGGCGAGGCGGATCACCGCCTCGGTGTTTGGCTTTCGATTCATTGCGTGCCTCCCCGGTTTTTCGAACGCTGGTCAGCAGGAAGGTGCACCTCAGCAAGGACTAGCTCCATCCCCCTGATTTGGTCGGCAAGATCGGTGGCATACATCTCCCAGCCTTTCTCGTCTGCAATTTGCTTGCTCTTTTTCAAGTCTTCCATGGTCGCAATAATCACCGGAGCATGCTCGGGCGTCGTGACGAGCTTGTGACAGGGACCATGGTCTTTCGTGAAACAGGCATTCTGACCATACGGGCATTTGTTGGCTTTGGCATGGTGCAAGCATTGCCCCCAAGGAAGAGAGAGCTTGCGCAGGTTCGCGACGACCCAATCCAGCTCGCTTTCATCCCCTTTTTCGAGTTGGTCCTTGAGCGCTTTGAGCGCCGCTCCTCCTACCGCCTGGCGAGATCGCACCAACGCTTTGAACTTCTGCTTGAGTTTGTTGTCATCAATTTCAGCGTACTGAAGCGTCATTTCAGGGCTCATATGATCCAAGTACGCCATCACATCCGCAATGCCCATGCCGTTGTTAATCATGGCTGTCCCTACCATATGTCTGAATTGATGCGGTTTGAAATGATAGACCTGCCCACCTTCCCCCACAATTGACCCCTTCTGGGCAACGTGATTGAGATGGGCACAAAACCTGGCAAACCTGTAGAGTCCTCTCTTGGTCCGAAAGAGGTAGCGTTTGCCAAAGACATCAGGTATCTCCTTGACCAACTCCCGTTGCCGCTCTATGGCTTCAGCGACCTCGGTGGTGATAGGAAGCGGTCGCCCATCACGCTTCATTTTGTGATTGTACCAGAGCAGGCGCGGATCACCCGCTGCATCGTAATCCAGGCACTCCTCAGCAAGATGCATCGCATCTTCTGCTCGCAGCCCCGCCACAGAGAGGATGACCATCAGATGGCGAGCATAGGGTGGCAGCAGATGTGCATGAGCCTCTAACTGTTCAAAGACCGCTTGAGGTAGAGGCCGTGGCCGTCTCTTGATCGGTTTTGGGCGATCCTCGTCGTAGATGAGCGGACGAGCTGGGGCTCCTTCCCACCCATGTCGTTGCATGTAGGTAAACATGGTATGCAGAGCCCCCAGCATCAATCCTCTCTTGTGGGCTGAAATGGCCCATCGCCGCCCTTGTTGATCCGTCCACGCAGGCAGCATCAAGAGCGGCTCAATCATCTCTCTGGTAAGCTCGGCAAAGGATGGCATGTCTGGGTAGGTCTGTCCTACTGCCACCAAGAATGGCTTCATGCTGTTCAACATGCGATTAAAGGAAACTGCTTCCCAGAAGCCTAATTTGGCGCGGAAGTACCGCTTGACCAAGGCTCTGAGATCGGGTTGAGGGATACACGAGAAGTCGAGCGTAAAGGCAGCTGCGCTATGATGCTTGGGATACTCTGCGACGAAACGTCGCACATCGATGGTGTCCTTGCGCCATTCTTCCTCAGGATGTTCTGCCAGAGGAATAACGCCTTGAACAATATGGCGATGCTGAACCTTCATGCCAAGCGCTTCTACACGCGCACGAAAGACCTCATCGCGCATGGAGATATACCAGGGCGTCACTGAACGATAGCCGGCCATTTGACAGATAGCCTTAATGGGAAGCGTGCGATGGTGCTCGTCCTGAAGAACCTCCCAAAGCTTCTCCTGCATCGGTGTGGGCCGATGAGATGGTGTCGGCCTGAGCGCAATGATCTTTTCCATCCTGCTTCTCCTTTTGATAGGCTCGCCATTTCAAGCTCAGATCTTCATCGTCTAGATGCACATAGGTATTGATC
>WNGM01002752.1_pt1 | contig 19934 bp, 16 predicted proteins | sample 5400571 | NCBI WGS metagenome assembly WNGM01 (sample SAMN13153378, study PRJNA577476) | soil metagenome | isolation source: 100 cm soil or saprolite under Garry oak tree replicate 2 | place: USA:California | collected 2016-06-15 | reverse complement strand
CCCGTCGTCTCGCCGCGCAGCGATGTCGTCGCATTCATCAAAGGCAATCAGATCTGGACCGCGTCGATCGACGGATCGGCGCCCGCCAAGGCGTTGTTCACGGTACGCGGCGAGAACGGCGATCCGCGCTGGTCACCCGATGGCTCCCGGCTCGCGTTCGTGGCGAATCGCGGCGATCACGCCTTCATCGGGGTGTACACCAATGACACCACCGCCATTACCTGGCTCGCACCGGCGTTCGCGCGGGACCGGTCGCCGCGCTGGTCTCCCGACGGCCGACGCATCGCGTTCGTGCGGCTGCCCGGCGCCGGCGGCGCGCCCGACTCTTTGCTGCCGCCCAGGCCCAATCCGTGGGAGATCTGGACCGCCGATGCGGCGAGCGGAGCGGCGCAGCGACTGTGGAAATCGCCCGAGACGCTGTCCGGCTCGGTGCCGTCGACCGATGGAGGCACGAACCTCGGCTGGGGTGCCGCCGACCGCATCGTCTTCCTCTCTTATCAGGATGGTTGGCCGCATCTCTACTCGATTGCGGCGACGGGGGGCACTGCCCTGCTCCTCACTCCGGGCCACTACATGGCCGAGCACATCGCGCTCAGCGGCGACGGACGCTGGCTCGTGTTCGCGGGCAACATGGGGAGCGACTCCCTCGACATCGATCGCCGCCACGTCGTGCGTGTTCCCGTGGATCGCGCCGCCCCGGAGGTCATGACGCCGGGCAGTGGTCTGGAGTGGTCGCCCACGATCACCGGTGATGGCGCAACCCTCCTCTTCATCAGCGCGACGCCGCAGCGGCCACCCTTACCCGCCGCGATGGCATTCACGTCGGCTCGCGCCGCCATGCGGACGATCGGTGCGGACCGCATCCCGGCGGACTTTCCGGCGGGGCTCGTGACGCCGAAGCAGGTCGTATTTCGCTCCGCCGATGGACTGACGATTCACGGGCAGCTGTTCGAGGCTCCGGGACGGACCGCCGCACGCAAGCCGGCCATCGTGTATGTCCACGGCGGGCCGCCACGGCAGATGCTGTTGGGCTGGCATTACTCCGACTACTACGCGAACGCGTACGCGCTCAACCAGTATCTCGCGAGCCGCGGATTCATCGTGTTGTCGGTGAACTACCGGCTTGGCATCGGCTACGGATACGACTTCCATCAACCGCCCAACTCCGGCGCGCGGGGGGCGGCGGAGTATCGCGACGTGCAGGCTGGGGCCGCGTACCTGCGTGCGCTGCCACGGGTCGACTCGAGCCGCGTCGGGATCTATGGCGGCTCCTACGGCGGCTACCTGACCGCATTGGCGCTGGCGCGCAACTCCGATCTCTTCGCCGCTGGTGTCGATATCCATGGTGTGCACGACTGGTCGGCCTATTCGCGAGCATTCGACCGCCAGCGTTACGAGCAGGCTCCCGACGCTGACTCGGCAGTCGCCACTGCGTGGCACTCATCACCGGTTTCTTCCGTCGCCAGCTGGCGATCGCCCGTACTCCTGATTCATGGCGATGACGATCGCAACGTCCGATTCTCACAGACCACCGACCTTGTCCGACGCCTCGCGACAGCCAAGGTCCCGTTCGAAACATTGGTGATTCCGGACGACACCCATCATTTCCTGCGCTACGCGAACATCCTGACGGTCGACAAAGCGGCGGCCGCGTTCCTCGAGCGCCAGCTCCTGCCGTCAGCGGGCACCGCGACGAGAGCCACCGGCCGGTGACGCGAACACGCTTCGTGCTGGTGTTGGCCGTCTCGACCGCGAGCTGTCGAGTGGTCCTGAACTATCCCAGTCCGCTTGGCCCTCGATACGCCGGCGCGCCGGCATCACCATCCGGCGCTCCTGCCGGCAGCCACGTGCTGCATGTAGTCACCTACAACGTCCAATGGGGCAAGCACGTCGACCGGGCGATCAACGTGCTCAAGACGCGGGCGCCGTTGCCCGATGCCGACATCGTCGTGCTGCAGGAGATGGATGCGGAGGGAACGCGGCGCATTGCCGATGCGCTCGGGATGGCCTGGGTCTATTACCCCGCCGTCGTCCATCCCAAGCTGGGGCACGACTTCGGCAATGCCGTCTTGTCGCGCTGGCCAATTGTCGCCGACGAGAAACTGATGCTGCCGCACGTTGGCGGCCTGCGTCACGCGCAACGGACCGCCACGGCGGCCACGGTGCTCGTCGGCAGTGCGAGGGTCCGCGTCTACAGCGCCCACCTCGGTACCCCGAGTGATATTCGGCCGTCACGACGCCGCGACCAGGCCCAGACCATTCTCGCTGACGCCGCGGCGTACCCGTTCGTCATCATCGCCGGAGATATGAACAGCCATGGCATTGGCAAGGAATTCCGCGCAGGTGGGTTTCTCTGGCCGACCGAGCACAACGGCTTCACGACGGCCGTGTTCAACTGGGATCACATCTTCTTCAAGGGCTTCGTGACACCCGACGCGACGAACAGGAGCGCCGGGATTGTCCGCGACACGCTTGGCACGAGCGACCACGATCCCGTTTGGGCCGTGGCCAGGCTTCCTTAGCCTTGCTTGCCGGGGGAGCGTCCGTGGGGTAGATCAAGCACTGCCTCGGCAAAGGCGTGTTGTGGCCCGGTCCGTTGTCTGCGTTGTGGCCGCGGGGCTATTGGCAGCTCATGCGGCGCGCGCACAGACCGTACGAGCGCCCGAAGTCGGCGGCCGCACGGTTTCTCTCGGTCAACCCCCACAGTGGCACTGGCAGATGGGTTTGGGCGCCGGTGCGTTTTTCGGCGGGACCTCCAACGAACTCATGATCCGGGCGTGGGGCGGCGGCTACCACGCCTCCATGAACCCGGTCACCAAACTCGTTGAGCTCGGACTCGAGGGATATGTCGGCGCCAGCGGCAACAGAGTGGATGGCGGCACGCGGGCGCTGCTGCAGGTCCCCTATCTCAGCGCCGGTATCGGCCCCGACTACAATTTCCGGCGCGGCCGCGTCGATTTGCTCCTCACGGTCCACACGCCGGTCCGGCGTGGCGGGTTTCTCACGCGGGGCACGATGCTGCGTCTGGATTGGTACCCGACGCTTGGCCACAGCTTCCTGCTTGGCGTGTCCGCCCCGCTCCATGATCCCCTAGCCGGACGCAACCGGCCGATTCAGGACTACGTCGTCGTCGCGGCACCCTTCCACACTCCGGAAGCGCACGTGCCGGCCAATTCCGTGTTACGCGCGGAGCTCGACAGCCTGGCCGAGTCGGCGGCGTCGGTCCGCCGGCTGATCGTCCCCTTTCTCGACCAGGATGGAAGAAATGATCACGTCGCACTGGCCCGCACCCAGCGGTACATCGCCAGCCTACGGACGCACCTCGCTGTACGGTCCGCCGAGGACGAGGTGCGCTTTTTCCACGCACAGATGGAGCATGCGTTTACTGTAGCCGCAGGCAGTGCGGGCGCCGGCCGAGAGCTCGCCCGCAACGGCCGGCAGATTCTGCTCGCCGAGGTGCTCATCCCCTATGACGCCCTTCTCGGCCGCAAGAAACGCAACGACACCCTGAAAGCCCTCGGCGTCGCTGCGCGGGGGCGATTCAGCCGCTGGGTGACGTCATCTGGTCTCGTCCCGGTGGCTCGGACGGAAGATGTGTTGTTCGTGTTCGAGCGGCTGACCGACATCCTGGAAATCGAGCGGAGTGAGGCGGCAAAGGAATGGGACGATCCCCGCCTCGTGTGGCTGCCGCTGCAGTACGGCCTGCTCCCCGAAGAACATGATGAGCAATCCGAGCTCGACGCGTTGCTCGAGCGAGTCACGGGCTCCCAGTTCACGGATCACAATCGACTCACGTACGTCGCCAACCTGCAGTTCCACTGGGAATTGTTGCGGATGATCCGGGAGACTCGCGCGTACCATGTTCTCTGGATCCACGACTTTCCCGCGCTCACGGCCGAAGGCACCCTGGACGGAGCTTCGCTCACACAGGTGATAGACGGCTACCTCACCACGCTCGCGGAGCGCGTCGAAACGTACGACTCCACACAGACGCTCCCGCTGTTTTTCATCTTCCTCGATCAGCACTACTACGAGGGACGGAAGTCGCGCCTGCTGATGACGATTCTGGAGGACCCGTTGCACGCGGACGGCCAACTCGGCTCCCCCACCGACGCACTCCGGCTCGGGCACGCACTGGACCGGCTGCGCGACGCGGTGCGCCACTCGCGGGTGCTGCAGGCGGAGGCACGCGAATACGGAGACGCGTGGCTCCACAACCGCATCAAGGTCCACGTGAACATCACGAATCGCGTGGACGCGTCGTTCTGGAGCGGCGGCCTCATCTCGAGCGTCTTCGGGTATCCCGACGACGTGATGCGTGATCATCGCAAGATCGCGTTCCGGGACGTCAGTGAAGATGATCCTTATGCCGGCGTCGGCATCCTCACGGGGATGGGCGTGGGGCAGCACTACCTCGGCCCCGGTTGGGACGACCGGTCCCTGGTGGTGCAAGGACCGGTATTGCTGCAATTGAAGGAGGCAGCGAGATCGCTGCTGACGAGCCAGGGCCTCGCCCCCGCAGATATTCCAGCGCCGCTGCGCGCGGCGCCGCTCGCCGTGATCGGCGCCCGCATGGCGGCGTCTCCCGATGCAGCGTCGTTTCATACGCGGGCGATGGCCCTCGTCAATGAGACCGGCTATCTCACGAAGTCGTTGAACGCGGCGAAAGCCCTCCTCTATTCACTCATGCCAAAGGGTTCGGTGATTAAGATCCCCGACTCCCTCTGGAACGCGACACTCTACGGCTCGTTGCTTGTAGGAGCGTCGCTGCGAGGCGTGAAGGTATTGATCATCGCGCCGGCCCGCGCCAACGCGCCAAGCGGAGGCTTTCCGCAGATGGTGCGCGCGCACGAGCTGTTCACGCGCCTGTTGCTCGTTCGACGCGAGCTTGGAGAGTCCATCGCGAGAGCCGGGGGGGCGTTGCACATGGGATTGTACGCACTCCCGGTGGACGAGGCCGGGTTTGCCAGTCGCGCCGACCGATGGGCTCGGCAGGTCAGCGGAAGTCCCTTCCTCACAGAGCTCATGCCTTTTGCGTCAGGCCTGGTGCCGCTGGTCGCGGATGCCGGCCGCCGGTCGAACGGGATCGCGACACCCGGGGACTCGAGCGGCCCGCCCAAGCTTCACCAGAAGGTCCAGTTCTTCGCCACGGGCGATTTCTGGAGCGCTGTCACGGCTTCGCCGCAGTGGCCTCGATTCATGACGACCTATCTGCGCTATCGAGAAGCGACGTATTCCCCAGGCTCGGACGTGCAGGCCGGGGCGCGAGCACTCACGGACTCCCTCGAGCTGATCGCCGAGCAGATCATGGAAGCGACTCCGAAAACCGCGAAGGCGGCGAGCTACGCGATGGTCGGGTCGCAGAATCAGGACTACCGGGGAATCTTCATGGACGGTGAGGTGGCCGTGGCGTTCACGGGAGCGACATCGCTCGTACCCCTCGTAGATCTCGTGTTCATGGTCGGCACAGTCACCTGGGTCGATGATCAGGCGACGCTGGACCGGCTGCTCCCCCCGGTCGGCGAGTTGCGGCGCCGGATCGCCCGCGTCACGAAGGACGGCGTGTGAAACGGTCGCTGCTCATGGCGCTCGTCTGCGTCACCCCGACAGCATTGTCGGCGCAGCTGGGCGAGCTGCAGGTCGGTGCGATCGCCAGTTATGGGTTGCGGGATCCTTACCGGTCGGGTGCTGGAGCGGTACTGGGCGTTGCACCGGGCCGGCTGGTCTACCTTGGTCTCCGATGGATCTACTATGACGGCGCGACCACGTTCAACGTGAGAAACCGCGCACAGGTTTTTGCGACCGACTTCGAGGACCGGTCTCCGGGTATTCCAAGGAGTTCTTTGCCGCGCCCGGCGTCGCCTTGCAACTCAGCGCCGCCCGAGTCGCCCTCATTCCGGAGCTGCAGTACTACTTCACCGGCCATTCAGAGCTGACCTGGCCGGTCCACAACAACGGCCTCGCGTTTTCTGCGAGGCTGGTCTTCCTCAGCGAGATTCGCCGCATCCGTCGCTGACCTCGGCAAACGCGCGTAAGATTCTCGTACGCCATGCCGACCCTTGTCATTCAAACCGCCTTTCTCGGCGACGTGGTGCTCACGACCCCGCTTCTGTCCGCGCTTGCCGCGCAACATGGTCCCGTCGACGTCGTCACGACGCCGATCGCGGCGCCGTTGCTCGAAACGCATCCCGCGGTGCGGAAGGTGATCCCCTACGACAAACGGGGGAGCGACCGCGGCTGGGCCGGCGTGCGTTCGCTGGCTGGGCGGCTGAAAGCTGAGCGGTATGCGCAAGCGTACTTGCCGCATCGCTCGTTACGTACGGCTGCTCTGGCATTTCTTGCCCGGATTCCGTCACGCAAGGGGTTTGCGGGCGGGTGGTCCTTCCTCTATACAGAGGCTTTCCCCAAGCCCCGAACGGGTCACGAAAGCGACCGGCTGCTGGCCCTCGCCAATGAGGCCCCAGGCGCCTATCCTCCCCAGCTACGGCCCACGGCGGCGGATGATCACGCGGCAGGGGCGCTCGTCGATGGACCCTTCGTCGCGCTGGCTCCCGGCTCCATTTGGGGCAGTAAACGCTGGCCTTACTACGCCGAGCTGGGGGCGAAATTGGCGGCGCGGGTGCAGGTGGTCGTGGTCGGCGGCAAGGACGACGTAGAGCTGGGGGACGAGATAATTCGGGCGGTCGGGCGGTCAGGCGGTCGGGCGGTCAACGCGTGCGGGAAACTCTCGCTCCGGCAATCCGCGGCGCTGATCGGTAAGGCTGCGGTGCTGGTCACGAATGACAGCGCGCCGCTGCATCTAGCCACCGCCATGGGGACGCCGGTCGTGGCGCTCTTCGGCCCGACTGCGACGGAATTTGGTTTCGGCCCGATGCGCGCGGGCGATGTGGCGTTGGGAGTGGACGGACTCCTGTGCCGGCCCTGCTCGTCACATGGCCCACCGCAGTGCCCGTTGGGTCATCACCGCTGTATGCGTGAACTCACGGTTGAAGCTGTGACCCGAGCTATCGAGGATCTTGGTGCGCTACGTCGTCGGAGTTGACGTTGGAGGAACGAATCTCGTCGCCGGAGTCCTCGCCGAGGATGGCTCCGAGATCCACGCCGTTGTCTCCGAACCGACCATGGCCGCTCAGGGAGCCGACGCCGTCACGGCTCGTATCATCAAGCTCGCGAAGGCGTCGATCGCAGAGTCCGGCAAGAAGGTGGAAGGAGTCGGAATTGGCTCGCCCGGCCCTCTCAACACCAAGACCGGCGTCGTGCTGCTCACGCCCAACCTGGGCTGGACGAATATGCCGCTGCGCGACCGCGTCAGCGAAGGGCTCGGCCTCCCCGCGACGCTGGACAATGACGCCAACTGCGCGATCTACGGCGAATGGTGGCGGGGCGCCGCGCAGGGCGCGAAGTACGTCATCGGCCTTACTCTTGGCACGGGGATCGGCGGCGGCATCGTCATCGACGGTCAGATCTACCACGGCGTCACCGACGTCGCGGGAGAGTTTGGACACGTCACGATCGATGCCAACGGACGCCGCTGCAAATGCGGCAACTACGGCTGCATCGAGGCGTACGCGTCAGGGCCGGCGATCGCGGAGCGTGCAGTCGAGGGGATCGAGTCAGGCGTCGAGACGTCGTTGTCGCAGTACGTGCAGGGCGACCTCTCCAAGCTTACCGCCCAGATCGTGTACGAGGCGGCCAACGACGGCGACGAATGGGCGCTGGAGGTGGTGCGCGAGACGGCGTCGCTGCTCGGAGCGGCGGTGGCGAGCTTCCTCAACATCTTCAATCCGGAAGTCGTCGTGATCTGCGGCGGAGTGACGCAGGCGGGGGACAAACTGTTCCAGCCGTTGCGCAGTGAGGTGAAGCGACGCGCGTTCAAACCGGCGTGGGAGGCGTGCAAGATCGTGCCCGGGACGCTTCCCGGCACCGCCGGCGTCTACGGAGCAGGGGCCGTGTTCATCCAAAAGCACTGGGGTTTGCGCTGAAGCGACTCGGCGTCATCGGGTCCATGGTGTGGGACACGATTTACGGCCGCGATCCCGCGCAGCCGGCGGTCCAGGAGTGGGGCGGGATCTCGTACGCGCTGGCCGCCCTCGATGCGACGCTGCCGGACGACTGGCAAATTGCCCCATTGATCAAGGTCGGTCGTGATCTCGCTGCCAAGGCGAACGAGTTTCTTCGCGCCATACGCCACACGCCGAACACCGCCCGCTTTATCGAAGTGCCAGAACCCAACAATCGGGTCACACTGCGCTACGAATCCACAGAGCGGCGCTGCGAGCGGATGACGGGTGGCGTGCCGCCATGGACCTGGGCCGAGCTTGGGCCACTCGTCCGCGATCTCGACGCACTGTACGTCAACTTCATTTCCGGGTTCGAGATGAATCTCGAAACCGCGCAACTGCTGCGTCGCGGCTTTCCACGCACCATTTACGCCGATCTGCATAGTCTCTTCATGGGCAAGGAGCCGAACGGCCTGCGCGTCCCGCGCACCCTCCCCCAGGCGCCGGCGTGGTTCGGCTGCTTCGACGTCGTCCAGCTCAACGAAGATGAAATACAGCAGCTCGGACCCGACCCGCTCCCGATCGCCGCCGACGCGCTGCGCCAGGGCTGCACGACGTTGTGCGTGACGCTGGGAAAGCGCGGCGCTGCCTATTTCACCGGCAATCCGATTCGGACCGAGCTGATTCCCGCTCCGGTCATGCACCCGCCGGCCTTCGATCATGTCATCGACCCGACAGGATGCGGCGATGTCTTCGGCGGCGCGGTGGCCGCGGCGCTCCTGGGCGGTGCGGGGCTGGAAGACGCCATCCGCCTCGGCAATCTGCTCGGCGCACGCAACGTGAGTCATCGCGGCGCGAGCGGGCTGCGCGATCACTTGATGGGCAAGCTTTCGCCGGCATGACCCGCCTGATCGAAGTGCCCACGCAGTTCGACGATCGGTCCTTCGATCAATTCACGGCGGCGTACGCACAAGCCGGTGACGGGGAGCGGCTGCTGTTCGACGCCCACGCGGCCGAGTGGGCGTCACCATACGGACTCGTGGGCCTATTGGCCGCGGGCGAAGCGGCAACACGCAAGGGTGAGCGCCCCCTGCTCACCGCTCCAGCGAACCCCGACGTCGTGAGCTACTGGGCGCGCGCCGGTTTCTTCCGGGAAGCCGAGGATCTGTTCGAGGTCCACGGTAAGGTCCCCAGGACGAAGGTCGCGACCGAGAGCGAAGTCTTGCTGCCGGTCACGCCCGTCCGGGCCGCCGAGGACGTGCATGCGGTCGTGAGCACCATTCAGCAGCGCGCGTCCGCGATTCTCAGCTCGGAGTTGGGACTCGATCCGAAGGCGACCATGGGATTCGCTATGGCGCTTTCGGAGTCTTGTCAGAATATTGTGGAGCACGCGGGCACCGGGGGCTGGGTCGCGGTGCAGGCGTACAACTGGCGGCGCAAGCTGGCGCGGCGCGTGGTGGTGATCGCCGTCGCAGACGCCGGAGTCGGATTCCGGCATTCCTTGGAACCCACGCAGGCCAAGCGGTTCGGCGAGCGTTGGGGCGATGCCGCGGCGCTGGAAGCGGCGCTGGTTCAGGGTGTGAGCCGCTTTCGCGATCCGGGCCGCGGGCAAGGACTGGCCGGGATTCGGCGCTACCTCACACGCTGGGAAGGCAAGGTCGCCATCCGCAGCGGCACCGCGCGGATCGCGATCGTGCCACGCTGGGACGACGATGTCCCGCTCAAGGAGGGGTTGCCGGCGTTTCCGGGATCGCAGGTTCTGTTGATCATTCCAGAACAAGTGGCGGAGAAGGCGGGAGGATCGTCGCAGCGGTGATTCCACATATCATGGTGCATGCGGTTCTGCAGCAAGCGGTCGCCGGTTTCTACACCGACCTCGTCACGCGGCCCACCGGGCGCGCGGTTCGCGAAAACATCGAGCGGGATCTCCCTCCAGGCACCGTCGCCGTCATGGATTTTACCGGCGTCGGCTGCCTCGATTATTCCTGCGCGGACGAGATCGTGGCCAAACTCGTACGGGACAAGGTCAAAGTGCTGCTGCTGCGCGGGCTGACGGACGCCCATCGTGAGGCGATCGAGCCAGTCCTCGCCGGTGCCGGGCTCGCGGTGCTGTGCGAGCGGGCCGACGGTGTGCTCGAGGGGCTTGGCGCCAGTGAGCCGGCGCCGGCGCTCCTCGACGAGCTCATCGAGCGGCGGCTGGCGGCACGTATTCCGGGAGGCTCCATCCGACTCACCGCGGCGTGAAACGCCGCCGACTGGGGCTGTCCACCCGCGCCATTCACGGCGATCCCAAGACACGCGCCGATTGGTCAGCGGTCGCTCCCCCGCTCTACCAAAGCTCCACGTTCACGAATCCCGTCGGGTCGACGGCCGAGGTCCTCTACACCCGTTACGGCAACAACCCGAATCAAGTCGACATCGGCAAGAAGCTGGCGCTGCTCGAAGGCGCCGACGCGGCGCTGTTCGTGGCGAGCGGCATGGGCGCGGTGGCTCTTGCCCACCTCGCGGTCCTGCGTCCCGGCGACCACCTGCTGGCGAGCGAATGGATCTATGGCGGCGTGCACCGCCTGTTCCGCGAAGAGTTCGGGAAACTCGGCATCGACGTCGCGTTCGTGAACCCGACGCAGCAGCGCACGTGGAAGCGCGCGATGCGCAAGACGACGCGGGCGGTGTTCCTCGAGACCCCGACGAACCCGTTGTTGCGGGTCATCGATCTCGAGCCGGTCGCGACGCTGTGCAAGGCCGAGGGTCTCGCGCTGATCGTCGATTCGACGTTTGCGTCGCCGGTCAACTTCCGCCCGCTCGAGCATGGTGCCGATCTGGTCATTCACTCGGCGACGAAGTATTTGAATGGTCATACCGACGTCATCGCCGGCGCCGTGGCAGGGACGGATCAGGTGGTCGAAGAAGTCCGGCGATTGATGCAGGTATGGGGACAGGCGATCGATCCGTTCGCCGCCTGGCTCATCGATCGCGGGATGCGCACCCTGACGGTGCGCGTGCAGCGACAAAACGAAATCGGCCTTGCGCTCGCCGAGTGGTGCGCGAAACAGGATTCGATCGCGAAGGTCCACTACCCCGGCTTGCCCTCGCATCCCGATCACGAGCTTGCGAAACGGACCCTCGGCGGTTTTGGCGGCATGCTCGGCATCGAGCTGAAAGGCGGCGTGCGGGCCGCCGAGCGGTTCCTGAAGGCGCTGACGATCGCGGCGCATGCGCCGAGTCTCGGCGGTGTGGAAACGCTGGTTTCGGAGCCCCGCCTCACCTCCCACGCGAGTCTCACGGCGGAACAGCGCGCCCAGGCTGGCATACCGGACGGATTTCTGAGATTTTCCCTGGGACTGGAGGATCCCGATGACCTCATCGCGGACTTCGCCCAGGCCCTGGCGCGGCACTAGATGATCAAATTCACGAACGTCTTCAAGGCCTTCCCCAAGGGCGGCCTGGCGCTCAAGGACGTCTCCTTCCACGTCGCCAAAGGGGAGTTCGCCTTCCTCACCGGCCATTCCGGCGCCGGCAAGTCGACCGTTATGAAGCTGATCTACGCCGAGGAACGCCCCACGTCAGGCGAGGTGCGTGTCTCGGGCTACAACGTGAACGAGATGCGTCCCCGCGACGTCCCGATGCTGCGCCGCAAACTCGGCATCGTCTTCCAGGATTTCCGGCTGCTCGAGGACCGTACCGCCGAAGAAAACGTCGCGTTCGCGCTCGAGGTCACCGGCGCTAGGGTATCGACGATCTCGGCGCGCGTGATGCGGGTGCTCACGCAAGTCGGCCTCGCCGCCAAGGCGCAAGCGTATCCCCGCGAGCTGTCGGGCGGCGAGCAGCAGCGCGTCGCCATCGCACGCGCCCTCGTGAACGAACCGACGGTGCTGCTCGCCGACGAGCCCACCGGGAACCTGGACGAGCGGGCGACGCGCGGTGTGTTCCAGCTGCTGCGCGACATCAACGCCAGCGGCACGGCGGTCGTCATGGCCACACACGACCTCGACCTGGTGCGGCAGGCCCCGTATCGCGTGATCGAGCTGCAGGAAGGCGCGCTCGTCTACGACTCGGCGGTAGATGAGGCGTCCCCTCGTGACCAGGCGGCGGCGCCATGAATCTGACGTTCCGTGAGGCGATGCTGACGTTCAAGCGCGCACCGCTGCTGTCGGCGCTCTCCGTCACCACAATCGCGTTTTCCCTGTTTGTGCTGGGCCTGTTCGGTCTCGTCGTCGTGAACCTGCAGGATGCGCTGCGCGGCGTCGAAGAGCGCGTTGAGGTCGTCGCCTACCTGCTGCCGGGCGCGCCGGTCGAAGCGGTGGCCCAGGCGCTCAAGGACATTGAAGCCTTTCCGGAGGTTCAGTCGGCGACCTATGTCTCCGAAGACGACGCGCTCGCCCGCGCCCGCGCCGAGCTGGTCGAGTTGCGGGACGTGATGCAGGAGTTGGAGCGCAATCCGCTGCCGGCCTCGATCGAGGTGAAGCTCAAGCCGGGCTTTCGCGATACGGATCACGTCAGCGCGGTGGCGGAGCGACTGCGCGGCTTCGGATTCGTGGACGACGTGCGCTTCGGCCGCGATTGGGTCGAGAAGCTCGATCGCCTGCGCGGTCTGGCGGCCGCGGTCGGCATCGTGGTCGGAGCGGCATTCGCGGTGGTAGCGATCATCATCATCGGCACGACGATCCGGATGGCGGTACTGCAGCGCAGTCGCGAGATTGCGATCATGCGGCTCGTGGGCGCGACCGACGGCTTCATCCGCCGCCCGTTCCTGCTGCAGGGCGCGATCAAGGGGTTGCTCGGCGGAGCCGTGGCCATAGCCCTGTCGTTTGGCGCGTACCTGCTGATCAATCGTTATCTGTTGCAGTCGGCGTTCTTCACGCAGGAGCAGGCTGCCGCAATCGTGGCCTTCGGCGCCTTGATCGGCTTGCTCGGAAGCTCGCTCAGTGTCGGGCGCCACCTCAAACGCGTATGAAGGCCCTGCTGCTCCTGCTGATTGCCGCACCGGTTGTCGCACAACAGCGCCCCTACCAACAGCAGATGCAAGAAAACCAGCGACGGCTCGAAGGCATCAGGCGTGAGCGATCCGACGTCGAGCAGGAGCTCGAACGGCTTCGCACCCAGGCGCATTCGCTCTCCGACGAAATCGCGAACATCGAGCAGCAAAAGCAAAGCACCAACCGCATCGTGAACGAGCTCGACCGCCAGATCACGGGACTCGGCGGGCAGATCGACCAGATCACGGTGGATCTGCTGATAGCCCAGGACGCGCTGCTAGAGAAACGGGCCGTGCTCGAACGACGGCTGGTGGACATCTACAAGCGCGGCGCGCTGTACGGTTGGCAGGTGCTCTTGGCCGCCGAGAGCTTCGGCGATCTGCTGTCGCGCTACAAGTACCTGTTCCTCGTCAGCCGGCAGGACCGCCTGCTCACCAATGACATGTTCAAGCTGCGCGACCGCGTCGCGCGCCAGCGCCAGCTGCTCGTGGATGCGCGTGAGACGCTCGCCCGTCGCCGCCAGGAGCGCACCGATGAGCTTGGCCGCTATCTCGCGCTCGAGCACGAGCGCGAAACCAACCTCCGCGCGACCCGGCGCAGCGCGCGCGCGGCGGAGCAGCGCCTCACGCGTCTGGATCGGGACGAGCGCTCGCTCAACGACCGGATCGAAGCGCTGGAACGCGCCCGGCGCGAAGCGGAGTTGCGCGGTGTCAGCACCGGAGCCGGTGCGATCACGACCGCCGACCTTGGCGGCCTGGATTGGCCGGTCGAGGGCGTAATCATCTATCCCTTCGGCACGACGACGGGCCCGAACAATACGCGCATCCCACGGCACGGCATCGGAATCAAGGCACCGGTGGGCACCGCGGTCCGCGCGGTCGCGAGCGGGACGGTGAGTCTCGCGGGACCGCTCGGGCTCTACCTGACCTCGGTCTTGATCGACCATGGGGGTGGCTACTACACGTTCTACGCCTACCTGAACGACGCCACCGTTCACAAGGGCGACCGCGTCCTGCGCGGCCAGGTGATCGGCCACCTCGGCGGTGCGTCGAGTGACGAGGGCCCGCACCTCCACTTCGAAATTCGCGGCCAGGGCGGCATCGCGCTGGATCCCGGCAATTGGCTGCGTTCTCCCCGACCCCGGCGTTAGCGCTCACCGCCGTCCTGTGGGCCGCGGCGTGCTCGGGTTCCGGCAACACGCTCACCGTCGCCGGCACCGTCGAGATTCGCGAAGTGCGGCTCAGCCCACTGGCCTCCGGCCGGCTCTCCAGGCTCCTCAAAGACGAAGGCGACTCCGTGCGCACCGGCGATACCGTCGCCGTGCTGGACCAGCCCGGGCTCTCCGCATTGATCGAGCAGCGACGGGCGCTTGCCGAAGCGGCCGCCGCCCGCACCGCCGAGATCCGCGCCGCGGAAGCGGATAGCGCGCGGGCCGCGAATGACCTGGCGCGGGCGCGTGTGCTGCGCCAGCAGGGCATCGCCTCGCCGCAGGAGCTGGACCGGTTGCAGACGGCCGCTGCGACGTCCACTGCACGCCTCGCGTCGGTCCGCGCGTCGGTGCGCGAGTCGCAGGCCGCGCGCGCGGGCGCCGCAGCCACCGAATCCATCCGCGATCAGCTCGTTGTCCTCTCTCCCGCCGACGGCATCGTGCTGACCCGCTTCGCCGAGCGCGGGGAGGTCATCGCCGCTGGCGTGCCGGTGGTGTCGGTAGGCTTGGTCCGTGAGCCGTGGATTCGCGCCTATGTCGGCGAGCGCTACGTCGCCCGCCTCAGGACCGGACAGGTAGTCCATATCCGGGTGGATGGATATCCCGATACGGCGTTCGTCGGGCACATCAGCGAGATCGCACCACGAGCCGAGTTCACGCCACGCGCGGCGCTGACTGAACGCGAGCGCGCCGATCTCGTTTTCGGCATCAAGGTCGCCACCGACGGCGGGAGCGGCCGCCTCAAGGCCGGGATGCCGGTAGAGCTCGAGATACCGTTCTTGCCGTGACCGACGTCGCAGTCGAGACTCGCCATCTGACGCGCCGCTTCGGCTCCATCGTCGCCGTGCGCGATTTGAACCTCACGATCGCCAAAGGCGAAGTCTTCGGGCTCCTCGGCCCCAACGGCTCTGGCAAGACGACCACCATCCGTATGCTGTGCGGGCTGCTGGCACCGTCCGAGGGAACGGCCATCGTGGCGGGGGTCGACGTCCGCGAGGCCCCCGATCGCATCAAGGAACTCATCGGCTACATGTCGCAGCGGTTCGGGCTCTACGAGGATCTCACAGTCGCCGAAAACATGGATTTCTACGCCGGGATCTACGGCCTCGAAGGCCCTGGTAAGCGCGGCCGCATCGCGGACGTGGTGTCATTTTTAGGGCTGGACCGGCGCCTGAATCAGCTCGCCGGCACGTTGTCAGGCGGTTGGAAGCAGCGACTCGGCCTCGCTTGTGCGATGATGCATCAACCCCAAGTGCTGTTCCTCGATGAACCGACAGCCGGCGTGGATCCGGCCGCACGCCGCAGCTTCTGGAAGACCATCCATATGCTCGCGGAGCAAGGCACGACGATCATCGTCACGACGCATTACATGGACGAGGCGGAGCGCTGCACTCGCGTCGCGCTGCTCAGTCAGGGGCACCTCATCGCGCTGGGCCATCCCAGCGAGGTCGCAACGCAAGTTGGAGAGGGAGCAAAAACCCTGGAGGACGCATTCGTCATTCTTCAGGAGCGCGACGAATGAGGCGTTTCATGCCCATGTTTCGGAAAGAGTTCATCCAGATGCGGCGCGACCGCCTCACACTCGGCATCATGGTCGGCATTCCGGTCCTCCAGCTGCTGCTGTTCGGCTACGCGATCCAGACCGACGTGCGCCACATCCCCACGATCGTGCTGGACGAGTCGCGCACGCCGGCGAGCCGCGACGCCATCGCGGCGTTCGAGAACACCGGCAATTTCCGGATTGTGGCCCATGTCAACGGGCGAGACGAGCTCGATGCGTGGATTGCGCGCGGCGACGCGCAGGCGGGCATCGCCATCCCGCACGACTATCCGCGGGACCTCGCGCGCGGCACGACCGCGCAGATCCAGGTCATCGTCGACGCTTCCGACCCGCTATCCTCGCAGGCGGCGCTGGCCGCGGCGGCGGGAGTCGCGCAGGTACGCAATCTGGCCATTCTCTCCGCGGCGGCGCGCCGCCCCGAACTCCCGTTGGAAACGCGCGTTCGGCCCCGCTACAATCCCGGCCTGCGCAGCCCGAATTACATCGTGCCCGGACTCGTGGGGGTGATTCTCACGATGACGATGATCCTCGTTACGGCGATGGCGATCGTGCGCGAGCGGGAGCGCGGCACGCTCGAGCAGCTCATTGTCACGCCGGTCACCAAGACGGAGATGATGCTCGGCAAGATCACGCCCTACGTTGGCGTGGGCCTCGTCCAGATGACGACCGTGCTGCTGCTGGGCCGGTTCGTGTTCGATGTGCCGTTGACGGGGAACGTGCTACTGCTCTACGGCATCGCGCTGGTGTTCATCGTGGCGAGCCTGGCGCTCGGCCTATTCGTCTCGACGCTCGTGCAAACGCAGCAGCAGGCGATGCAGGCGAGTTTCTTCTTCGTCCTCCCGAACATCCTCCTATCCGGTTTCATGTTCCCGCGCCAGGCGATGCCGGCGGTCTTTCAGTGGATCGGCGCGCTCCTGCCGTTGACACACTTCCTCAAGGTGCTGCGCGGTATTCTGCTGAAGGGCGTGGGCGTGCGCGAGTTGTGGAACGAGATGGCGATCCTGCTGGCCTTCGCGGTCGTCCTCATCGCGCTCTCCATTCGGCGATTTCGGAAAACGCTCGACTAGGGCGTGCGTGGTGCGTGGGCCACGCTATGTTCAGCGAATGCCACGGCTCGCTCGTTTTGCCCCCCACACACGCGGCGCCCGCACTCGCATGGTCATGCGACAGCTGGCGGGCCGAGGGATCCGCGATCAGCGTGTGCTCGTGGCGATGCGCTGGCTCCCGCGCGAGTGGTTTCTGCCACCGCACCTTGCGAGCGACGCTTATAACGACGCTCCCCTGCCGATCGGGAACGGCCAGACGATCTCACAACCGTACGTGGTCGCGCTCATGACCGAGCAGCTCGCGCCACGCCGCACGGACCGCATTCTCGAGATCGGAACGGGTTCAGGATATCAGACCGCGATTCTTGCCTACCTCGCGGCCAGCGGCAACGTCTTGACGGTCGAGCGCCTGCCTGACCTTCTGGTCGAAGCCGAGGAGCGATTTCGGCGCCTGGGGCTGACCAACATCGTCACACGCCTGGGCGACGGCGCGGCCGGCTGGCCCGAGGAGGCACCGTTCGACGGGATCCTCGTCGGGGCGGCGGCACCGCGTATTCCGGAGCCGCTGACGACACAACTCGCGCCTGGTGGCCGGCTCGTGATCCCGATCGGTGACCTCGCGTCGCAAGAGCTGGTCATCCTGGAACGGTCCACGCGTGGGGAGCTGGTGCAACGCAATGCGGGCGGCGTGCGCTTCGTCCCGCTGATCTCGCGACTCGCGTTCACGGAGGAGCCGTCGGCGTGATGCTGGGGGCGCACGTCTCGAGCGCGGGCGGCGTGGCGGCCGCGCCGCAACGTGGCGGACAACTGCGGGCCAACGCCATTCAGCTCTTCACCAAGACGCCGAATCAATGGCGTGAGCGAGTACTGGACGCGGACGAGGTCGCGCGATTTCGCAGCGCGGTGATGCGTCACAAGCTCGAAGCAGTCGTGGCGCATGACAGCTATCTGATCAACCTGGCATCGCCTGATCCGGTGCTGCGGGCCCGCAGCATCGAGAGTTTTCGGAAAGAGTTGGAGCGATCACGAACGCTGGGCCTGCGTGCGGTCGTCTCGCATCCCGGCAATTACATGGACGAACGCGAACCGGGGCTCGAGCGCAATGCGCGGGGCTACGCCGAATGCCTGGCCGCGGTGCCCGGCGATCTGGAAGTGTGGATCGAAGGCACAGCGGGATCGGGGACTGCATTGGGAGCGAGGTTCGAAGAGCTGCGGGACTTGCGCAACGCGCTGCCTGACGCAATCCGGACGCGCGTCGGATTCTGCCTCGACACGGCGCACCTCCACGCGGTTGGGTACGACTTGTCGCGCGTCGAGTCGGTGTGGGAGGAGTTCGACCGGGTGATCGGGTTCCGTCTGCTTAAGTGCTTGCACCTCAATGATTCCCGTGCCGCCGCCGCCTCGCGCGTCGACCGCCACGAATGGATCGGCGAGGGGAAGATCGGGCCGGAGCCATTCCGGTGCATCATGCGTGACCCGAATCTCAGCGAGGTCGTTAAGATTATCGAAACGCCGAAGCGGGACGATCCGCTGCGGCACGATCGCCGGATGCTGCGGCGGCTGCGGGCCTACGCCCGCGGCAACACCAGAGCACCTGCCGGCGTATGAAGGAGATCATGCTGAAGCGTTTCGCTCTCGCGATTCTGCTCGCGCTCCAGGCCCTGGGTGGCGGCGCCGTCACGCTGGCGCACGCCCGCGACGCGCTTGTTGCCCCGCCTGGCTTTGAAGCGAGCCACACTGCGCGTTGTGCCATTCTCCACGATGAGATGCGCTGCGCGCTGTGCCATTACGCGAGCGCTCGCGTCATTAATCAGCAGACGTTCACGATGCCCGAACCGACCGGCGTCGTCCGCTTCGCCCCCGAGCCGCCGGCGGTTTCGCTCGCGGCCGTCGTTCGACTCACCGCCCCCGCTCGAGCACCTCCCCTGTTCCTCTCCTGACGCACAGCATCCGCTCCGCATGTGGCGGAGCGATCGGGGTTTCGCACACACAGGAGAGGGAGTTCAACAATGAGACGCACGTTGTGCGTGCTGATGCTGGCGGTGGCGTTCTTCGCCGCCCCGGCAGTCAGCCAGCAACCGACGCAGCGCCAGGTGGATTCGCTGGCGGCGCAGGTACGGCAGCTGCGCGCCAGGCTGGACAGCTTACTTCGGGTCTTGGGCCGGCAGCCTGCGGCACCCGCAGCCGCAGCCGCGCCGGTCGGCGACGATCTCGCGGCATTGCGCGCCGCGGCGAGTCAGGCCGCGGGTGGTGGTGCACGCGATACGGGTCAAGCAGACACGTTGGCACAGGCGATGGGGCGGGAGCGCAATCAGGCTCAGCTCAATCCTGAAATCGGCGTCACGGGCGATATCCGCGGCTATGCGACCGGGCGCGGCGTGCAGCGCGATAACTTCGATCCGCGAGAGTTCGAGGTCGGCTTTCAATCCGCCCTCGACCCCTACTCGCACACCAAGATCTTCATCAGTCTCGAAGACGGACACATCGGTCTGGAGGAAGGGTACGCCTACTGGACCGGCCTGCCGGGACATGTCCGACTCGATGTCGGCAAATACCGCCAGCAATTCGGCGAGCTCAATCGCTGGCACCTCCATGCCGTGCCCGAAACCGAGTATCCACTCGCGATCACGACGTTCCTCGGAGAGGACGGCCTCTCCGGGACCGGGCTTTCGGTCTATCGCGCGTTTGGCGGGCTGGGAACTCACGAGCTCACCGCGCAGGTGACGCGGAGCGCGAGCGACTCGGAGCTGTTCGGGAACAGCGGGAGACCTACGTATCTGCTGCACCTGCTCAACTTCTGGCAGCTCAATCATTCGACATATATGCAGATCGGCGGTACGGGGCTCTATGGCACCGATCCGGACTCGGCGTTGCGCACCAAGGTCGGCGGGCTCGAGTTCCGGCTCACGTGGCGGCCGCCGCTGCGTGCGATGTACCACGAATGGACACTGCGCGGCGAGCTGCTCGCGCTGCAGAAACAGGTTGCCGGCACCGGGCCGACGCGCCTCGGCGGCTACGTCAGCTCGACCTACAAGCTGAACCAGCGCTTCATCCTTGGTGCTCGTTACGACTACGTCGAGTCCCCGGATTTCGGGGTGATCACGAGACAGTTCGTCCCCTCGCTCACGCTGTGGCAGAGCGAGT
>WNGM01001322.1_pt1 | contig 19955 bp, 17 predicted proteins | sample 5400571 | NCBI WGS metagenome assembly WNGM01 (sample SAMN13153378, study PRJNA577476) | soil metagenome | isolation source: 100 cm soil or saprolite under Garry oak tree replicate 2 | place: USA:California | collected 2016-06-15 | reverse complement strand
AGTCGGCGTAGGGCACGGTCACGTAGCGGGCCTGGCCGCCCTTCCAGCCGCCCATGTCGACGTAGCCGTAGGCGGCGCCGTCCCTGGCCGGGTTGACGTTCTCGCAGACGCCGGTGTTGCCCGCCTTGCAGTTGCGACAGCGGCCACAGGCGATGTTGAACGGCACGCTGACGAGGTCGCCCTGCTTGATGAACTCGACGTCGCGGCCCACCTCGGCGACCTCGCCGGTGATCTCGTGGCCCAGCGTCTGGCCGGGCGGGGCGGTGGTGCGGCCGCGCACCATGTGCTGGTCGGAACCACAGATGTTGGTGGCGATCACCCGCAGGATCACGCCGTGCTGGAGTGGGCGATGGCCCTGCTCCTCCAGCTCGAATTTCGGGTACTCGAGGTCCTGTACCTCGACCTTGCCCGGCCCGAGGTAGACGACTCCGCGGTTGGCGTCCGGCACGGCTGCCACCTCCGCTGGTGTTGGAAGGCCCCGTCCGGGACCTCCTCATGGCCGTTCGTCGGGGATCGGCAAGCGGACTGTGCGACACCACCCCCTCCGGTTGACGCCGGAAACCGCCAACCTACCCCCGAGGGGGGGCCAGCACAACAAGACAGGTGACAGGTGGGAGCTTTGCACCGTGCTTGCGCACGTGGTGGAATTTCTCGCAACAACTGCATCCGATCGACGCAGGGGTGCCTCCCACCGGCCCGGATGCCGGGAGGCAGCGAAGGGGGAAGCCGGTCAGAGTCCGGCGCTGTCGCGCAACTGTAGGTCGGTCGGCCGTGCGCCGGCGGCGCGCCTGGAGCGCAGGCGCGTGCCGCTCGCCAGACGGCTGGCCGGCGAGCCAGGATGCCCGCCCCGCGTTGCTCCGCAGACCTTCGCGTTTCTAAGGGGCGGGAGCCCGGGCGGCGCCCGACGTCGGCGTGACCCTCACCGAGGGTCCGGCGTCCACGAGAGCCCGGGAGGAGGACAAACCATCATGGGCGGCCGGATCAGGCTGATCGGTGCGCTCGCGCTCGCGCTGGGGCTGTTGCTGGTGGCCGCGCCGGCCATCGCGCAGGGCGATTCCAGCGTCGATCGCGCTCGCCAGTGGCTGGACCAGCAGCGCAAGCCAAACGGATCGTTCGACGACGGCGTCTTCAACCCGGTGGACCTCACCTCCAACGCGGTCATGGGCGAGCTGGCCGCCGGTTCGAGCCCGGCGCAGGCCACCCTGACGTGGCTGCGCGACTCGAGCGCGGCGGCCGCCTACGCCAAGAAGGGCCCTGGCGCCGCCGCCAAGCTGACGCTGGCGTTGGAGAGCGCGGGCGGCGACGCCGGCGGGCTGCTGACGACCATCGAGCAGACGGTCAGCGGCGGCACCTTCAAGGGGGCGGCCGGCGACTACGACGTCGCGCTCGCCGTGCTGGCGCTGCGCGGCGGCGGCCGGGACGTGCCGGCGGCGATCCTCGACGGCCTGGTCGGCAAGCAGCAGCCAGACCGCGGCTGGGCGTTCGCCGTCGGCCAGCCGTCGGACACCAATACCACCGCGGTGGTGCTGATGGCGCTGGCCAGGTCGGGCCGTGGCGACTCCGCCGCCGCCCGCGGCGGCGTCGGCTTCCTCGACGGCCAGCAGTTCGACTCCGCCGGGTGGGGCTATGACAAGCGCAGCAAGGACATCAAGTCGATGGACGCCAACTCGACCGGGCTGGTCCTATCGGCGCTCAGCGCCCTCGGCATCGACCAGCAGGCCAAGGCCAAGGGCGGCGTGACCCCGCGCGAGGCGCTGCTGCGGCTGCAGGCGCCCGCCGGCGGGTTCGCCTTCGACCCTGGCAAGCTCAAGGCCGGGACCGCCGACCAGCTCGCCACCGCCCAGGCGCTGGTCGGTCTGGCCGGCAGGAGCCTGCCGGTCGAGCGGCCGGTCGCGGCCAAGTCGCCGGCCGCGCCGAACCACACTCTCCAGGTCGTGCTGGCGACCCTGGCCGGCGTGGCCGTGCTCGCCGCCGGCCTGGGCGTGCTGCTCGTCCGCCGCCGGTCATCATGACCCGCGGCTCCGGGCGGTTGGCGCGGCCCGCCCGGACGGGGCCGCCGGCGGTGTTGCTGGCGGTGTTGCTGGCGGTGATTCTCGCGGCCGCCCCTGGAGCGGGCACACCGGCGTGGGCCGCGGAGGCTGGCGGGCGGGCGGCCCTGATCGTCGAGGTCGGGCAGACCGTGCGCCGGTTGTGTGTGGGCATCGCACGCCCGGCGGTCAGCGGCAAGGAGCTGGTCGAGGCCTCCGGGCTGGAGCAGCGCTGGGACGGCGGGGCCCTGTGCCGGTTGGCCGGCACCGGCCCGGCCGGCGGCGACTGCTTCGCCGAGTACCCGCGGTTCTGGGGCTTCTGGATCGGCGACGGTCGCGGCGGCTGGACCTGGTCGAGCGCTGGCGCCGCCAGCAGCACGGTCCGCGACGGCTCGGTGCAGGCATGGGTCTGGAGCGAAGGTCCCGACGAGTCCAGCCACCGGCGGCCGCCCGCCCTCAGGTTCGCGGACGTGTGCACCGCCGGCGGCGGCACGGCGGGCGCCTCCACGGCCCCCGGTGCGGCCCGGTCGGGCGCCGGCGGCGCGGGCTGGGCGAGCGTTGCGGGCGGCGGTGCGGTGCTGCTGGCGGCGCTGGGACTGGTGGCCGTGGCCTGGCGGAGGCGGCGCCGGGCATGACCGGAGGCCGCGCCGTGGCGCCGCTGCACCCGTTGGCCTGGCTGGTGTGGCTGGTCGGCGCCGCCGGCGTGGCCGGCGCGCTCGGCAACCCCCTGTACCAGCTCCCGCTCCTCGGTGTGCTGGCGGCGGTCTACCTGGCCGGGCACGCCGACGCGCCGTGGGCGCGCGCCTTCCCGCTGTTCCTGCGCCTCGGCGTGATCGTGCTGGTGCTGCGGACCATCCTGGCGGGAGCCGGCGGCGACGCCACGCCGCCGGTGCTGTTCCGGCTTCCGCAGCTCCGCCTGCCCGGCGGGGTTGCCGCGCTCGGCGGGCCGGTGTCCGCCGGCGCGCTGGCGAGCGGCTTCCGCAACGGCCTGACGGTGCTGCTGCTGGTGGCTGCCTTCGGCGCGTTCAACGCCTGCGTCAGCCCGTCCCGGCTGCTGCGGCTGGTCCCCGGCTTCCTGTTCGAGGCGGGCCTGGTCGTCACGGTCGCGCTGGCGTTCGTGCCGCAGACGGTGATCGGCCTCAACCGCACCCTGGAGGCGCAACGGCTGCGCGGCCACCGCCTGCGCCGCCTGCGCGACCTCGGCCCGCTGCTGCTGCCGCTGCTGGCCGGCGGGCTGGAGCGCGCCCTCACGCTGGCCGAGGCGATGGAGGCGCGCGGCTACGGCCGCCACCGGCCAGGCGCCGGCCAGGGCCGCGGCGCCGCCGTGCTCGGGCTGGCCGGCCTGGTCGCCGCCGTGCTCGGGGGCTTCGCCCTGCTGGCGGGCAACGCGGCCTGGAGCGCCCGCGCCCTGCTGGGGATCGGCGCCGTGGCGGTGGCGGCCGCCTCCGCCGCCAGCAGCCGCCGCAGCGGGCGCACCCGCCACCGCCAGGAGCGCTGGCGGCGCGTGGACAGCGCGGTCGCCGTGGCCGCCGTGGCCGCGCTCGGCGTTGTGGTGGCCGCCAGACTCGCCGGGATCGGCGACCTCGGCTGGACCGGCGCCGCCCAGCTCGCCGCCCCCGGTTTCGCCTGGCTCCCGGCGCTGGGCCTGTTCGGCCTGGCCGCCCCGGTGGCCGTTGGAGCCCCGCGGGTGGTCCCCGATCCGGTGGCCGGGGGAGGCCCGCGATGATCCGCGTAGAACGGCTCAGCTTCGCCTATCCGGGCTCCGGCGGCCCCGCCCTGCGCGACGTCGACCTGCGCGTCGGCGAGGGCGAGCTGGTGCTGCTGGTGGGCAGCTCGGGCTCTGGGAAGTCAACCCTGCTGCGCTGCCTCAACGGGCTGGTCCCCCACTTCTCCGGCGGGACCTTCGCCGGGCGCGTCCAGGTCGCCGGCCGCGACACCCGGACGACCCAGCCGCGCGACCTGGCCGACGTGGTCGGGCTGGTCTTCCAGGACCCGGAGGCCCAGTCGGTGGCCGAGGCCACCAGCGACGAGATCGCCTTCGCCATGGAGAACCTGGAGCTTCCGCCGGCGGTGATGCGGCGCCGCCTGGAGGAGGTCCTCGACCTGCTCGACCTGGCGCCGCTCCGGGAGCGCCAGCTGACCTCGCTGTCCGGCGGCGAGCGCCAGCGGGTCGCGATCGCCGCGGTGCTGGCCGCCCAGCCGAGCGTGCTGCTGCTCGACGAGCCCACCAGCCAGCTCGACCCGCGCGGCGCCGAGGAGGTCCTCAGCGCGCTGGAGCGGCTGGTCCACGAGCTCGGCCTCACCGTGGTGCTCGCCGAGCACCGCCTCGAACGGGTCGCCGGCTTCGCCGACCGCGTGCTCTGCATGGACGCCGGACGCCTGGTCGGCGACGGCCCGCCGCGCGAGGTGCTCGGCAGCTCGCCGCTGGCCCCACCGGTGACCGCGCTCGGCCGGCTGGCGGGCTGGGCACCGCTGCCGCTGACCGTCCGCGAGGGCCGGCGGCAGGCCGGCCCGCTGCGGGAGCGGCTCGGCCCGGCGCCGCCCCCCGCCCGGCGGCGGGCGGCCGGCCGGCCGCTGCTGGAGCTCGACCGGCTGCGGGTCACCTATCCCGGACGCGAGGCGCTGCGCGGCGTGGACCTGGAGGTCGCCGGCGGCGAGGTGGTCGCGCTGATGGGCCGTAACGGCGCCGGCAAGACCACCCTGCTGCGCGCGGCCATGGGCCTGGTGGCCGCCGCCGGCGGGCGCGTGCGCCTCTGCGGCCGCCCGGTCGCCGGGCGGCGCACGGCCGAGCTGGCCCGGCAGGCCGGCTTCGTGCCGCAGGACCCCAGCGCCGCGCTGTTCGCCGAGACGGTCGAGCGCGAAGTGGCCTTCACCGCCCGCAACCACGGCCTGCCGCAGTCGGCGGTCGACGCCACCCTGGCGGATCTCCGCCTCCAGGACCTGCGCGAACGCCACCCCCGCGACCTCTCCGCCGGGCAGCGGCTGCTGGTGGCCCTGGCGGCCGTGCTGGTCGCCGGGCCCCGGGTGCTGCTGCTCGACGAGCCGACCAGAGGCCTGGACGCTCCCTCCAAGCAGCGGCTGGTCGAGCTGCTGGCCGCCCGCCGGGCGGCCGGCGCCGCCGTGGTGCTGGCCACCCACGACGTCGAGCTGGCCGCCAGGATCGCCGACCGGGTCGCCCTGCTCGCCGAGGGCGAGCTCGTCGCCAGCGGCCCGGTCGACCAGGTGCTGTCGGAGTCGACGGTGTTCTCGCCCCAGGTCGCGCGGGTGCTCGGCGGCCCCTGGCTGACCGTCGCGGAGGTCCGCGAAGCCCTGGAGGCCACGGCGTGAGACGCCAGCGAGCGGCACCGGCGGCCCTGCCCTCCGGGGGCGCGCGCGGCCGGCTCGTGCTGGCGGCGACCAGCCTGATCGGGCTCGCCGGGTTCACCTGGCCGCTGCTCTACGGCGCCAGGCGGGTGGGACCCGACAGCGCGCACGCGGCCGACGCACCCTGGCTGTTCGCGATCCTGGTGGCGCTGCTGCTGGCGATCGTGGCGGTGGAGCACGCCGCCGGCCGGATGAGCGCCAAGACCGTGGCGGTGCTGGCGGTGCTGGCCGCGCTCAACTCGGTGCTGCGGCTGCCCGGCGGGGTGGCCGGGTTCAACGCGCTGTGGTTCCTGTTGATCGTGTCCGCCCGCGCCTACGGCCCGACCTTCGGGTTCCTGCTCGGCTCCTTCACGCTGTGCTGCTCGGCGCTGGTGACCGGAGGGGTGGGACCGTGGCTGCCCTTCCAGATGCTTGCCGCCGGCTGGGTCGGGCTCGGGGTCGGGCTGCTGGAGCCGGTCCCGCGCGGCGGGCGCGCCGAGGTGCTGGCGCTGGCCGCCTACGGGGTCGCCGCGGCGGTCGTCTATGACCTGGTGATGGACCTGTGGTTCTGGCCGCTGGCGGTGGAGGGCCCGCTGGGCTTCGCGCCCGGGATCGGGCTCGGCGCCACCATCGGCCGCTTCCTCGCCTTCCACCTGGCCACCGCCCTCCCGTGGGACCTGACCGGCGCGATCGGCAACGCCGCCGTGCTGCTGGCCGTCGGCCGCCCGGCGCTGCGCACCCTGGAGCGGGCCGGGCGCCGCCTGCGCTTCCAGGCCGTGCCGGAACTGCTCGATCCCGACCGCCCCGGCGCCGGCGCGCCCTCCGCGGCGGGCCCGGCCGCCCCGCGGGTGGGGCCGCCGGAGCCGCGCTAGGCTGGGCGCGAGATGCCCATCCCCGCAGGCTCGACGGCCGCCCGTGCCGGGGCGCTGGCCGCCACGCTCGGCGTCGTGGCGGCGGCGGCCTGCTGGGGCATCTCCGCGATCATGGCCAAGGTCGCCTTCCAGCACGGCGTCCCTCCCGACCGCATGGCGCAGGCCCGCGCGGCGGTCGCGCTGCTGGCGTTGGCACCGCTGCTGGCGTGGCGCCGCCGCGACCTGCTGCGGCCGCCCGCCGGCACGCTGCCGCTGCTGCTCGGCTTCGGCGTCAGCGTCGCCGCCGTCAACTACGCCTACTACGTGGCCATCGACCACCTGGCCGTCGGCGTGGCCATCTCGCTGCAATACACCGCGCCGGTGCTGGTGCTCGGCTGGACCGTGCTGGTCGCCCGCGGCCGCGCCACGCGGCTGGCGTGGGTCGCGGCGGGTTGCACGCTGGCCGGGGCAGTGCTCGTCAGCCAGGCGCTCACCGGCTTCGGCGGGCTCGACGCGACCGGGCTCGCCGGCGGCGCCGCCTCGGCGGTGCTGTTCGCGGCCTACCTGCTGACCGCGGAGGCCGCCGGCCGCGCGGGCGCGCAGCCGGCCACGGTGCTGCTGTGGGGGTTCGTCGCGGCGGTGATCGCCTGGAGCCCGATCTCCCCCTGGTGGTCCTGGCCGTTCGCCGCCCTGCGCCAACCGTCGGTGCTGCTGGCCGTGATCGGGGTCGGGCTCGTCGGCACCCTGCTGCCCTTCTTCCTGGCGGTCGCCGCCGTGCGGGTCGTCTCGGCCGCGACCGCCGGCATCGCCGCCACCTTCGAGCCCGTGTTCGCCGCCACCTTCGCCTGGCTGCTGCTGGGCCAGCACCTGCGGCCTGTGCAGCTCGCCGGCGGCCTGCTGGTGGTCGCCGGCGTGGTCCTCGCCCAGCTCGCCCCACCTCGGCTCACCGCCCGAGTGGTGGATGGCGAAGCAACCCGAGAAGACGGAACCGACGGAGGTGGACCGCCCGTTGCAAGAGTGAGCGGGCCGGCCCGCGGGGTGGACGAAGCGCGTAGGCTGACCGCTCGGTTGGGCCGGGCGCAAGCGGTTCAAGGGGTGGGACGAGCGGACCGGCACGACTAAGGTAAGAGAGGACACGGCGACAGCCCCAAGCCCGGGAGCAACACGGTGAGCGACCACAACGAGGTCACCACGGGACGGACCCTCGACCAGGTGCCCGACCCGGACCCGCAGGAGACCAGCGACTGGCTGGACTCCCTGAGCGACGTTGTCCAGCGCGAGGGTCCGCACCGGGCCCGCTTCCTGCTGCGGAAGGTGCTCGAGCACGCCGGCGCGCTGGACGTCGGCCTGCCGGCGCTGACCTCGACCGACTACGTCAACACCATCCCCGCCGCCGCGGAGCCCCCGTTCCCCGGCGACGAGGAGCTGGAGCGGCGCCTGCTGTCGATCGTGCGATGGAACGCGGCGGCGATCGTTTCCCGTGCCAACAAGCCCGAGCTGTCGCTGGGCGGCCACATGGCCTCCTACGCGTCGGCGGCCGAGCTGTTCGAGGTCGGCTTCAACCATTTCTTCCGCGGCAAGGACGACGGCCCGGGCGACCAGGTCTTCTTCCAGGGCCACTCCTCCCCCGGCGTGTACGCGCGCGCGTTCCTCGAGGGCCGGCTCACGCAGGAGCAGCTCGACCGCTTCCGGCAGGAGGCCAGGCCGGGCGGGCTCTCGTCCTACCCGCATCCACGGCTCATGCCGGAGTTCTGGGAGTTCCCGACGGTATCGATGGGCCTCGGGGCGATCAACGCCATCTACCAGGCGCGCTTCAACAAGTACCTGGCCAGGCGTGGCATCGCCGACACCAGCGGGTCGCGGGTCTGGGCCTTTCTCGGCGACGGCGAGATGGACGAGCCGGAGGCGGTCGGCGCGCTCAGCGTCGCCTCCCGCGACGAGCTGGACAAGCTCACCTTCGTGATCAACTGCAACCTCCAGCGCCTGGACGGTCCGGTGCGCGGCAACGGCAAGATCATCCAGGAGCTGGAGGCGATCTTCCGGGGCGCCGGCTGGAACGTGGTCAAGGTGCTGTGGGGCCGGCTGTGGGACCCGCTGCTGGAGCGTGACACCTCCGGCGCGCTGGTGGCCAAGCTCAACTCGACGCCCGACGGCGAGTTCCAGACCCTGGCGGCGGAGGACGCGGCCTACGTCCGCGAGCACCTGTTCGGCTCCAAGCCGCTGCGCGACCTGATCGGCGACCTCTCGGACGAGGAGGTCGTGCGGCTGTCCCTGGACCGGGGCGGGCACGACCTGGGCAAGGTCCACGCCGCCTACCAGGCCGCGGTGACGCGACAGGGCCAGCCCACCGTGGTGATCGCCCAGACGATCAAGGGCCGCGGCCTGGGGCGCGAGTTCGAGGCGCGCAACGCGACCCACCAGATGAAGAAGTTCGTGCGCGGGACGCTGAACAGCTTCCGCGACCGTCTCGGCCTGGACATTCCCGACGAGGACCTTGCGGGCGGCTACCCGCCCTACCACCGCCCGCCGGAGGACTCCGACCTGCACCGCTACCTCATGGACCGGCGCCGCGAGCTGGGTGGCGCGGTGCCGCGCCGGGTGGTCCGGTCCAAGCCGCTGGAGCTTCCCGGCGACGAGTCCTACGCGAGGCTCAAGCAGGGCTCCGGCCGCCAGGAGGTGGCCACCACCATGGCGCTGGTGCGCCTGGTCAAGGACCTGCTGCGCCACGCCGACCTGGGAAAGCGGATCGTGCCGATCATCCCGGACGAGGCGCGGACCTTCGGGATGGACTCGCTGTTCCCCCAGCTGAAGATCTACTCGGTCAAGGGCATGAACTACGACGCCGTCGACCGCGAGCTGGTGCTCTCCTACAAGGAGGACGAGCACGGCCAGATCCTGCACGAGGGGATCACCGAGGCCGGCTCGATGAGCGAGTTCCACGCGGCGGGGTCGAGCTACGCGACCTTCGGCGAGCCGATGATCCCGCTGTACGTCTTCTACTCGATGTTCGGCTTCCAACGCACCGGCGACCTGGCCTGGAGCGCGGCCGACCAGCGCTGCAAGGGCTTCCTGATCGGCGCCACCGCGGGGCGGACCACCCTGAACGGCGAAGGGCTCCAGCACCAGGACGGCCATTCGCTGCTGCTGGCCAGCACCAATCCGGCGTGCGTGGCCTACGACCCCTCGTTCGCGTTCGAGATCCCGGTGATCGTCAAGGACGCGCTGGAGCGCATGTACGGCGAGCGGGCCGAGGACGTCTTCTACTACCTCACGGTCTACAACGAGCCGTCCGTGCAGCCGGCCATCCCGGGGGACCTCGACGAGGCGCTGATCGTCCAGGGCCTGTACCGCTACAAGACGGTCGAGGGCCACGCCCACCGGGCGCAGCTCGTCGCCAGCGGCAGCGCCATGCCGGCGGCGCTGCGCGCCAGCGAGCTGCTGGCCGCCGACTTCGACGTGGCCGCCGATGTGTGGAGCGCCCCCGGCTGGCAGCGGCTGCGGCAGGAGGCGCTGGAGTGCGAGGAGTGGAACCGCCTGCACCCGACGGGGGAGCAGCGCGTGCCGCTGGTGAACCGCACCTTCGCCGAGGTGGACGGGCCGATCGTTGCGGTGACCGATTTCATGCGGGCCGTTCCTGACCAGATCTCCCGCTGGGTGCCGCGGCCCTACACGATCCTGGGGACCGACGGGTTCGGCCGCTCGGACACCCGGGCGGCGCTGCGCCGGCACTTCAAGATCGACGCCGAGAACCTCACGGTCGCCGTGCTCCAGGAGCTGGCCCTGGCCGGCGAGGTCAAGCCCGAGCTGGTCGCCGACGCGATCAAGCGCTACGAGCTCGACCCGGAGGCCACCACCGAGGTCCCCTGAGCGGAGCCACCGACCACCACCAGGTCGATCGAGCGCGGGTCGGCGCCGTCGCCGTCGACCAGCCCGGCGGCAAGCACCTCCGCCTTGAACGCCGGCGTGCCCAGCACCAGCGCGTGCGCTCCGGCGAACCCCTCGCGGCGCAGCAGCACCGCCAGCGCCGCCCCGGTGGTGAGCACCTCCTCGGGGGCCGTCGGGATGCCGACTTTCTCGAGCCGCCGCGCGTAGCCGGCGCGGTCCTGGCGGGGGTCGTCGGTGAGGAACCCGATCCGGCAGCCGCGCGCCCGCAGGGTCGCCACCGCCTCGGGCGAGCCGGGCACGACGTCCGGCCACACGTAGACCGTCCCGTCAAGATCGAGCAGGACGACCTCGAAGCGGTCGGCGGGCGCACCGCGCACTCTGCTGCGCATCGGCGGACCCTACGACGAGGCCGGCGCCGGCGCGTCCTTGGGCGAGGAGTCGACGAATGGCGGTCTGGTTACCCGCACGGCACCGCGCTTGCCGCGGACGTCGACCTCCAGCTCGGTCCCCGGCTCGGTCCGCCCGCGCTCCACGTACGCGAGCGCGATCCCGTGCCGCAGGCTCGGCGAGAAGGTCCCGCTGGTCACCTCTCCGACCCGCTGGTCGCCGGCCAGCACGGCCATGCCGTGCCGCGGGATCAGCCGATCGGTCGAGACCAGCCCGACCAGCAGGCGACGCGTGCCCGCCGCCTTGCGCTCCACCAGCGCGTCGTGGCCGCGGAAGTCGGGCTTGCCCATGGCGACCGCCCAGCCCACCCGCGCCTCGAAGGGGTCGGTCTGGGGGGAGATGTCATTGCCGTGCAGCGGGTAGCCCATCTCCAGCCGCAGGGTGTCGCGGGCCCCGAGCCCCGCCGGCACGGCCCCGAGCGGCTCGCCCCGCCCGAACAGCTCGTCCCAGAGCTTGGCCGCCAGATCCCCGGCGACCAGCAGCTCGTAACCGCGCTCGCCGGTATAACCGGTGCGGGACAGCCACAGCGGCTCCCCGGCGTAGGTCACCGGGGCGGCGCGCATGTATGCGAGCTCCGCGACCTCGGCGGGGAACAGGCCGCCCACCAGCTCGGGCGCGCGGGGGCCCTGCACCGCCAGCACGGCCACGTCCGGCCGGGGCACCACCTGCACCTCCCCGCCGTCCAGCGCCCCTGCCGAGGCGCGCACCGCGTCGGCGACCTTCGGCCAGTTGGCGGCGTTGGGGACCAGCAGGTAGCCCTCCGCGGTCCAGTAGGCGATCAGGTCGTCGACGATCGTGCCCTCGTCGGTGAGGCACAGCGTGTACTGGGCGGCGCCGAGCGTATCGAGGCGGTCCAGGTCGCCCGAGAGGGCGTGCTGGAGGGCGGCGCGGGCACCCGGGCCGCCCACCTCGACCTTGCCGAGGTGGGTGAGATCGAAGATGCCGACGGCCTCGCGGACGGCGCGGTGCTCGCTGAGCGTGCCGGCGTACTCGATGGGCATCTCCCAGCCGGCGAACGGGCCCATCTTGGCGCCGAGCCGACGGTGGACGGCATCCAGCGGGGAGCGCTTGCGCTCCTCCGCGGCAGCTTGGGTCACTCGCTCTCCTTGGGCGGCGTGGCGGGACGTGGCCGCGGGGTCCGCGCGGGCGGCCGGGAGGTGCGCACCGGCGGCGGGCCCTCGCTCTGGAGCCGACGGTCGGTGCGGCCCTCCGCCTTCATCCTGGCGTTGTAGGCGCGCATCCGCTCCGGGTAGCCGACGATCTGCACGTCGTAGACGGGCAGTCCCAGCTCGCGGGCGACCCGCTGGATCACCTTGGGCGAGCCGACCCGGCGGCGCGTCCACTCCCCGTCGGTCGCGACCGCCACCGCGGTGGTGTCGGTGACCATCGTCTCGGGCTCCACGAAGAACTCCACGCCCTCGCGCGTGCGCGCGAACGAGCGGAGCGCGTCGAGGTCGTCCGGGGTCGCCTCGCGGTCCATGGAGGCCACCCGGCTGCCGCGGGTGCGCCGGATACGGAACGCGTCGAGAAAGCTCACTTGCCTGCCTTGTGCACGATCGAGAGTACTTGCTTGGACAGCTCGATATGGGGTAGATCGGTCGATTCAGCCACACCCCGGACGCTCCAGCGGACCAGGTCCCGCATGGAGACGATGCCGATCAGCCCCTGCTCGGAGATGACCGGCAGGTGCCGGACCCCGGCCCGGACCATCTCGCCGGCGGCCTCCTCGACGGGGGCGTCGGGCCCGATGGTGATCACGTCGTCGGTGAGCGCCTCGTGCGCCGCGACGTTCTTGGGGTCCTCGCCGGAGCCGACCACGCCCAGGATGTCCCGCTCCGTGAGGATGCCGAGGACGCGGTCGTCCTCCAGCACGATGACCGACCCGATCTTCCTCGAGCGCATCAGGCTCGCCACGTCGGCCACGTTGTACTCGGGGCCGACGGTGACGAGGTCCTTGCTCATGATCTCAGAGACCTCCATCGAGGCAGTCCTCCCCTACTGCGTGTGCAAGAACCTTTCGGTCGGGTGATCCTGGCGCGGTTCCCCGTTCCATGTGGGGGGAGCTCGCTCCCCCCACGGCCCCCCAAGAGCGCCTGTGCCACTGGACCGAGCGTACCGTACGGTAACTCATCGGGACCATCGTTTGCCCACCCTGCGGCAGGGCATCCCGTCCGTGGCCGTCCAGCACCCCCAAGGCTAGACTGCGCCCGGTAAGCCTGGAATCAAAAGGAGCCGATGACATGCCCTCGAACTCCTACGACCTGGTGATCCTGGGAGGCGGCACCGGAGGGTATTCGGCCGCGCTCCGAGGCGCCGGTCTCGGCCTGAAGGTCGCCCTCGTCGAAAAGGACAAGGTGGGCGGGACCTGCCTGCATCGCGGCTGCATCCCGACCAAGGCGCTGCTGCACGCCGGCGAGCTGGCCGACGGGGTGCGCGAGGCGACGGAGCGCTGGGGCGTGAAAGCCGCGATCGAGTCGATCGATTACTCCGCCACCGTGGCCAACCGCGAGGACATCGTCACCAGGAACTTCAAGGGCCTGGAGAGCCACCTCAAGAAGGAGAAGGTCGCGGTCGTTTCGGGCAACGGCAAGGTGATCGGGCCCCGCCAGGTGGACGTCGAGGGCATCGGCCAGCTCACCGCCGAGCGGGCGCTGGTGCTGGCCTCCGGCTCGACGCCCAAGTCGCTGCCCAGCCTGGAGATCGATGGCCGCAGGGTGATCACCTCGGACGACGCGCTGGCGCTGGACTACCTGCCGAAGTCGGTGATCGTGCTGGGGGCCGGCGCGGTCGGTGTCGAGTTCGCGTCGTTCTGGCGGTCGATGGGCGCCGAGGTCACGGTCGTGGAGATCCTTCCCGGTCTGGTCCCGCTCGAGGACGAGGACATCCAGCGGGAGCTGGGCCGCGCCTTCCGCCGCCGCGGCATCGACGCGATGGTGGACACCAAGCTCGAGGACACCAAGGTCGCCGAGGACCAGGTCACCATCACCGTCACCAACCAGGGCAAGGCCAGCGAGATCTCGGCCGAGCTGCTGCTGGTGGCCACCGGCCGCGGGCCGGTGAGCGACGGGCTCGGCTACCAGGAGATCGGCGTCCAGCTCGACCGCGGCTACGTGACGCCGGCCAACTGGGACACCCTGGAGACGGCCGCGGCCGGCGTGTACGCGGTCGGCGACCTGCTGCCGCCGCCGTCGCTGGCGCTGGCGCATGCGTCCTTCGCCGAGGGCATGCTGGTCGCGGAGCTGGCGGCGGGGCTGCCCTCGCCCCCGATCGACTATGCCGGCGTCCCGAGGGTCACCTATTGCTCTCCCGAGGTGGCCAGCGTCGGGCTCACCGAGAAGCAGGCCCGCGACGCCGGCCACGAGGTCGTCACCAACCGTTTCCCCTTCAACGGGGTGGCTCGCGGCATGATGTACGGGCAGGGCGGGATCGTGAAGCTGGTCGCCGCCAAGGACGGCCCGGTGCTGGGCGTGCACCTGATCGGCGCCCGGGTGACCGAGCTGATCGCGGAGGCCATGCTGGTCTACAACTGGGAGGCGCTGCCGGCCGACGTGGCGCAGTTCATCCACCCGCACCCGACGCTGTCGGAGGCGGTCGGCGAGGCGTACCTGACGCTGGCGGGGCGCCCGCTGCATCAGGGCTGAGCGGTGACCCGGCGAGGGACGAAGCGGCGGCAGGCAAAGGGAGCGACGAGCGCGATGGCCGAACCGATCAAGATGCCGGAGCTGGGCGAGTCGATCACCGAGGGCACGATCACCCGCTGGCTCAAGCAGGAGGGCGACCAGGTCCAGGCCGACGAGCCCCTGTTCGAGGTCTCCACCGACAAGGTCGACACCGAGGTCCCCTCGCCGATCGCCGGGGTGCTCACCTCGATCAAGGTCCACGAGGACGAGACGGTCGCCGTCGGCACCGAGCTGGCGGAGATCGAGCTGGCGGAGATCGAGCCGGCCGGCGCCAAGGGCTCCTCCGCCGCCGGCGACGGCCAGGCCGCCGCCCCGCCCGCGGAGGCGGAGGCTCCGGCGGAGACGCCGGCCGAGGCCGCGGAGGAGGTCGAGGAGGCCGAGCCCGAGGGTGCCGAAGCGGAGGCCGAGGGCGCCGAGGCGCCCGCCGGGGGGCAGGAGCCGGCCGAGGCGGAGGCGGCGGAGGCGGGGGGCGAGACGGTCACCGTGCGGATGCCGGAGCTGGGCGAGTCGATCACCGAGGGCACGATCACGCGCTGGCTCAAGCAGGAGGGCGACCAGGTCCAGGCCGACGAGCCCCTGTTCGAGGTCTCCACCGACAAGGTCGACACCGAGGTCCCCTCCCCCGTCGCCGGGCGGATCACCTCGATCAAGGTCCAGGAGGACCAGACCGTGGGCGTCGGCGCCGAGCTGGTCGAGATCGCCACAGGCGCCGGTGGCGGCGCCAGGCCGGCACGGCAGCCGGCACCGCCGGCGGGCAACGGCGGCGGAGCGGGCACCGTGCCCGAGGGGATGGTGGTGTCGCCGCTGGTGCGGCGGCTCGCCAGGGAGCACCGCATCGACCTCGGCCAGATCCGCGGCAGCGGCGCCGGCGGCCGCGTGCGCCGCGAGGACGTCGAGGCCTTCCTGGAGCGGCGCGGCGCGCAGCCGCCCGCGGCCAGCGCCGAGGCCCCTGCCCGCCAGGAGCCGGCCCGCGCCGAGGCGCCCGCCGCCGCGGCGCCGAGGCCGGTGGGCTCGCCCGGCCTCCAGGTCGCCGTGCCGCTGCCGACCGGTGTACGCGAGGAGGTCGTCAAGGCCACCCGGACGCGCCGCCTGATCGCCGAGCGCATGGTCACCTCCCTCCAGGTGAGCGCCCAGCTCACCGCGGCGGTGGAGGTGGACATGACCAAGGTGATGCGCCTCCGCGGGCAGGCCAAGGACGCCTTCAAGCAGCGCGAGGGCGTGTCGCTGTCGCCGCTGCCGTTCTGCGTCCAGGCGATGATCGCCGCGGTCAGGCAGTACCCCAACGTCAACTCGGCACTGGACGCCGACGGCAACCTGCACGTCTACAAGGACGTCAACCTCGGGGTCGCGGTCGACACGCCCAAGGGCCTGTTCGTGCCCGTGATCAAGCACGCCGACACGCTCAACCTTGCGGGGCTCGCCAGGGCCATCGCCGACGTGGCCGCCCGCACCCGCGACGGCAAGATCAGCCCGGACGAGCTGTCCGGCTCGACCATCACCGTGACCAACACCGGCAGCCGGGGCACCGTCTGGGACACCCCGATCATCAACCAGCCCAACGCGGCCGTCTTCGCCACGCCGGCGATCGTCCGCAGGCCGGTGGTGGTCGACGACCCGGACCTCGGCGAGGTCGTTGCGGTGCGGCACATGATGTACGCGATCCTGACCTACGACCACCGCATCATCGACGGCGCCGACGCCGCGCGCTACCTGACCAGGGTCAAGGAGGTCCTCGAGGAGGCCGACTTCTCCGCCGAGCTGGGACTGTCGTGATGGGCGCCGGCAGGCCACCGCTCTGGCTGGTGCGCGCCGGGCAGGTCCCCTACCGGCTCGCCTGGGCCTGGCAGCGCGAGCTGGTGGAGCGGCGCGTCGCCGACGAGATCCCCGACACGGTGCTGCTGCTGGAGCACCCACACGTCTACACGATCGGCAAGCGCGGCAGTGACGGGGACGTGCTCGCAAGCGAGGACTGGCTGCGGGCGCTTGGCGCCGAGGTGGTCCGCACCGAGCGCGGCGGCCAGGCCACCTACCACGGCCCTGGCCAGCTCGTCGGCTACCCGATCACCAGGCTGGACCGCACCAAGGGGGTCTGGCCGTTCATCGCCCGCGTCGAGGACGCGCTGGTGGAGGTGGCAGCCGACTTCGGCCTCCAGGCGCGCGGCGAGTTCGGCGCGCTCACCGGGGTGTGGGTCGGCGACGCCAAGCTGGTGGCGATCGGCATGCGCGTGTCGCGCGAGGTCACCAGCCACGGCTTCGCGCTGAACTGCTCGACGGACCTGTCGCGGTTCAACGCCATCGTCCCCTGCGGGATGCCGGACAAGGCCGCCTGCTCGCTGTCCAGCCTGCTCGACCGGACGGTCACCGTGGAGGAGGCCCTGCCGCTGGTCGAGCGCCGCCTGGCCGAGCGGCTCGAGCGCACGCCGAGCCTGGTCGACCTCGCTACCCTGGAGCTGGAAGCCGAAGCAGCCGAAAGCGATGCCAATGCCAGACTCTGAGCCGATCATCCCGCCGGGCGTGCGGACGCTGTCCGTGCTGCCGCGCACGCCGGCACCACCGCCGACCGAGGCGACCTTCGCCCGCAAGCCGTCCTGGCTCAAGGTCCGCGCCTCCTACGGCCCGAACTACCGCGAGCTCAAGGCGTTGATGCGCGGCGCCGAGCTGCACACCGTCTGCGAGGAGGCCGGCTGCCCCAACATCTTCGAGTGCTGGGAGGCGCGCGAGGCCACCTTCCTGATCGGCGGCGAGCACTGCACCCGTGCCTGCCCCTTCTGCCAGATCGCCAGCGGCAAGCCGGAGGGCTACGACACCGACGAGCCCCGCCGCGTCGCGCACGCGGTGGCGCGGATGGGCCTCAACTTCGCGGTCATCACCGGCGTCGCCCGCGACGACCTCGACGACGGCGGCGCCTGGCTGTTCGCCGAGTCGGTCCGCCAGGTGCGCGAGCTGCTGCCGACCTGCGGCGTCGAGGTCCTGATCCCCGACTTCCACGGCAAGGCCGAGGCGCTTCGGCAGGTCACCGACGCGCTGCCGGACGTGCTGGGGCACAACCTCGAGACGGTGCCGCGGCTCTACAAGCGCATCCGCCCCGGCTTCACCTACGCGGGCAGCCTGGAGCTGCTCGCCCGGGCCCGCGCCTGGCTCCCCGCCGGCCACGCCACCAAGTCCAACCTGATCCTCGGGATGGGCGAGGAGCGCGCCGAGGTCGAGGAGACCATGCGCCACCTGCGCGAGGTCGGCGTGGAGCTGCTCACCATCACCCAGTACCTCCAGCCGACCAGGCAGCACCTGAACCTCCAGCGCTTCGTCGAGCCGCGGGAGTTCGAGGAGCTGGGGCAGCTCGCGCTGTCGCTCGGCTTCACCCACGTGGAATCCGGCGCGCTGGTGCGCTCCAGCTACCACGCCGGCCAGATGCACCGCGCCGCCCACCTGAGGCAGCACGGCACCCTCCCCCGCTGGGCCCTGGCCGCCGACGCCGCCGCCCTCCCCGGCACCCAGGCCGCCGAGGCCTGATTGGCCGACGGGGGTCCCGCCGGACTTCAGACCGCGATCACCTGGACGTGAGGGCGCTTGCCGATGAGCGCCCCCAGATCGGCCGGATCGCACGTCTGGGCCCCGCGGAGGCCGAGGCGCTGGAGAGCATCGGCATCGATCTGGAGGCGATCCGCCGCCGTGTCGAGGAGTCCTTCGGCGCCGGCGCGCTGGACCGCGGCGGTGCGCGACGGCGCGGCCACCTCCCTTTCACCAGGGAGGCCAAGAAGGCGCTGGAGCTGGGCCTGCGGGAGGCGATCGCGCTGCGCCACGACTCCATCGGCACCGAGCACCTCCTGCTCGGCCTGACCCGCGCCGCGGACGAGCCGGCCGCCGGCGTGCTGCACGCGCTCCAGGCGCCGCCGGCCTCGATCCGGGCCAGCGTACTGGCGAAGCTCCGCAAGGCCTCGTAGGCTCTGCCTCGTAACGGGCGCGAAACACTTCGGCAACCGGGCGGCAAACCCCCGTTGCTAGCGTCGTCCCCTGACCTCGGCAAGCCCCGGGGCAATTCCCCCCGGATACGAAGGAGGCATCCCGCGTGACGGATACGGTCAGCGACGTTCTCAGCTTGATCAGGGACCGCGGGGTCCAGATCATCGACCTGCGCTTCGCGGACCTGCCTGGGCTGATGCAGCATTTCTCGGTGCCGACCTCGGAGCTGACCGAGGAGTCGTTCGAGGAGGGGTTCGGGTTCGACGGCTCGTCGATCCGGGGGTTCCAGGAGATCCAGGAGTCGGACATGCTCCTGTTCCCGGACCCGGCGACGGCCGTGCTCGACCCGTTCGCGCAGCACCCCACGCTGGTCCTGAACTGTTTCGTCGGTGACCCCGTGACCGGCGAGCCCTACACCCGCGACCCGCGCCACATCGCGCGCAAGGCCGAGGCCTACCTGGCGGGCAGCGGCATCGCCGAGACCTCCTACTGGGGCCCGGAGTGCGAGTTCTACATCTTCGACTCCGTGCGCTTCGACCAGAACCAGTTCTCCGCCTACCACTTCGTCGACGCGGTCGAGGGCGCCTGGAACTCCGGCGCCGAGGAGGGCGGCCGCAACCTCGGCTACAAGCCCCGCTACAAGGAGGGCTACTTCCCGGTCGCGCCCACCGACCACTACCAGGACCTGCGCAGCGAGATGGTCCTGGAGATGATCCGGGCGGGCATCGACATCGAGGTGCACCACCACGAGGTCGGCACCGCCGGGCAGGCCGAGATCGACATGCGCTTCGACACGCTGCTGCGCATGGCCGACAAGGTGATGCTCTACAAGTACATCGCCAAGAACGTCGCCCGGCGCTCCGGCAAGACGGTCACCTTCATGCCCAAGCCGATCTTCGAGGACAACGGCTCGGGCATGCACACCCACCAGAGCCTGTGGAGCGGCGGCGAGCCGCTGTTCTACGACGAGTCGGGCTACGCCGGGCTGTCGGACACGGCCCGCTGGTACATCGGCGGCCTGCTGACCCACGCGCCGGCGCTGACCGCGCTGACCAACCCGACCACCAACAGCTACCGGCGGCTGGTGCCGGGCTACGAGGCGCCTGTCAACCTGGTGTACTCGCAGCGCAACCGGTCGGCCGCCGCCCGGATCCCGCTGTACTCGCGCAGCCCCAGGGCCAAGCGGGTCGAGTTCCGGGTCCCCGACCCGTCCTGCAACCCGTACCTGGCGTTCGCGGCCATGCTGATGGCCGGCCTGGACGGGGTCCGCAACAAGATCGAGCCCTTCGGCCCGCTCGACAAGGACCTCTACGAGCTGCCGCCCGAGGAGCTGGCGGCGGTGCCGCAGGTCCCCGGCTCGCTGGACGAGGCGCTCGACGCGCTGGAGAAGGACCACGCCTTCATGCTCGAGGGCGACGTCTTCACCCCCGACGTGGTCGAGACCTGGATCGGCTACAAGCGCGAGCGCGAGGTCGACGCGATCCGCCTGCGCCCGCACCCGTGGGAGTTCCACCTCTACTACGACATCTAGACCCAGCACCACCATGAATCAGGGAGGGCGCATGCAGCGCCCTCCCTGATTCATGTGTCCCCGAGCCGCCGGCCGGTCAGCCGAGCGCGAGCGCGGAGGCGACCTCGCCGGCCAGGCCGGCGTTGGCCTCCAGCAGCGCGAGGTTGGCGGCCAGGCTGCGCCCGCCGGTGCGGCGGTGCAGCCAGTCCAGCTCGAAGGGCGTCCGCGCCTTGCCGACCACGCCGGCGTTGCG